>Ga0081540_1000144_pt1 | contig 74266 bp, 66 predicted proteins | sample TabmetS2T1R1_FD_71024 | JGI IMG/M metagenome (GOLD analysis project Ga0081540, IMG submission 71024) | Tabebuia heterophylla rhizosphere microbial communities from the University of Puerto Rico - S2T1R1 | ecosystem: Host-associated > Plants > Roots > Rhizosphere ...
GTTCGGGATTGGCGCGACCGCCGGCAGCGTCATCGCCGGACTGACTCGCCGCCTTCCTTTGTGGCCGACACTGGTGGCGGCGGTCATCGGCTGGGGCGCCGCGCTCACCCCGCTGGGCCTGCTCGGGCTGCCGGTCCCCGCCCTGGCCTGCTTCGCCGCCGGCGGCCTGCTCTACGCGCCCTACCCCGCGCTGTCGGCCACCTTGTTCCAGCGGGAAAGCCCTCCAGAACTGCTCTCGCAGGTGCTGGCCGCCCGAGGCGCGCTGACCGTGCTCGCGGCCCCGCTCGGCACCGCGCTCGGCGGGCCGCTCACCGGATGGCTCGGCGCCCAGCACACCCTGCTGGCCTCGGCGGCAGCCACAATCGCGTGCGGCCTTGCCGCCGCCGCGCTCCTCACCGCCCACCGCCGGGAACCGGCCCGGCCAAGGGCCGGGCGGCACCGGGCGTGGCGAATCCAGGGGCTCTCATCCGGCGGTTAGCGGCCTCGCCGCGATCATGGACCCAGACATGGTTGCGTGGCAGACCCGTGAACAGTCACGAGACCACGCTGGCCACGCGGCAGGCCGGCCCACGTCACCGCGGGCGCATCCCGGTCGTGGATGCCGACACCGAACGTGGGTCACGCGGCCGCCAGGCCCCCCGCTCGACGGCCGCGAGGAACCGGTCCACCACCGCGTTGAACGCGTCCGGTTCCTCAAGATTGGCGGTGTGGCCGGTGCGGGGGAGGATGGCCAGGCCCGACGCGGGGATGGTGCGCTTGAGCATGAGCGCGGTCTCCAGGCACCCCTCGTCCTCGTCGCCGACCACGAGCAGCACCGGGACACGCACCTGTGCCAGCTCATCCCGCAGGCGGAAAAGGGAGGGCCGAGCTGCCTGCACGCCGCGCATCGTCAGGGCGGCGCCGAGCGCCGAGTGCTCGCCCAGGGCGGCGGCGAACTCCGCCCAGCCGCGCGGGTTCTTGTTCTGGAACTGCACCCGGGCCGGGCCGGCCGCGTAGCGGACCGCGACCCGCTCCGCACCCTCGGTCTCGAACGCGGTGGCGATCGCCTCGCATTCGGCGCGGAACGCCTCGGCGCGTTCCGGCTGTGCCCCATAGCCGGCGCCGGCGATCACCGCGGAGGCGGTCCGCTCCGGGTGACGCAACGTCAGGTGCAGGGCCGTGAACCCGCCCATCGACAGGCCGACAACGTGGGCCCGGCCGACGCCGAACCCGTCCAGCACGGCGATCGCGTCGGCGACGGCACGCTGCTGCGAGTAGGCGGCCGGATCGCCGGGCACGTCGGACGGCGGGTACCCGCGGGCGGCATAGGTCAGGCAGCGGTAGCCGCCGGAGAAGTGCCGAATCTGCGGCTCCCAGCTCCGGTGGTCCCCGGCGAACTCGTGGATGAACAGCAGTGGCACGCCGGTTCCGGTGGTGCCGGTTTCCTCGGCGTAGAGCCGCACGCCGTCGTCGGCGGTGATCGTCGCCATGCCCGCGCTACCGCCCGCTGACCGGGGCGGCGCTCATAATGTGCTGATACGTCCGCGCGGACGCGGCGGCGGCGTCCGCGGCGCTGAGCGCGTCGATGATCTCATCATGCTGGCGGGCCGACTCGGCGTGCGTGCGTGACGCCACCGGGCCGCCGTGCAGCGACGCCCACAGCAGCCGCATGAGCGACAGCAGCAGGGGACTGCCCGCGTGCTCGTACACCGTGAAGTGAAAGGCGCGGTTCAGGTCCGCGTACCGGGGATCATCGTCGCCGAGCTCACGCATCTGGTCGTTCAGGGCCCGCAGCGCGCCGATGCCGTCGGCGTCGATCTTGCGGGCCGCCAGCGACGCGCCCAGCGACTCCAGGGCGGCCCGGATCTGGAAGTTCTCCTCGGCCGGGCCGTCGTCCGGCTCCACCACGCTGAATCCCCGGTGAGTGTCGCCAACGACCAGGCCTTCCGAGGCCAGCATCCGCAGTGCCTCGCGGACCGGCGTCTGGCTGACGCCGAACCGCTGGGCGAGGTCCCGCTGCCGCAGCTGCTCGCCGGCCGGCAGTTCGCCGGTGATGATCAGCTGGCGGATGAGGGCGGCCACCATGTCCGTTTTGCTGACATAGCCCGGGGGCGCAACGGGCGGCGGATCCACACCGGCCGGCGGTGCGGGCGGCGCGAAGGCGCCTCCCGCGGCCGATGACGCGCCGGTTCGCCGGCTCATGGCAGCCCCACGTTCTGGTCCTGCCCGGCCTCGGCGAGGCCGCGCACCCGGGACGGCGTCAGGGGAAGCCGCGCCACGCTGCCGGTCAGGCCGAGCGCGTCGCGCACGGCGCTCGCCACCGCTGCGCCCGCCGCGCTGATGCCACCCTCACCAGCGCCCATGACGCCCAGCGGGTTGCCCGGCGAGGGGGCGAGCTGTGCGAGCAGGACATCGATCGGCGGCAGATCGGCGGCAGTCGGCATCTGGTACTCCATAAACGTGATCGCCTGCGGCTGGCCCGTCTGGTCGTAAGTGAACTCCTCCAGCAGCGCCCCGCCGATGCCCTGCGCCGCGCCGCCGCGGAGCTGTCCCTCGACCAGCGTGGGGTTGATGGCCCGGCCCACCTCGCTGGCCACGAGGTAGCGCACAACGCGCACCTGCCCGGTGCCGGGGTCGACCTCGACCAGGGCGATGTGCACGCCGTACGGATAGGTCATGTGCGTCACGTCGAAACTGCGGCGCGCGGCCAGCCCGGCGGGTTCGCCGGGCCGCAGATAAGGGCTGCCCGCGGCGGCCGCCCGGGCGACGTCGCCGAGGCCGACCGCGACCGCGGGGTCGCCCCGGACCCGGACGGCGCCATCCGCGACCACCAGGTCTTCCTCGGCTGCCTCCAGCATCCGGGCGGCGACCTGGGCAGCGCGGGCCCTGACCGCGGACGCGGCCCGGTGCACCGCGTTCCCGGCCACAACCGTCGACCGTGATGCCCACGACCCGGTGCCGAACGGCTGCAGCTGGGTGTCGCCGTTGACCACGTCCACGGCCCGGAGGTCGACGCCGAGCGCGTCAGCGGCGATTTGCGCGAGCACGGTCTCGATGCCCTGCCCCAGCGACGTCCCGCCGGAGAACACCCGCACGGAGCCGGCCTCGCTGACGGCGACATCGGCGGTGTCGCGCGGCCCGAGCCCGCTCTTTTCCAGGAAGACGGCGACGCCGAGCCCGCGCCGCCGCGCGGTGTGCGCGTCTGCGCGGGCCTGGTCGTGGTAGCCGAGGCGCTCCGCCTCCGCCGCCGCGGCGGCCAGCAGCGCGGGATAGTCCCCGGTATCCAGCACCACGTCGGTGCCCAGCGTGGTCATGGCGCGGTGATGGGGAAGGTCGGCCGGGCGCAGCAGGTTGCGGCGGCGCAGCTCGATCCGGTCGACGCCGAGCCGGCCGGCCGCGACGTCCAGCAACTGCTCGCGCGCGATGGCGCCCTCGTACCGCCCGGGCGCCCGGTAGGTGCCGCAGGGCGTCTTGTTGGTGAGGACGACCCTGACCCGGCCGCGGTAGGCGGGCACCCGGTACGGGCCGGGCAGCATCGCCACCGTCAGCTCGGGCACGGCGATGCCGTGCGTGCGGCAGTAGGCGCCGTTGTCGTGCACCACCTCGTCGGCCAGCGCGGTGATCCGGCCATCGGCGTCGAAGGCGGCGGCGATCCGGTGCGACTGCTGCCGGGAGTGGTTGACCGCGACCAGGTGCTCCGCCCTGTCCTCCGCCCACTTGACGGGCCGGCCCAGCGTGCGGGCCAGCCACGGCACCAGGTAGTCCTCCGGGTAGAACTCGCCGCGTACCCCGAACCCGCCGCCCGCGTCGACGGCGTGCACGTGGATGAGGTCTTGGTCGATCCCGAGCATGGCCGCCAGCACGTCCCGGTTGAAGACCGGGACCTTCGTCATGCCGAAGATCGACAGTGATCCGGCCCGCGGGTCCGGGTCGGCCAGCAGCGTGCGGGGCTCCAGCGGTACGCCGCTGTGCCGCCCGATCGCGACGTCGATCTCCACCACGTGCGCGGCGCGCTGGAACGCGGCGTCGGCGTCCCCATAGCCGAGGGTGAAATCGGCGGCGACGTTCCCGGCCGGGAACAGGAGCGGCGAGCCCGGACGGGCCGCCTCGGCGGCGTCGAGCACCGCCGGCGCCTCATCGATGTCGATCTCGACCAGCTCGGCGGCATCTTCCGCGGCATACGGGTCGGCGGCGGCGACGACGGCCAGTGGTTCCCCCACGTACCGCACCACGTCGGCGGCCAGCACCGGTTGCAGGTAGCCGCCGAGGTCGATGCCCTGGACGGCCAGGCGTACCGGTATGGCCAGCCCGGCCGGCAGGTCGCTGGCGGCGGCGGCCGCGATGACCCCGTCCGCCCGGCGGGCCTGGGTGAGATCGACCTGCCGCACCCTCCCGTGCGCGATGGGGGAGCGCACTACCCGGGCCCACACCTGGCCCGCGGCGCTGACGTCGTCCCCGAACCGGCCGCAGCCGCGCAGGAGACGCGGGTCCTCCTTGCGCGGCACCCGGGTGCCGATGACGCTCATGGGCTGCCCGTCGTCCGGCGCGAGCGGGCGGTGGCCAGCACGGCCTCGACGATGCCCTGGTAGCCGGTGCAACGGCACAGGTTGGACGCGATGAGCTCGCGCACCTCCGCCTCGGTGGGGGGACCGGAGCCGGCGGCGCCCCGCTCGGCCAGGTAAGCCTCGGCGAGCATGAGGAAGCCGGGCGTGCAGAATCCGCACTGCAGCGCGTGGTGGTCGCTGAACGCCTGCTGAAGGTCCGACAGCTCCTCGCCGGTGGACAGGCCCTCGACGGTGCTGACCTCGGCGCCGTCGGCCTGCACGCCGAACATGAGGCAGGCCCGGGCCGGGCAGCCGTCCACCAGCACGGTGCAGGCGCCGCAGATCCCGTGCTCGCAGCCCAGGTGCGTGCCCGTATAGCCCAGGTCGTGGCGCAGCATGTCGGCCAGGGTCCGGCGCGCCTCCACGGCGAGTTCGTGCTCATGTCCGTTGACGCGCAGGCGGATGCGGTGCATGTCCTTCACGCGGCGCCCTCCCCGGCCCGTGCGCGGCCCGCGAGGGCGGCGCTCACGTCTTCCGGCAGCACCGGGATGTGGTCGAACTCCGCCGCCGCGCCGGACAGCGCGTCGTTGATCGCGTTCAGCACGGCCGCCGGGGCGCCGATCGTGCCGCCCTCGCCCATCCCCTTCGCGCCGGTATGGCTGAAGCGCGACGGCGTCTCCAGGTGAACGACGTCGACCGGGCACACTTCGGCCGCCGTCGGCGGCAGGTAGTCCATCAGGGTGGCGCTGACCGGCTGCCCTTCGTCGTCGTAGCGGACCCGTTCGAGCAGCGCGGCCGCCACGCCCTGGGTGACCCCGCCGCGGACCTGCCCGTCCACGATGCGGGGGTTGATGACCACCCCGCAGTCCTCCACGACCAGGTAGCGGTGGAGCCGGATCGCGCAGGTTTCCGGGTCGATCACGACCAGCGCGGCGTGACAGGCGTTGGAGAACGTGCCCGGCGGGTCGAACGACGCCTGCGCCTCGAGCCCGTAGCGCAGCGGCACCGGCAGCCGGTGGGTCTGGAAGTAGACGACCCGGGCAAGCTCGCCGATCGGGATCGCGGTCCGGCTGTCACCCCGGATCCGCGCCGCCCCCCCGCTCAGCTCGACGTCGGCCGCGCCGGCCTCCAGCAGGCACCCGGCGACCTGGCGCAGCTGGCCGGCGACGAGGTCCGCGGCGCGGGCGGCGGCGCCCCCGCCGATGACGATCGAGCGGCTGGCGAAGGTTCCCCAGCCGTAGGCGGCCAGGTCGGTGTCTCCCTGGCGCAGCCGGACCTGGTCCGGGTGCACGCCGAGCCGGTCGGCGATGATCTGCGCGAACGTCGTCTCGTGACCCTGGCCATGACCGCAGGTGCCGGTCGTGACGACCACCTCACCGGTCGGGTCCACGCGCACGTGTGCCGTGTCGTAGCCGGGGGTCATCAGCATCCGCCGCTGCGACATGGTGGGCGTGCCGTAGCCGGTGCGCTCGGAGAAGCAGGCGTAACCAATCCCGGCCCGCAGCCCCGCGCCGCGCAGTGCGTCCACCTCCGCGTGCCAGCCGCCGTCGGCCACCCCGCGTTCGGCAAGGTCCAGGGATTCCCGGTAGCTCCCCTCGTCGTAGGTGATGCCGTTGACGCCCGTGTACGGGAACTCGCCCGGGCCGATCATGTTCAGCCGGCGGAGCCGGAGCGGGTCGGTGTGGAGCGCGCGGGCAGCCTTCTCCATCAGCCGCTCCATGACCAGCACCAGCTGGGGCCGGGACACGCCGCGGTACGGCGCGGTGGGCGCCTTGTTGGTGGCGACGGCCCGGCCACGCGCCCGGTACGCCGGCACCTTGTACACGCCGGGCAGCTCGGTCGCCGCCATCAGCGGCTCGACCGCACACGTGAACGGGTACGCGGAGTAGGCGCCGACGTCGCACTCGATGTCGGCGTCCAGGGCGAGGAGACGGCCGCGGGAGTCGAACGCCGCGCGCACGTGGTAGCGCTGCTCGTGCCCGTGAAACGAGGCGGTCAGGTTCTCCTGCCGGTCCTCGATCCAGCGCACGGGCCGCCGCAGCCGCAGCGCGGCCGCGGCCACGGTCACCTCTTCCCGGCCGACCACGCATTTCAGGCCGAACCCGCCCCCGACATCCGGCGCGATGACCCGCACCGCCCGCTCCGGCAGGCGCAGGGCCTGCGCAACGGCAGAGCGAACCTGGTGCGGGACCTGGGTGGAGACGTGCATCACCAGCTGACCGTCGCGGTCGTCCCACTCTGCCAGGCAGGCGCGCCCTTCGAGCGGGAGCGCCGCCACCCGGCCGCTGGTGAAGACACCGCCGACGACCAGCGGCGCGCTCGCGAAGATCTCGCCGAGCCGCTCGTCGTCGAACATCAGCAGGTCCACGAGGCAGTTGCCCGTCAGGCCCTCGTGCACCTGGCGGGCGGCGCCGTCCCGGGCGGCGGCGGCGTCGGTGATCGCGGGCAGCCGCTGCCAGTCGACCTCGACCAGCTCGGCGGCGTCCTCGGCCAGATACGCGTCCTCGGCGATGACCACCGCCACCGGCTCGCCGGCGAACCGGGCCTGGTCCCCGGCGAGCAGGGGCATCGCCGTGGGCACGAACTCGTCGCGCTCCAGCGTGGCCAGCAGGTAGGGGTGCCCGAGGTCCGCCGCAGTGAAGGCGGCGGCCACGCCCGGCGTCCGCACCGCGGCCGAGGTGCTGATGGCGGCGACCGTGGCGGCCGCGAACGGGCTCCGCGCGAAAGCCGCGTGCAGGAGGCCTGCCCGGGTGAGGTCGCCCACGAACCGGCCGCGACCGCGCAGCATCCGGGGATCCTCCTTGCGCGCGATCGGCGCCCCGGTCCACCGCCCCGGCCTGGCCGCGGTGGTCACAGGCGGCTCGCCTCGGCCAGCGCGCGCGACACCAGGGTCGCGGCAAGCTTCTTGCGGAAGCCGCTGCTGCCGTGCGTGTCCGACGGCGGCTCGATCTGGCTGGCGGCATGGTCACCCATGGCACGCCAGCTCACTTGCGCGGCCGGCTGACCCGCCAGGACCCCGGCCCCGACCACGACGGGCAGCGGGCCGACGCCGCCCAGCACCACCCGCGCGGACCGGCAGACGCCGTCGCCGGCCTCCAGCGACACGGCGGCCGCCACGACCGCGAAGTCGCCCTGCCGCTCCGCGAACTCGGTGAGCGCGGCCCGCGGCGCGGGCCGCGGGAACCATACCTCCGTGATCATCTCGTCCGGCGCCGCGGCCGTCGTGTAGTAACCCTGGAAGAACTCGGCCGCCGGCAGCGCGCGCTGCCCGGCCGGCCCTTCGAGCACCACGTTCGCCTCGAGCAACAGGGCCAGCATGCACCACTCGGAGGCGGGGTCGGCGTGCGCGATGCTGCCCCCGAACGTGCCGCGGGCCCGGATCGGGTAGTGCCCGATCCACGGCGCCGACCTGGGCAGCACGCCAAACCCGGCCGCCACCATGGGGTCACGGGCCGTCTCGACGGCACGGTGCGGAGTCAGCGCGCCGATGTGCAGGCCGTCCGCTGAGGCCCGCAGGTAGCTCAGCCCGGGGATGCGGGTCACGTCGACGAGCGCGCTGGGACGTGCCAGCCGGAGGTTCATCATCGGCACCAGGCTCTGCCCGCCGGCCAGAATCTTCGCCTCGTCCCCGAGCCCGGCCAGCAGGGCGACCGCCTGCGCCACGCTGTCGGCGCGGTGATAAGCGAACGGCGCTGGTTTCACCGCGTTCCTCCCGTGCCCGCGTGCCGACTGGCCCGGGGCACCACCGGCACCCCTGGTCTCCCGCCAATGCCAGACCGCCCGGGGCGCACGGGCCCGCCCGCCCAGGACGCCGGGGACGTTTGGTATACCATATTTCGGCACGACACCGGCCGTCCACCGGGAGCCGCGTATGGCGCCCCCCCACCTGCGGGTGGAGCACGATCCCGCCGGCTACCGGCGGCTGCTGCTCTCGCGCCCGGAGCGGCGTAACGCGCTGGACCTGGGGCTGGCCCGCGCTCTGCACGATGCCCTCGAGCAGGATGAGACCGCGCCGGTGGTGCTCGGCAGCAGCGATTCCCGGATGTTCTGCGCGGGCGCCGACCTGAACGTCCCCGATGCCGACCGCGCCACGGTCTCCGACCTGCTGTACCAGTGCTACGAAATCATGATCACCAGGCCGGGACCGGTGATCGCGGTTGTCACCGGCCCGGCGGTGGGTGGCGGGGCACAGCTCGCGGCGGCGGCGGACCTGCGGATCGCGGGACCGGCGGCGAGGCTGCGCTGGATCGGGCCGGCCGGCCTCGGGCTGGCCGTGGGGGCCTGGGTGCTGACCGACCTCGTCGGCCGTGGCACCGCGATGGACTTGGCCCTGACCGGGCGCTGGGTGGGGGCGGCGGAGGCGCTGGCCATGGGCCTGGTCAACCGGGTCGAGGACGACCCGGGGCCGGTCGCGGCGGCCATCGCCGAGGACCTGGCCGCGCAAGGGCACAAGGCGTCGGCCAGCGTCAAGAGCATGACGGCCGCGGGTGGCCTGCTCGACCGGCTGCACGCGGAACGCCAGGCGAACAGCGCCGCCTGGACCCAGGCGATTGCGTCGGCCGAGGGATGAGTGCCGGTACGGAGCGCGCCCGGGGGACCGGCGCCGGCGCGGAGAACGACCAGCGGACGGGCGCCGGCGCGGAGCCCGGCCAGCCTCCTGGTGCCGGCGCGGAGCCTGGCCGCCGGATAGTTACCGGCGAGGAGTGGAGCCGCGCGGGGTGGCGTGCGCACCTTCCCGGCACCGGCGATGTGCCCGCCCACGTCGGCCGGCTGGGTGAGGCCACGGTCCCCGAGCTGGCCGCCGCCTCCGCGGGCCGGGTGCCTGACCGGGTCGCGGTCACCGTCGACGGGGAGCCGATCACGCACGCGGAGCTTGACGCCGGCGCCGGGCGGGTAGCGGGCTGGCTGGCAGGGCGGCTGCGGCCGGGCGACCGGGTGCTGCTGGCCGCCGGGGCCGGCCTGGGGTTCCTGCGCTGCTACCTGGGGTCGCTGCGGGCGGGTGCCGTGGTCGTGCTCGCCAACCCCGGCTGCACAGCGCCCGAGCTCGCGCACCTGGTCTCCGATTCGGGCGCCCGGGTTGCCTTCGCCGATCCCGGTCCCGCGCGGCTGCTGCGGACGCTGCCCGCGCCGCCGCTGACCGTGGCCGCCGCCCGGCTGCCGACCGGGCCGCCGGGCGAGGCCGGCCGGCGGATCCGTGCCCGCCCGGCGGATACGGCCCTGCTCGCCTACACCTCCGGCACGACGGGGCGGCCAAAGGGCGTGCCCCTGACGCACCGCCAGCTGGCCACCTCGGCCCGCGTGGCGATGGCGGCCTGGCGGTGGAGCCCCGACGACGTGCTGGTGCACGCTCTCCCGCTGTACCACCAGCATGGCCTGGGGGGCGTGCACGCCACGCTGATCGCCGGGGCCACCGGCCACGTCCGCTCGAGGTTCGCCCCCGGCGACGTCATCGAGACGGTCCGGGCGACCCACGCCAGCATGCTGCTGGGGGTGCCCACCATGTACCAGGCGCTGCTGACCGCGGCCGGGGCCGGCACCCAGCGCGGCAGGCCGGCGCTGGCGGGCCTGCGGCTGGCCGTGTGCGGCTCGGCGCCGCTGAGTCCCGCCCTCGCGGAGCGGCTCCCCGATGTGCTCGGGCGCCTGCCTCTTGTCCGCTACGGGACCACGGAGACCGGCCTCGACGTCTCGAACACGTGTGACGACCCGCGTCCCGACACCATCGGGGTGCCGCTCCCGGGGGTCGTTGCCAGGCTCTGGTCGCGGGGGGCCTGGCCGGGCGCGGGGCGGGACGGGGAGATCCAGCTGCGCGGACCGCAGGTCTTCGGCGGGTACTGGCAGGACCCGGTGGCGACCGCGGCCGCCTTCACGCGGGACGGCTGGTTCCGCACCGGAGACGTCGGCCGCGTTGACCCCGTGAGCGGGCAGCTCGCCATCCGCGGCCGGATCAAGGAAATGATCATCACAGGCGGGCTCAACGTGTATCCGGCCGAGGTGGAGACCGCGCTGGAGAGCCATCCCTCGGTCGCGGAGGCCGCCGTGGCCGGCGTTCCGCATGACCGGTGGGGAGAGCAGGTGACCGCCTGGGTGGTCATGCGCCCCGGCCGCGAGTTCGACGAGCGGGCGCTGATCGCGCATGCCCGCGCGGCGCTGACGTCCTACAAGTGCCCCAAGCAGGTCTTCCAGCTGGAGGCCCTGCCGCGCAACCACATGGGCAAGGTCGTCCGCACCGCCCTGGCCCCTGGGTAGCCCGCCACGTCCGCCGGCTCGCGCTCGTGATCATGCTTGCGCTCGTGATCATGACCTGGGTGCACGCCTGGCGACAGCCAGCCCGTGATCACGCGTGGCCGGTGGGAGGCCTGCGGAGCTCCCTGACCACGAGTGGCTGGCGGGAGGCCTGCGAGGGGCCCTTGATCACGAGTTGCTCGCGGGCTGCGCGTCAGGCCCGTGAACCTTCCGGATGGGTGATATTTGGTATACCATCCACGCAAGCCCGGAGGCGGCCCAGGCGGCCACCGGCGGCGGCGCCTGCGGATGCGAGGGTTGCACCTGACGATCCGGTAACGGGCGAAAGGGGTGGCGGTGGATCTGCAGCTTGCCGGGAAGGTGGCCTTCGTCACCGGCGCGAGCAAGGGAATCGGCCGCTCGGTGGCCGAGCACCTCGCGCGCGAGCAGGCCGATGTCGTCATCACCGCCCGGACGGCAGAACCCCTGGCGGCGGCCGCCAAGCAGATCGCCGCCGAAACGGGCCGCACGGTCGTGCCGATGGCCGGCGACATGAGCGTGACGCAGGACGTGCAGCGCTGCGTGGAATCCACGCTGGACCGGTTCGGCAAGATCGACATCCTGGTCACCTGCGCGGGCAGCTCGCCCGGCGGCCTGCTCGAGGACCTGACCGAAGAGCAGTGGATGTCGAGCCTGAGCCTCAAGTTCATGGGCTACGTCCGGTCGGTGCGCGCGGTCATCCCGCACATGCGCCAGCGGGGGGAGGGCGCGATCGTGCTCGTCGTCGGGAACGACGGCCTCAAGCCCAGCTACTGGGAGATGACCGCGGGGGTGGCGAACGCCGCCGACATCAACTTCGCCTCCTCGGTCGCCGAGCAGTACGGGCGGCACGGCGTGCGCATCAACACGGTGAACCCCGGGCCGGTGAACACCGACCGCTGGGACACGCTGGAGAAGGCGTTCGCCCGCGACAAGGGTGTACACCAGGAGCGCGCCCACGAACTCGCCGAGCGGTCGATCCCCTTCGGGCGCATCTGCGAGCCAGCGGAGGTCGCGGCGCTGGTGACCTTCCTCGCCTCTCCCCGGGCCAGCTTCATCAACGGGGCCCACATCCCTATCGACGGGGGGCAGCGCAAGGCCATCATGGATCAGTGAGGGCACGAGGATGACGTTCAGTGGTTCCGCGGCCGGCGCCGGGACTGCGTCGCCCGCCGGCATGGTTAAGCAGAACAGGCCGTAGGAGGGTTTGCCATGGCTGAGGCTCAAGGTGCCGCAGGTGCCGTCCAGGGCGGCGCGGCCGAATCGCACCCGCTGCAGATCGAGATGAACGGCATCAACGTCATCACCGATGCCGAGCGCAAGGGCAAGCCCCGTGATCTGTTCTGGCCCTGGTTCGCGGCCAACGTATCGGTCCTCGGCCTGAGCTACGGCGCGTTCCTGCTCGCTTTCGGGATCTCGTTCTGGCAGGCGCTCGTCGTCGGCATAGCCGGGATCATCATCTCGTTCCTGCTGTGCGGGTTCATCGCGATAGCCGGCAAGCGGGGATCCGCGCCGACGATGGTGCTGAGCAGGGCGGCGTTCGGGGTTCGCGGCAACAAGCTGCCGACGGCCCTCTCGTGGCTGCTCACGGTCGGGTGGGAGACCATCCTGGTGATCTTGGCGACGCTGGCCATCGCGACGGTCTTCGGTCACCTCGGCTGGGGCGGCGGCACCGCCACCAAGATCATTGGGATGATCGTGGTGGTGGCGCTGACCATCTTCGGCGGCGTGCTGGGCTTCGACCTGATCATGCGCATGCAGACGGTCATCACGATCGTCACCGGCGTGCTGACGGTGATGTTCATCATCCTGGTCGCGGACAAGATCCACTGGTCCACCGTGTCGGCGCTGCCGGCCGGGTCGCCGGAGGCGGTGATCGGCGGGCTGGTGTTCATGATGACCGGTTTCGGCCTCGGGTGGGTCAACGTGGCCGCCGACTACTCGCGCTATCTGCCGCGGAGGTCCTCGAGTGCCGGGGTGGCCGGCTGGACCGCCTTCGGTTCCGCGGTCGCGCCGATCATCCTGGTCGTCTTCGGGCTGCTGCTGGCCGGATCGTCGAAGGGGCTGAGCGACGCGATCGGCGCCGACCCGATCGGGGCGCTCGCCGTCCTGCTGCCGACCTGGTTCCTGTTCCCGTTCGCGATCGTGGCCGTGCTCGGGCTCGTCGGCGGTGCGGTGCTCGACATCTACTCCTCGGGCCTGGCCCTGCTTTCCCTCGGCCTGCGGGTCCCGCGTTATGTCGCGGCCCTGATCGACGGCACGGTGATGACCCTCGGCACGATCTACGTGGTGTTCATCGCGGGCAACTTCTTCGGCCAGTTCGAGGGCTTCCTGATCACGCTCGGTGTGCCGATCGCCGCCTGGTGCGGCGTCATGCTCGCCGACATCGCCCTCCGGCGGCGTGACTACTCCGACCCCGAGCTGTACGACCCGCACGGCCGCTACGGCGACGTCAAGTGGTTCCCGGTCGGGCTGGTCGTCGTCAGCACCGTGATCGGCTGGGGGCTGGTCACCAACACCTTCGCGAGCTGGCTCAGCTGGCAGGGCTACTTCCTTGGCCCGTTCGGCCTCGGCGGGAAGACCGGTCCCTGGGCCTTCGCCAACCTGGGAGTGCTCGTGGCCCTGGCGCTCGGGTTCGTCGCGCAATGGGCATTCGGCCGGTCGACCGTGCACGCTCAGGAGATGACGCCGCCGCTGGAGGCGGCCACCGCCCAGGCATGATCAGCACACCGGGCCAGGCAGGCTCTCCCGCGGAGCAGCGGGCGACGGTCGCGGTCATCGACATGCAGCGCGTGTTCGCCGACCGCGACAGTCCCTGGCTGGTGCCCAGGTTCGCCGAGATCGTGGGCCCCATCCAGCGGCTCGTCCGCGCCTACCGGCCACGGGTCATCTTCACCAGGTTCGTGGCCCCCGCCGTCCCCACCGGGGCGTGGCGCCGCTACTACGAGGTCTGGCCGTTCGCGCTGCAGCCCCCGGATGCGCGCATCTACGAGCTCGTGGACGAGTTCGCCGGCGAGCCGGGCCCGACGCTGGACGCCACGACCTTCGGCAAGGTGGGCGACCAGCTGTCCACGATGATCGCCGGTGGGCGGCTGGTGCTGGCCGGCGTCTCCACGGACTGCTGCGTCCTGTCCACCGCCCTGGCGGCCGCCGACGACGGGGTCCCGGTCCAGGTGGTCGCGGACGCCTGCGCGGGCGTCAGCGACGAAAGCCACGCCGAGACGCTGGACATCCTGCGCCTGTACGGCCCGCTGGTGGAAGTCGTGAGCCTGGCCGACGCCATCGGGCAGGCGCCGGGCTCCGGCGCCGCGCAGCCGGCGTGACGCACGGCCCGGGCGGTTGGCGGCGGATGGACTCGCGCGCGCTCGGGGCGCTGTACGGGCTGGCGATCGGCGACGCGCTGGGAATGCCGACCGAGTCGCGCTCCCGGCCGGACATCGTGGCGCGGTACGGCGGCCTGCTGGGCGGCTTCGAGCCCGGGCCCGCGGATCAGCCGCTCGCCCCCGGGCTTCCCGCGGGCACCGTCACCGACGACACCGAGCAGGCCCTGGTGCTGGCGCGGCTGGTCGTCGACGGGCGCGGCGAGATTGACCCGGCCGAACTGGCAAGCCGCCTGCTGGCCTTGGAAAGATCGATGCGCGCCCGCGGCGTGCTCGGTCTCCTCGGCCCGTCCACCACGAAAGCACTCAACGCGATCCTGGCGGGGGCCAGCATCGAGGACGCGGGCAGGTCCGGCACCACCAACGGCGCCGCCATGCGGATCACCCCGGTCGGCGTGGCGACCCCGCCGTGCGACCTGGGCCTGCTGGTGGACCGCGTGGTGGCGGCCAGCCGGGTGACGCACAACACCGGGATAGCGCTCGCCGGCGCGGCCGCGGTGGCGGCGGCCGTCAGCGCCGGGATCGAGGGCGCCACCGTTCCCGAGGCGGTCCGGTTCGCGGCGGGCGCCGCGGCCGCCGCCGCCCGGCGCGGGCACTGGGCCGCGGGCGCCGACGTCGGGGCGCGGATCACGTGGGCCGCCGGGCTCGCCGCCGGGCTCGGCCCGGAGCAGGTCACGGATACCGTGTACGGGCTGGTGGGAACGAGTCTGGCCACCCAGGAGTCGGTGCCCGCCGCGTTCGCGATGGCCACCGCGAGCCCGGACGACCCGTGGCTCGCCTGCCGGATCGCGGCGTCCGTCGGCGGCGACTGCGACAGCATCGCGGCCATGACCGGTGCGATCTGTGGCGCCTGCCACGGGGTTGAGGCCTTCCCACCCGGCGCGCGGTCAACGGTGGCCCGGGTGAACGATCTCCGGCTGGAGGAGCTGGCCGCCGGCCTGCTGGAGGTACGGGCGGAGCCCGCTTCGCGAGCGGGCGGCGATGCGGCAGGGTAGCCAGAGTCCGCGCGGCCGCGCCGGCGGCCGGTTCGACCGGCTCCTGCACCTCGGCAACGTGGTGGTGGACATCGTCCTGACCGTGCCGGCGTTCCCCGAGCGGGGCGGCGACGTGCTGGCCGGCCGGGCGCAGACGGCCGCGGGCGGGGGCCTGAACGTGATGGCCGCCGCCGCGCGGCAGGGCCTGCGGGCCGCCTACGCGGGCGCTCACGGCACAGGCCCGTTCGGCACCCTGGCCCGGGCGGCGATGGCAGAGGAGGGCATCGGCATCATCCAGCCGGTCACGGCCGGCCTTGACACCGGGTTCGTGGTCACGATCGTGGAAGCCGGCGGCGAGCGGACGTTCCTCACCAGCCGCGGCGCCGAGGCCACGCTGACCGCCGGTGACCTCGATCTCGTCCGCCCGGGAGCCCGCGAGGCCGTCTACCTTTCCGGCTACAGCCTGGTTCATGACAGCAACCGGGAGGCGCTGCTCGGCTGGCTGCCACGGCTGGGCGACGCCAACACGATGTTCTTCGATCCCGGGCCGCTGGTGGGGTCCATCCCGGCCGCCGCGCTCGCCGCCGTGCTCGGGCGGGCGGACTGGCTGACCTGCAACGCGCGGGAGGCAGCCATCCTTGCGGGTGGCGCGGACCCGGGCGCTGCCGCGGCCGCGCTGGCAAGGCGGTCGAGCCGGGCCGGCCGGGACGGCGGGCACCGGGCGCTCGTGCGCACCGGGCCCGGCGGCTGCCTGATCGGCCGCCCGGACGGCGAAGTGGTGCACGTGCCCGGATTCCGCGTGAGCGTTCTCGATACCACCGGCGCCGGCGACACCCACAGCGGGGCCCTCATCGCCGCGCTGGCGGCGGGCGCGGCAGAGACCGCCGCGGCCCGCAGCGCGAACGCGGCGGCCGCGTACTCCGTGACCCGGCCCGGGCCGGGCACGGCGCCGACGGGGGAGGAGCTGGCCCGGTTCCTCGCCGCCGCCCAGCAAGCTGGCGACTCCGGAAGCGCGGGGCTCGCCGGGAGGCCGTCCCGGCCGTGACCCGAGCGCGTCGCGCCGCGCTCCTATCCTTGGTGCACAATGACCAGCCTGATCGAGCACATTCTCAGCCTGAGCGGATGGGTCGCGCTGCTGATCGTTTTCGCGGTCCCCGCCCTCGAGGCGTCGCTGTTCCTGGGCTTCGTCTTTCCCGGGGAGACCGCGCTGATCCTTGGCGGTGTGCTCGCGTCCTACGGCCGGGTGACCTTGTGGGCGGTGTTCATCGCGGGGATCGCCGGGGCCATCGTCGGCGACTCGGCTGGCTACCTGGTCGGCCGCGAGTACGGCGACCGTATGCTGCAGGCCACGCGGTTCCACCGCGTCCTCAAGCCCCACCGCATCGAGCGCGCCCGCGGGTACCTGGCCAAACGTGGCGGCAAGGCAGTGTTCTTCGGCCGGTTCACCGCCGCCCTGCGCGTCCTGGTCCCCGGCCTGGCTGGCATGGCACGCATGTCCTACCGGGTGTTCCTGCCCTTCAACGTGGCCGGCGGTGCGGTCTGGGGCGCGACGATGATCGTGCTCGGCTACGTCGCGGGCGCGAGCTGGAAGCATGTCGCCCGCTACGCCACGGGGGTCGGCATCGCCCTGTTCGTGGTGGTGGTGCTCACGCTCATCCTCGGGCACCTGCTGCGGACGGCGCGTGACCCGCAGAGCTGGGCCGGCCGGCAGACCACCCGGCTGGCGGGCAGCCGCCCCGTCACCTGGCTGCGGCGCCGCTTCCCGCGCCAGCTTGCGTGGCTCGCCGCGCGCTTCCAGGCGGGCGGCCCCACCGGCTTCGCGCTGACGGTAGCCGTCCTCACGCTCGCGGCGTGCGCCTGGTCGCTGGGGTCACTGACGTTCAGCGTCACCCACCACATCAACAGTGCCCGCTACGACCCACAGGTGCTGGCCTTCTTTATCGGGCACCGCACCGCGTGGCTCACGGGCCTTGCCCGGGCGCTCACCTGGCTCGGCTCGGGGGTGGTGCTCTGGCCGGTGGTGATCATCGCGGGCCTGGGACTGTGGCGGTGGCGCCGCCGCCGGCTGACGGCGGCCCTGCCCGCGCTGGCGCTCGCCGGCGCGGCGGCGTGGACCTCGCTGGCCAAGGTACTCGTCGGCCGGCCCCGGCCGCCCGTCAGCGACTGGCTGGCCACCGCCCACGGCTGGTCCTATCCCTCGCAGCACGCGGCGCAGGCCCTCGCCACGTGGGGCATGCTGGCGGTCACGCTGATGATCGGGCGTTCGCTGAGAACGCGGACGCTGCTGCTGGTGGGCGCGGGCCTGATCGCGTTCGTGGTCGGGCTGACGCGCCTGTACCTGGGCGTCCACTGGATGACCGACGTGCTGGGCGGCTGGGCCCTCGCCGGGGTCTGGGGCTGCCTGCTGATCATCCCCTACCTGTTCACGCAGCGGACAGCCGCCGCCCGCCCGGAGCCGGCAGCACCGCGGCCCGGCAGGAACTCGCCGGCCGCCAGACCGGGGCGCGGCAGGGCAATCGTGCGCAAGCCAGCGGGCGGCAAGACGGCACCGGCGCGGGCGCCCGGCAGGCCGCCGGCGCTGGCCGCGCCGGCAGGCCGCTAGACGTTGGACCCGATCATGCCCCCGTCGCCCTGGTAGACGGCCCCGGTGATGTAAGAGGCCTGCTCCGAGGCCAGGAACGCGACGAGGTTGCCGACCTCGATCGGCTCACCGAAGCGGCCCAGGGGGATCGTGGCGGCCAGCGGGGCCAGCCGCTCCTGGAGTGCCTCGTCGTCCTCGGGGCTGCGCCCCGCGCGCCGCGTGCTGTTCCACGGCCACTGTCACCAGAAGGCGCTCGCGGGCACCGCCGCCACGACGGCCCTGCTCCGCAGCATCCCGGGGGCCGAGGTCGTTGAGGTGGACGCCGGCTGCTGCGGCATGGCCGGCTCCTTCGGCTTCGAGGCGGAGCACTACGAGCTGTCCATGACCATCGGCGAACTCCGGCTCTTCCCCGCCATCAGAGCCGAACCGGAAGACACGATCATCGCGGCGACGGGTGTCTCGTGCCGGCAGCAGATAGCCCACGGGACCGGGCGGCCCGCCCGGCACCCGCTGGAGATCGTCCGGCGGGCACTGGCGGGAGGCGGGCACGGCGGGTGACCGCCGACCGGGCCGAAACCGGGCGGCAACCGCCGGAACTAGCCCCTCGCGGGTGATGCGTCATCGGTGCGGCTTGGCCGATGCTGGATGCACAGAAGGCCGGCGCGATCGGCCCGTGCGTGGCCGGGGGTGAACGCCGGGCCACGCCGGCTGGACCCGAACGGAGGACCCGACATGGCTATTGGACCTGTGCAGCTGATCGTGCTGGGGTTCAACCATCCCAACTTCCACGGCGAGGTGATCGCCGAACTGGAGCGGCTGCACGAGAACGGCATGGTGCGCGTCATCGACTCCCTGGCCGTCTACAAGGATGCGGACGGCGAGCTGGAGGTCGAGCATCTGTCCAACCTGACCGAGGAGGAGGCGATCGAGGTCGGCAGCAAGATCGGCGCGCTGATCGGGCTCGGCATCGCCGGTGAGGAAGGGATGGAGGCCGGCGCGGAGGCGGGCGCTGAGCAGGCCGCCGACGAAGGGATGAACGTGTTCGGGGGGGACGAGTGGGATGTGCTGGAGGACATCCCGAACGACTCCGCGGCCGCGCTCATCCTGCTGGAGCACCACTGGGCGGTGCCGTTGCGGGACGCGATCGCACGAGCCGGCGGCTTCCGGGTCAGCGACGGCTTCATCAGCCCCCTCGACCTCGTCGGGATCGGCCTCATGACGCGCCAGGAGGCGGACGACCTGCACGCGCTGGAGACCTCGGGCGCCCCCCCGGCGTGACAGCAAGATCCACTCTCACACACACGTAGATCTGGAGGAATGAGATGTTCGGATCCCGCAGAGTTGCCCGCCGCACGTCGCGGCGCACGGCCCGGCGCGTCTCCCGGCGCCGGTTCTAACCGAACGAAGGAGAACGCGTGTCGGGCTGGGGCTGGTTTCTTCTGGGCATCATCTACCTGGTGCTCCTGTTCACGCTCGCCGTCATGACCTTCCGCAAGGGCCACTGGGTGCTCGGCCTCATCGGCTTCTTCTTCCCGATCCTGTGGATCATCGGCGCGGTCCTGCCGAGGCGCGCCTACCGCTGACCGCGCCTAACCGGGCGCCTCCGGCCGGGAGGCGGGGGACGCGGCCAGGGTCGCCCGCGCGGGCGGTCCGTCCAGGCCGCAGTGCAGCGGGCAGGAGGCCGGGGCGGCCTCCGCCGCGGTCGGCCGCGGGTTGCGGATGGTGAAGGCGGCCAGGACACCGCCGATGACGCAGAGCCCGGCGGCGATGAGCGACGCGCGGTGGAAGCCGGCCGTGAACTCCGCCGGGTGGAGGTAGGAGGTGCCGGTGAGGCCGGCCGCCGCCGGTAGCACGGCGACCGCGATCAGCGACGCGGCGCGGGCCACGTCGTTGTTCACGGCGGAGGCCACTCCCGCATGCTCGGCAGGAACGGCGGCGAGCACGGTGGACGTCAGCGGCGCGACGTTGATGGCCAGGCCCAAGCCGAAGACCACGACGGCCGGGAACACCTCCGTCAGGTAGTTCCCCGAAGAGCCGACGCGGGTGAACAGGGCCAGGCCTGCGGCGATGACAATGGGCCCGATGCTCATCTGCAGCCTCGGGCCGATGCGCGCGGCGAGTGCCCCGGACCGGGCCGAGAGCAGGAGCGTGATCACGGTCACCGGAAGCAGGGAAATGCCGGCCTGCAGCGCCGTATATCCCGATACCTCCTGCAGCTGGATGGGCAGAAGGAACAAGGCGCCTCCGAGCGCGGCGTACACCGCGAACGTCACCACGTTGGCGGAGGTGAACTGGGCCGAGCCGAACAAGTTGAGCGGCAGCATCGGCGCGCGCGCCCGCCGCTCCCAGGCGAAGAAGGCGATGAGCAGGATCACGCCGGCGATCAGCGCGGCCAGCGGCACGGGGTCCAGCCAGCCGACCGTGGGGCCCTCGATCAGCCCGTACGTCAGCCCGACCAGGCCGAACGTCACCAGGACGCTGCCTGCCACATCGAGCTTGCCGGAGACGTCGGGGTCGCGAGACTCGGGGATGTGCCGCAGGCCGACGGCCACGACCAGCGCGGCCAGGGGCAGGTTGATGACGAAGATGAGCCGCCAGGAGGCCGCCTGGATCAGCCATCCGCCGATGAACGGCCCGATGGCGACGCCCACCCCGCTGAGCCCGGACCAGGCCCCGATCGCCTTGCCCCGGTCGTCGGGGTGGAAGGAGGCCTCAATGATGGCGAGGCTGCCGGGCGTGAGGAGCGCCGCCCCGATGCCCTGGATGGCGCGTGCCGCGATCAGCACCGGCGCGTCGGGGGCGATGGCGCAGATGAGCGAGGCCAGGGCGAACCACACAACACCGGTCAGGAAGATCCGCTTGCGCCCGTACTTGTCGCCGAGCGCCCCGGCGAACAGCAGCAGGCCCGCGAGGGTGAGGGTGTAGGCCGTGACCACCCACTGCAGGTCGGCCAGGCCCGTATGGAAGTCATGACCGATGGCGGGCAGAGCGATGCCGACGACCGTGGCGTCGATCGAGGCGATCGCGGACCCGAGGACGGTGCCCAGCAGCACCCACCGCCCGGGCCCGCTGGAGTACCTGAGCCAGGTCTGGCCGCCGGATGTCACCGCCGACGTGCCCACCGTGCTCCCGTCACGACCCTTCTCCTACCCATGACCCGGGTCCGGGCTAGCGGTTGTCTTGCGCGGCGAATGCGAACGCGAGCAGCGAGTTGGCCGTGTAGTCGATGGCCGGCTCGACCGACGGCCAGCTGACGACGTTGTCCTCATACGCGGCCGTCTTGGTGTTGAACAGCCGGTAGCTGCCGGCACCGCACGCCCGCATCCCGCTGACCGTGCCCAGCCCGACGAAGTTGTCGGGGCTGCTCGGACCGTCCACGGTCGCACCGAGCTGTATGTCGCCATGGCCGGACAGCGAGCCCGCCAGGTTCGCGACCTCGCTCTGCATGCACCGCGGGAACGTGGTGCCGGCCCCGACCACGAACGAGCTGCCCCACGGGTTGGCGCCGAGCGCGAAGGCGACCTGCTGGTCCGCGAAGGCCCGGTAGAAATCGGTCCCGCCATAGCGCCGGTAGAGCGCGTCGGTGATATACAGCCCGAACGCGTGCGGCGTGGCATCGCTGGAGCCAAGCGCGGAGCCGAGGCCGAAGGGATCATTCTCGGCCCAGTGCTCGCCGAGCCGGAGCTGCGCGGCCATGTCGGCGAGCAGGGCGTCCGGTGTCACCGTGTCCGGCGCCGCGACCCCTAGTGCCGGGGCTGTCCGGAGCGCCTGCAGTAGTTCGGCTTCCCCGACGGCACCGGTGTCGTAGAGGTTCAGCGTGTCGCCTCCCGCCGGGTGTCCCTCCGCGATGTACGCCTTCGCCCAGCGCTCCGCCGTGGTCAGCGCGGCGCGCATCTGGGTGGCCGGCACGCCGAGCGCCTCCTCGGCGAGAGCGATCTCCGCAGCTCCCCAGAGCATGTCGCTGTGCCACTCGGTACCCGGGTAGAAGTCGTGCGGGAACGCGGTCATGATCGTCCCGACGTGGCGGGTCTTGGCCATCGCGTAGATGCCCCGGGCGAGCGACAGCAGGTGCTCGGCACGCGCCCGGTCCTGGCCGGCCGCCAGCTGGGCGCCGAGGGCGAAGTTGGCGGCCATCCGGCCGGCCAGGTCGGGGTCGATCGGCTTGCCCGGCGGCGCCGCCGCGAAGACCGGCCGGTACTTCACGTAGTAGGCGGTGGGGCCGGGGTGCCCACCCTGCCCGACATCCAGACGGTCTTCGGCCTGCGGCAGGAACCAGAAGTTGTAGTCGCCCTGGATCGTGTTGCTCGCGTTGCCGGCGCCGATTCCCGCCTGGACGTAGAGGACCTTCCTGTCCGGGTCCCACAGCTTCTCCAGCCAGCCGAGGCCGAAGCCCGCCTCCGGCGCGAGCGCTGGGTAGGTGCCGTGGAAGTCGCGCGCTGCGACCAGCATCAGCCCGTTGGCGTAGCTGGAGGTGTAGGCGAACTTCTCGTAGCCGCCCCCGGCGTCGAACCACCCGCCCGCCACGTCGACCGGGCCGCCGATCCGGTGCAGCTTGCCGACCAGGCTGTCGTTGCTGTCATAACGAGGCAGCCGGTACACGTAGGCGTGCTGGTCGGTCAGGTTCGCCGGCTGCCGGCCGAGGACAGAGGACACCACGTCCGCTCCGTCGCGCTCGGAGGTGAAGTAGCGCACGGCATTGTTCACCAGCCGCTGATAGAGCGCGGCGGGGGAGCCGATCGTGAAGGCCGGTGACACGGCCGTCGCGCCCGCCGCGCGGACGGTGATCCGGTAGCTCCCCGGCCGGGCCAGCGAGCTGAAGACGAGCTGATAGACGGCCGGGTAGTGAGAGTTCCAGGAACCCAGGTCACTGGTGGACCGGCCGCGGAACACCACGCCCTGGCGGCCCGCGACGGTGAAGCTGACCGTGCCGGCCCGCCGCGGCGCCATGACGTAGGCCACCTTGGTGCCACCGGTGGGGTATCCCACCTGGTTGACCCGGACCTGGGTGGCGGCCGCCTGGCCCGCCGCCGGCAGAGTGGCCGGGGACGAGGGGACGGCCGAGTGCTGCGTGGGCGGGGGCTGGCCGCTGGTGCACGCCATCGGCAGGCCCACCGCCGCGGCGATGGCCGCGGCGGACAGGAGCCTTGCTCGTCGCGCGGGGCTCATGGCTGGGTCCTTTCCGCGTAGCTGGCCCGCAGCCGGCGCTCGGCTTCGGGCCCCGCTTGCAGGTGATCGAGCCCAAGCAGGGCCGCCCCGGCGACCGGGGGAACATCGGTGATGCGCACGTCGGCGCGCGGGGCGGCGGCCTTGACCCCTTCGGTGACGCCGGCGGTGAGCAGCGGGTCGCGCGCGGCCAGCAGGCTGCCGCCCAGGACGACGGGCGTGGCGAGCCCGGTGAGGTCGAGGCGGCGCATGACGGTCAGCGCCATCGAGCAGATCTCGCCGGCCTGCCGGTGGACCAGGGCCGCCGCGACGTCATCGCCGGCGCCCGCGACGGCGAGGACGACCGGCGCCAGTTCCCGCAGCCTGACCTCGGAGAGCGTGCCCAGGTGGATGCGGACAGCCACGTCGCGCACCGACGGTACCCCGAAGTGGGCGGCCACGGCGCCGCGCAACGCTGTCTGAGGGCCACGGCCATCCTCGGCACGAATCGCGCACCACAGCGCCGCACTGCCCAGGCCCGTCCCGCCGCCCCAGTCACCGGTGATCTCGCCGAGCGCCAGGAAGCCGGTCTTCCGGCCGTCCGGCGCGACGCCGACGCAGTTGATGCCCGCCCCGCAGGTGACGGCGACCCCCCAGCGCCGCTCGCCCGGGCCGCCGGCGGGGGATGGGCCCGCGCCGTCCGGCGCAACCAGCCCGGCCCGCAGCACCGCGAAGGTGTCGTTGGCGACCTCCGTGGTGTCGCTCCAGCCCTGCGCGCGCAGAGCGGCGGTCAGGGCCTCCTCCTCCTCGGGCAGGTCGGCGTTGGCCACGCAGGCGGACAGGTGACGGGCGACGGGGCATCCGTGCCTGCCCGCCTGGCGCTGGGCCTCGTCGATCAGGCCGGCCAGCAGCCCGAGGGTCGTCGTCAGATCGGGCTTGGTGATTCCCGGCCCACGGGCGCTGGCCAGCAGCGTGCCGTCGCCGGCCACCAGGGCCAGGTCGCTCTTGCTGTTCCCGCCGTCGACGGCGATGACCGCGGGGATGGCGCCATTCACCGCACGCCCGCCGGATCGGCCCAGGGCAGGTACGGCTGGTTTTCGGCGATCAGCCGGTCGGTCAGCTGGCCTGCCAGGTCGTACTGGCCGACCAGCGGGTGCGCGAGCAGCGCCGCGAGCACCCGGTCACGGCCTCCCCGGAGGGCGGCCTCCACCGCGAGCTCCTCGTAGGCGGCCACGTGGCCGACAAGCCCGCTCAGCTGCGGGTCCAGCGGGGCCACGGGGACCGGCCGGGCACCGTCCGCGCCGACCGTGGACGGCACCTCGATCACCGCCTCGTCGGGCAGGAACGGCAGGGTGCCCGCGTTGCGCACGTTCACGACCTGGGTGTCACCCCGGTCGGTCACGAGCGACGCCAGCAGCGCCACGGCCGCCTCCGAGTAGTAGGCGCCGCCCCGCTGCTCCAGCAGCCGCGGCTTGCGGTCCAGCGCGGGGTCGGCGTACATGGCCAGCAGCTCCCGCTCCAGCCGCGCCACCTCCTCCGCGCGGGTGCCGTGCTGCCGCTGCTCGGCGACCACAGCGTCGTGGCAGTAGAAGTACCGCAGGTAATAAGAGGGGACGACGCCGAGTTCCGCCAGTACGCCCGGCGGCTGCCCGGTCTTTTCCGTGATCTGCGCGCCGTGGGTGGCGAGCAGCTCCGGCAGCCGGTCTCTCCCGTTGACCAGCACCGCCCTTTCCCAGCTCAGGTGGTTCAGGCCGACGTGGTCGAGCGAGACCTGGCCCGGGTCCACGCCCAGCAGGGCGGCGAAGGAGCGCTGGAAGCCGATCGCCACGTTGCAGAGCCCGACCGCCCGGTGGCCGGAGTCGAGCAGCGCGCGGGTGACGATGCCAACCGGGTTGGTGAAGTCGATGACCCAGGCGCCTGCCGCCGCCCGGCGCCGGGCGCGCTCGGCGATATCCAGGACCACGGGGATGGTCCGCAGCGCCTTCGCGAGCCCGCCGGCCCCGGTGGTCTCCTGACCGACGCAGCCGTACTCCAGCGGCCAGGTCTCATCACGCTGTCTGGCCGCCTGCCCGCCGACACGCAGCTGGAGCAGGACCGCGCCGGCCCCTTCCAGCCCCTCGTCCAGGATGGTTGTCCACCGGACCCGCGCCGGGTGCCCCGCGGCCCGCACGATCCGCGCGGAGAATGGGCCGACCACATCCAGGCGGGCCGGGTCGGGGTCGACCAGCACCAGCTCGCTGACGTCGATCTGGTCGGCCAGCCTCGCCACGCCGTCGACGAGCTCCGGGGTGTAGGTCGACCCGCCGCCGACCACCGCGACCTTCATGCCGTGGCCCGGTGGATGCCGGGGCGGATCACGCCTGCCGCGCGTGCGCTAGCGGAGGTAGGCAAGATGGGGGGCGTGCCGTTCGCGGTACTCACTCATCATCTCCCTCGCGACGGTAACTCCGGGCACCAGCGGGTGCAGGGCGAGAGCCAGGGCAGCCAGGCCCGCGTCGCCGTTCACGGCGGCGTCGACAAGCTCACGCTCGTACTGCTTTGTCTGGGTGATGAGGCCCCTGGCGGACCGGGGGAGCGGGCCGACGGCCAGTGGGGACACGCCACCGCCGTTGATAAGCGCCGGCACCTCGACGACGTCGTCAGGGTCGAGGAAGCCGAGGCTGGCGCCGTTGCGGGTGTTGACGATGACCTCACCGGGGCTGCGCCCCGTGAGCCCGTCGATCACCTGCAGGGCCACACCCGCGTAGCCCCCGGGGCGCCCGCCTGCGAGTTCATCCGGCGCGCCGGCCTCACGCCGCGCCCGCGCCCGCGCCTGCTGGTTCTCGCCCTCGGTGTCGGTGCGCATGTACGTGTCGCGGCGGACGCCCATCAGCGTCGAGTAGGCCGACCAGGCATCCTTCACGCCGCCCGTGCCGAACGCCGTCATGATCGCTTCCAGCAGCTCGGAGTTCAGCCGCAGCACATCCGCGCCCCTGCTCGCCCCCGCCCGCTCGACGGCCGCGACATAGCGTGTGGGCTCGTAGAAGTAGTACACGTACTCGGTGGGTATCGCGCCGAGCCTGCGGACCAGGGCTGGATCGAAGGCGGCGAAGACGTGGTCGAAGCTCTGCAGCTCCTCGTAGCGGTCCAGCAGCGTGCCGATGCGCTCCCGTCCGTCAACGGCAAAGGACGTGATCCAGCCCAGGTGGTTCAGGCCGCCGTAGGAGAACGCGATCCTGTCGGCGCCGACTCCGAGGAACCCGGCCAGGCGCTCGAGGGTGCTGCTCGGCGTGTCGCAGACGCCGACCACGCGCACGCTCGTGTGCAGGGAGACCGCCTGGGTGATCAGCCCGGCCGGGTTGGTGAAGTTGATGAGAACCGCCCTGGGAGCGCGCCTGGCGAGGATCTCGCAGTACGAAAGCAGGACGGGGATCGTCCTGAGCGCCATCGCGCATCCGCCGGGACCGGTTGTTTCCTGCCCGACGATGCCCCGCCGCAGCGCCACCTCCTCGTCGATGACCCGCGCGCGGTCGCCGCCAACCCGGATCGCGGAGAAGACGAAATCCGCGCCCGAGAACGCCTCCTCCGCCTCGGCGGTCAGCCGGACGACGCCCGGGTGACCCAATGCCCCGGCCAGTTCGACCGCAAGCCGCCCGGTCGTCTTCCGGCGCAGCTCGTCCGGCTCGAACAGGGAGATCTCGTCGAAGGCCGCCCCGTGGACGGACAGGACCCCGCGGACGAACGCGGGTATCCGAACACCTCCGCCGCCGAGTATCGCCAGCTTCATGGCGGCGGGCCCTGCCCGGCCGGCCCGCCGTCAGGCCCGGCGCGCCGGCCGTCCAGCGGGTCCTGGTCGGCCCGGGCCGTCCGTTCGCCGGCCGCCACCGTCGCGGCGACCGCCGCCAGCGCGGAGGCGGCCAAGCTCAGGCCCTCCACGTTCACCTCGCCCACGGCCCCCAGCCGGCTCACCGTGTCCGAGCCGGCCGCGTTGCCCGCCGCGACGGCCTCGGTGATCGAAGCCCCCCTGCACAGGGCGCCGATCAGGGCCCCGGCGAAAGCGTCGCCGGCGCCCGTGCGGTCGCGCACCCGCACCCGCCTGACGCCCTCGGTCACCTCCGCCTGCCCTGCCCCACCCGGCCCGCCGGCCACGACGGCGCCGTCGGCGCCCCGCTTCACGACCACGGGCGGGCCCCACGAGACCGCGGTGTCGATCGCGGCGGCGAGCGAGGAAGCCCCGGTCAGCCGGAGCAGTTCCTCGGCGTTGGGCACGAACACGTCGGCGAGCCGCGCGCAGGCCAGCACGGCCGCGGGATCAGCGGCAATCTCGTTCAGGCCGACGTCGACGGCGACCCGGATACCCAGGTCACGCGCTTCTTCCATGAGCCCGGCCATGCCCCGGTGGGCGTGCAGGTAGCACCAGGCCGGCCGCTCCTGGCGCAGGACCTCCAGCCAGCGCTCGTGCTCGCGGGTCTCGGTCTGGGCGCGCGGCGGCAGGTAGCTGATGAACGCCCGGTCTCCCGCGTAGTTCACGACCACGGTGATGCCAGCGGCGGGACCGCTGACGCGCTGGGAGGGCGACAGGTCGACCCCCGCGCGGTGGCAGTGCTCCTCGACCACGCGGGAACCAAGGTCCTCACCGAGCAGGGTGGACAGGCCCGCGGCCACGCCCATCCGGCTGGCGGCGCTGGCCGCGGTGACCGCGCCGCCGCAGGAGATCGCGAACTCGTCGGCGAAGATCTCCTCCCCGGGAGCGGGCAGGGACGGCACGTCGCCGAAGACGATCTCCAGGAACATGGTGCCAAAGGCGATCACGTCCATGAGGCCTCCGTCACCGGAAGGCCTCGGTCACGGCGTCGGCCCGGGCGACGTGGCAGGCGGCGCTGTGCCCGGGGAGCAGTTCCCGCGGCTCCGGCGTGACCCGGTGGCATTCATCGATCGCGAGCGGGCACCGCCACCTGAACCGGCAGCCGGGTGTTGGGTCGATGACCTTGGGCGGCTCGCCGCGGTCGGTCTCCGCGCCCACCCCCAGCGGCGCCCGGGGATCCGGCACCGCCGAGAGCAGCAGCTGGGTGTACGGGTGCTTGGGGTTGGCGAGCACGTCCTCGACCGGCCCGGCTTCGGCGATCTGGCCCGCGTACATGATGATCAGGCGGTCGGCGACGTACCGGGCGCTGGCGAGGTCGTGGGTGATGTAGAGGATCGACACCCCCTCCGAGTCGCGCAGCCGCACCATGAGGTTGAGCAGTCCGATCCGGATGGAGACATCCAGCATGGAAACCGGCTCGTCGGCCAGGATCAGCTTCGGCCGCAGCGCGAGGGCCTGCGCGAACCCGACCCGCTGCCGCTGCCCGCCGCTCAGCTCATGCGGGAAACGCTGGAGCACCTCGGCCGCCGGGGTCAGCCCGACCACCTCGAAAACCCGGGCCGCTTCGGCGTAGCGCTGCTCGCGGGACAGCTCCGGCCGGTGCAGCTTCAGCCCGCGCATCACGCCGTGGGACACGCGGAACACCGGGTTGAGCGAGCTGAACGGGTCCTGGAAGACCATCGGCACAAGCCCGGTGTAGCGGAGCGTGTCCCGGCGCGACCTCAGCGATGACAGCGGCGTCCCCTGGAAGTAGATTTCGCCGCTGGTCGGCTTGTAGATCTTCGCGAGCAGCCGGGCGATCGTGCTCTTGCCGCTGCCGCTCTCCCCGGCCAGCGCGACGATCTGGCGCTCACCGATCGCAAGGCTCACGTCGTCGACCGCGTGCAGCACCTGCCGGGACAGCGCGTTGCCGATCTTGAAGTGCCTGCTCAGGCGTTCGGTCCTGAGTACTGGCTCGGTGCTGGCCTCGGTCACGGCGGGCTCCCCGGCTCCTCGTTGGGCGCCTGCGGGCTATAAGCCTCGGCGTACAGGTAGCACCGGACCCGCCTGCCGTCCACCCAGTACTCATCCGGCGGCGCGGTCTCACAACGGGGCATGACCTTGGGGCAGCGCGGCGCGAACCGGCAGCCGTGCGGCGGCCGGGCCAGGTCGGGCGGGCTGCCGGGAATCCCCGTCAGCGGCAGCCGCGGACCCCTGATCGACGGGAAGGCCTCCATCAGGCCCGCGGTGTAGGGGTGCAGCGGGGAGTCGAAGACGGCGCGGGTGGCCCCGAGCTCCGCCACCTGGCCCGCGTACATGACCATGAGCTGGTCGGAGAAGTGGCTGACCAGCGACATGTCGTGGGTGACGAAGATCACGGCGAACCCGAAATCGCGCTGAAGTTCCTTGATCTGGACCATCAGCGAACGCTGCGCGACCACGTCGAGCGCGGACGTGGGCTCGTCCATGATCACGAGTTCCGGGGTGAACAGCATCGCCATCGCGATCATCGAACGCTGGCGCATGCCGCCGGAGAGCTGGTGCGGGTAGCTCTTGAGATGCACGGGGTCGATGCCGACCATCCGGAGCACCTCGGCCGACCGGCCCTCGATCTGCTCCTTTGACCGCACGCCGTGGGCCCGCATCGCGTCCGCGAACTGCGCCCCGATCGACTTGACCGGGTTGAGCGCGTTCATCGCGCTCTGCATGACCACGGACAGGTCCTTCCAGCGGACCGCGGCCAGCTCCGTTTCGGTCAGGCCCACCATATTCCGCCCCCGGAAGCAGACGCTGCCGCCGGAGATACGCGCGGGCGGGGCGAGCAGCTGGGCGATCGCGAACAGCAGCGTGGACTTGCCGCAGCCGGACTCGCCGACGATCCCGATGAACTCGCCCGGGCCCAGCTCGAAGCTGACGTGATCGACCGCCACGACGCTGCCGGTTTCCATGATGTACTCCACGGACAGGTCGTTGACCTCCAGCACCGCCCCCGGGTCCGCGGGGACCGGGTCAGCCTGCTCGCTTGGTTTCTGCCTAGCCGGCACGCTTGACACGCGTTCTCCTCACCGGCCGCAGCGCTGGGTTCCCGATCTCGTCGAAGGCGTAGTTGAGCAGTGCGAAGGCCGCACCGAGGGCGACGATGCAGGCGCCCGGGACGATCGCCCACAGGTACTGCCCGGTCTGGAGCGCCTCGTTGTTCTCGGCCCAGTAGAGCATCGTTCCCCAGCTCGTGGAGTTCGGGTCGCCCAGGCCGATGAACTGCAGCCCGGAAGCGAACAGGACCGCGTACAGCGCGTTGGTCAGGAAGCACGCGACCAGCAGCGAGGTCATCGTCGGGATGATCTCGACCAGGACGATGTACATCTTGCGCTCGCCCCGCACCCGGGCCGCCATCAGGAAGTCCCGGTTGCGCAGCGACAGCGCCTGCGCCCGCAGCTGGCGCGCGGTGTAGGACCAGCCGGTGAGCGTGAGCACCACAACCAGTACCAGGGTTCCGGCGTTCTGCACGTAGCTCGCGATGACGATCAGTAGCGGGAACAGGGGGATGACCAGCAGCACGTCGGTGATCAGGCTGAGTGAGCCGTCCCACGCCCCGCCGTAGAAGGCGGCGGCCACACCGATCAGCATCGCTATCACGGTGGCCAGCAGCCCGACCCCGACCGCGATGATCAGCACCGGCCGGGTGCCCCACACCGTCTGGGCGAAGATGTCCTGGCCAAGCGCGGTCGTCCCGAACAGGTGCTGGGCCGACGGGCCCAGGCTCCGGGGGTAGATCGTCGCGTTCGGGTCGTCGTGGGCGATCACCCCGGGGAACAACGCGACCAGGCAGAACAGCGCGAGCAGCGCCGCGCCCGCGGTTGCCTTGTGGTTGTACCGGATGGCGCGCACCAGCCGGCGCAGGCCCGCCCGGCCCCGCCTTGCCGGCTGGCCGGCGGCCGGCGCCTCCGGAAGCGCGGTGTCTTGCCCAGGGGCCGCCGTGACCGGCCGGAGCATCGCCATGATTAGCCCGCCGTCCTGGTGCGCGGGTCGAAGATCGCCGTGGCGATGTCCGCGAGCAGGATCGCCAGCAGGACCGCGACGGTGATCAGCAGGAACAGCGCCTGCATCAGGGGGTAGTCCTCGTAAGTGACGGCCTGCAGCAGCATGTAGCCGACTCCCGGGTAGTTGAACACGTATTCGACGAGGATCGCCCCGCCGACAACGAAGCCCAGCGACATGGCGAACCCGGTGAGGTTCGGCAGGATCGCGTTGCGCGCCGCGTAGTCGAGCATGATGCGCCTGCCGGGCAGCCCCTTGGCCCTGGCCATGCGCACGTAGTCCTCGGCCAGCGTGGTGACCATGGTGTTGCGCATGGTCAGGATCCAGGTGCCGATCGTGGTGATCAGCAGCGCGACGGCCGGCAGCAGCGCGTGCTCCAGCAGGTTGCCGATGAACGGGAGGCTGAAGGACGGCGTGATCGTGACGTCGAACCCGAACGCGGGCGGCAGCCACTGCAGCTGGACGGCGAACACCAGGATCAGCATGAGCCCGATCCAGAAGTACGGGATCGCGGAAGTGATCACGAATACCGGCGGGGCGATGCTGTCCAGCCGCCCGCCGCGGTGCCAGGCGGCCAGGATCCCGATCCCGGTTCCCAGGAGGAACGCCAGGATCGTGGTGATGCCGACCAGCCCCAGCGTCCAGGGGATCGCGCCGAGGATGACGCGGCCGACCGATTGCGGATAGAAGTACAGCGACGTGCCGAACTTGCCGGTCGCCACGTCGCCGATGTAGGTGAAGTACTGGGAGAGCAGGCTCTGGTGGTTGTTGAGGCCGAACGCCACCGCCAGCGCCTTGAACGCCTGCGGCGACACCGGGCCGCGGAACTTGCCCATCATGGCGATCGCCGGATCCCCGGGCATCAGCCGCGGCAGGAAGAAGTTGAGCGTCAGCGCCGCCCACAGGGTCAGCGCGAAGAAGCCGAGGCGGCGAAGTCCGAACCTCATGCCCTGTTCCCGCTGCTCATTCTCACGTCCCTATGTTCATCCCACTGGCACGCTGTGCGGAAGGGCACGAGCCCCTGGAGGGGCCCGGCCCGGTCCAGGGCCAGCTGTGGCTGTGCTGGTGGGGTCCGGACCGCCCGGGCGGTCCGGACCCCACCAGGTCCTTACTTCGCCGGCTCGAGGTTCATCATCTGCTGGCCCCAGTCCGGGTAGTTGTACGCCGCTGGCTGCGCGTACGGGTTGGACTGGGTGACCCAGCCCTTGAAGGTGCCCGTGTCGTACTGGAACCAGTCCACCGACTCGGTGACCGGGATAACCGGCACCTCCTGCAGCATGACCTTCTGCAGCTTGCTCACGATCGCGTGCTGCTGGCCGGCGTCGGTGGTCTTCGGGTAGGCGTTGATCAGCGCGTCCGTGGCCGCGTTGCTGTACCGCTCGAAGTTCGAGCCGGCCGGCTGCCCGATCGGGGCGGAGTTGGCGGAGTACAGCCACTGGCGCAGCTCGTAGTACGGCGACGGCCCGCCGGTCAGGGAGTAGTAGCCGAGGTCGAACTTGCCGTTGTAGATGGACGACTGATGCGCGGGAGCCGCGAGGTTCCTCGGCGTGACCTTGATGCCGACGGCCTTGAGGTTCTGCTGGATGACGTTGACCGCCGCCACCCAGTCGGAGTAGCCGCCGTTGTTGGTGATGGTGAACTCGAGCTTCTGGCCGCCCTTGGCCATGATGCCGTCCGAGCCCTTCTTGTACCCGTCGGCCTGAAGGATCGAGATCGCCTTGCTGGGGTTGTAGGCGTAGTTGTTGCCGAACGACGCCGCCTGTGGTGCGTCGAGCCAGCTGGAGAACGTCGGGGTGACGATCCCGGTCTGGTTCGACGCGGGCTCATAGCCGTATTCGCCGATGAGCGAGGCCTTGTGGCGGTCGATCGCGTACGCCATGGCCTGCCGGACCTTGACGTCTCTCAGCAGCGGGTTCTTCAGGTTGATGAACATCGTCACGTTGGCGACCGGCGGGAACCAGTAGTGGTAGTTGGGGCTCTTGGACAGGTAGAACTTCTGGATGCTCGGGATGAACTGGCTGCCCCACTGCGCCTGCCCGTTGGCCAGGTAGGTGTTGGCCGTGTCGTTGGACGTGAACGCCGGGTAGTTGACCGTGGCCACCTTCGGCTTGCCGGGCTGCCAGTAGTGCGGGTTGGCCTTGTACGTGATGTTCTGCGGCGTGCAGTTGCTCATGGTGTAGGCACCGGTGCCGACCGGGTGCGAGTCGGTGTACTTCACCGGGTCGGAGACCGTGGACCAGATGTGCTGCGGCACGATCGCGGTCTGGTCGGCGATGTAGTAGAAGTACGTCACCGCGGGCGTCTTGAACGCCATCACGACCTGGTTGGAGCCCTTCTGTGTCACGCTCGACAGCACCGACCAGATCGAGTTGACGTCGAGCGCCTTGTTCTGCTTGAGCAGGTTGAAGGTGAACACCACGTCGGCGGCGGTCAGCGGCTTCCCGTCGGTCCACTTCACTCCGTTGCGGATGGTGAAGGTGATGTCCTTGTTGCCGTTGGACCACGTCCACTTCGTGGCCAGCCAGGGTGATTCCTTGGCGTTCTGCAGCGTGTTGACGAAGACAAGCGGCTCGTAGACGTTGCCGAACGAATAGCCGATATTCGACAGGTTGAACGGGTTGAAGCCGCAGGTCCAGAGGCTGCCGCTCTCGTTGTCGATGGTCAGCGTGCCGCTCGGGCCCGCCGCTTGGCCCGAGGACGAGCTGCTCGGGCTGCTTGAACCGCTCGAGCAGGCGGCGGCCAGCAGCGCGGCGGCGAGCAAAGCTCCGATGATCTTGAAGCGTCTCATGACGGTAGCCCTTCGCGAAGTGGTAGAGGAGGAAAGGAGACCGGATCGCCGTCGGCGCCCGGCTGGGCGGCGGCCCCGATCTGGGCGGCGTCCATGGCGAGCGCGACGGCGCCGATGAGCGGGGCGTCGAAAGGGAACCGGGCGGCCACGAGCTCGGGCGGGAATGGGACGCCCGCGCTCAGGGCGTGCTGCAGGCCCGGCCGCAGGCGATCCCACGACCGGACCATGCCGCCGCCGACCGCGATCCGCACCGGGTTGACGCAGATCGCGAGGTTCACCACGTGGAAGGCGAGTTCGGTGACGAAATCGGTCACGAGGCGGTCGAGGTCGGTGTCGTCCCGGCTCGCCTCGAAGACCTCGCCAGCCTCGACCGGCTGGCCCTGGGCAAGCTGGCTGGCCGCACGCCGCGCCAGCGCCCGCCCGCTGATCATGTCCTCCAGCATCGTCCGGGCGGCCAGCGACACCCCGACGTCGGTCATCGAGCGCAGGTTGTAGCCGATCTCGCCGGCCGCCCCGTTCCTCCCGCCCAGAACCTGGCCGCCGGCCACGATGGCGGCGGACAGGCCGGTGCCGAGGTTCAGGTAGATGGCGGGATCGCAGTCGGCGAGCGCGCCCCAGCGCACCTCCGCGTGAGCCGCCGCCTTCGCGTCCGTGGCCATGACAACCTGCGCGCCGGGGAAGGCCGCCCGCAGCTCGGCCCCGAAGGGGAGCTTGTCCCATCCGCTGATCGCCGGCGCGAGCTCGACCCGGTCATCGGACGGGATCCCGAACGTGGATACGCCGACCGCGGCGAGGTCGCGCCCGCCGGCGGCGTCCGCGAGCAGGCCGTGCGCGGCCTTGATGCCACGCTCGAAGCTTGCCCGGGCCCCGAGCTCACCGCCGCTGGCCACGGTGGACGCCGCGAGCCTTTCGCCGTTAGGCTCACACACCATCATGGCGATCTTCGTGCCACCGAAGTCGAGCCCGAGAACTACCGGGGGCTGGGACACGGTGACCTGCCTGTTTCGTCATCTTCCGTCAAGATAGTTAGGACAGTATCCTAACTATCTGGGGGCCGACAATAAGCCGTGACGGAATTGAAATGGGCGCGCCGACACGGGGGCTTGGGGCAGGATCGTAATGGAGGTGGCAGTGGCGGTCACGTCGGTTGGCGTGTCCGGCAGCACGGCGCGCGGTGGCACGGAGCCGTTCGCCAGCGGCGCCGCAGGACCGCACGGCGGCGAGCTGGCGGCCGCCCGCCCTCAGCTCATACGCGCGCTGAACGGGCGGCTTCTGCTCGGTCACATCCGGGAACTCGGCCAGTGCTCGCGGGCGGAGCTCGCCCGCATCTCGGGGCTGTCCAAGCCCACCGTCTCGGTCGCGCTCGCGGACGCGGAGCGCGCGGGGCTGGTGCGCACCGCCGGGCAGCGCACTGGCCGTCCCGGCCGCTCGGCGCTGCTGTACGAGGTCCGGCCCGAGGCCGGCTTCATACTCGGCCTCGACGTCGGGGCCCAGTACGTGCGCGGGGCGCTGGCGGACCTGGCCGGCGGCATCCGGGCCCGGTCCTCGGCACGGTCGCGGGCCTCAAGCGTGCGCGGGCGGGTCGGCGAGCTGATCGGGCTCGCGGACGAGCTCTGCGCGGAGGCCGGGCTCACCAGGCACAGCATCACCCAGACGGTCATCGGCAGCCCCGGCGTCTACGACGCCCGCCGTAACGCGATGGCGCTGACGGGCGGCCTGCCCGGCTGGGACCGCCCGGCGGTGCTCGAGCGGCTCCGCGAGGCGTTCGGGCCCGCGCTCGCGGTGGAGAACGACGTGGACGCCGCCGCGCTGGCCGAGCGGGCCCACGGCCATGGGCGTGAGGTGGAAAGCTTCGCCTTCATCTCGGTGGGCACCGGCATCGGGATGGGCCTGGTGCTCGGCGGCCAGCTCGTCCGCGGTGCACACGGCGTGGCCGGTGAGATCGCCTACATGCCGATGTCGGGCGGGGAGGGCACCGATCCGGCGGATGCCCGCCGCCGGGGAGCGCTGGAGGCGGCCGCGTCGGCACCGGCGGTGGTGCGGGCCGCCCGCCGCGCGGGGATGCGCGGCCAGGTATCGGCCCGGCGGGTCTTCACGGCGGCCGCCAGGGGTGACGGGCGCGCGGCGGCCGTGGTGGCCGAAGAGGCGCGGCTGGTGGCCAGGGTGCTGTGTGCCGTCGTCACCGTGATCGATCCCCGGCTGATCGTGCTCGGCGGCGGCATCGGCCAGGCACCGGGGTTCGCGGCGGAGGTGACGAAGGAACTGCGGCAGTTGGCGCCCGTCATGCCCGAGGTGAGCGTGAGCGCGCTGGGCACCGAAGCCGTGGTCGACGGCTGCCTGGCCGCGGGCTCCCACCTCGCCTGGGCTCAGCTGACCGCCGCGGTCCCCACGGGTAACTTCGGCGGCTCCGAGACGCTGGCCGGAGGCCCGGGCGACGTGCCATGACCGGCGGGCTGATGGCGGCCGAGATGGCCGACCAGCCACAGGTGCTGGCGCGGCTGGTGGACCGGGCCCCGGCGGACGCGGCCGCGGTGCGGGCCGTGGTGCCACGCCCGCTCGCGGGGACCGTGTTCCTCGCCCGGGGCTCGTCGGACAACGCCGCTGTGTTCGGCCGGTACCTGGCCGAGCTCTGCGCGGGCAGGCCGGCCGGGCTGGCCGCGCCCAGCCTCTACACCCGCTACCACGCCCGGGTGGACTGGCACGGGTACCTGATGGTCGCGCTCAGCCAGTCCGGCGCCACGCCCGAGATCATCAGCACCTGCGAGGCGGCGCGGGGCGCGGGCGCCACGGTGATCGGCATCACCAACGAACCGCGCAGTGCCCTCGCCGGCGCCGTCGACCTGCTGCTCAGCACCGAAGCCGGCGCGGAGCGGGCGGTTCCCGCCACCAAGACGGTGACAGCCCAGTTCGCGGTGCTCGTCACGGTGGCCGCGGCGCTCGGCACCGGCCCGGCCACCGCCGGCGCGCTGGCGGGCCTGCCCGGCGCGGTCGGGGCCACCCTTGGCGACCCTCGGCCCACCAGGGAACTGGCTGACCGCTGGTGCGCCATCGACCGCCTGGTGGTGGCCGGCCGCGGGCTGGGCTACGCGGCGGCGCTGGAGACCGCGCTGAAGGTCGCGGAGACAACGGGCATCCTGGCCGAGGGCATGTCGGCCGCTGACCTGTACCACGGCCCCATCGCGGCCGTCTACGCCGGCGCCCCGGTGCTGCTGGTGAGCGGCGGCGGGCCCGGCGACGCCGACCTCGCGGCCCTGCGGCACCTGCTCGACGGCAGGAACGCCGAGACGGCGAGCCTTCCGGCCCGCACGGTCGCGGCCGAGCCGGCGCAGGTGATCATGGCGGTCGTGCGCGGCCAGCAGCTGGCCCATGCGCTGGCGCTGGCCCGCGGCAGCGATCCCGACGCGCCTGCCCACCTGACCAAGGTGACCGAGACGACCTGAGCGCGCCGCCCGGCGCGCGGACGGCGCCTATCGCCGCTCCGGCGGCTCGCCGACGCCCGGCACGGGCCGGCCATCCTCGAGGTAGCGGAGCCGGCGCCGGCGGGTCGCCGCCCGCACCCGCCGCCGGATCGGCTTCCTGAGCAGGCTCAGCGCCGTGCGCAGATCGGCAAGCCGGTGCTCGGAGACCTCCTCCGGCTGCACCACGATCCCGGCGAGGGCGGCGTCGCCGAACGCGCCGCAGTCGAACAGGAACCGGATGCCGCCCGGCTTGCCCGGGCGGGGGCGGCGGAAGTCCATGCAGGCCAGACGGACCTGGCGGCCGGTCCCGATGTCGAGGCCGGTCTCCTCGGCCACCTCGCGCCGGCACGCGTCCCACGGCGTCTCCCCGTCGGCCTCCATGACGCCGCCCGGGATCGTCCAGCCGGACTTGTAGGTGGGCTTCAAGATGAGCAGCCGGCCCGCCCGGTCGAAGATGAGCGCACCCGCGGAAACCGGGATGGCCGGTAGATCGGCATCCGGAAGGGCTCCGCCGGCGCCGAAAACGTCGTCGGTGGTCACGGCCTCACGCTACGGGGCAGGCAGCCTGTCCGCTAAAAGGATGCACGGCGCCGGTCTGGTGGCCGACAATCACAGGGTGGACGCCGGCGCTCTGCTCAGCAGCTACCACCCGCGCGGTAAGGCCGAAAACCGCGCAAGCGAGCGGATAGGCGCCCTGGTGACGAGCGTGGCTGACCCGTGGCTGCGCTCGCTTCCGCTGCATCTGACCGCCTCGGCCCTGGTCGTGCACCCCGACAGCGGCAACGTGCTGCTGCGCTGGCATGAGCGGCAGCAGGCGTGGCTTCAGGTCGGCGGGCACGGCGATCCGGGCGAGAGCGACCCGCTCGCGATCGCGCTGAGGGAGGCCCGTGAGGAGACCGGGCTGAGCGACCTGGCCCCGTGGCCGGACCGGCGGCTCCGGCACCTGGCGATCGTCGGGGTCCCGGCGGGCGGGGACGAGCCCGCGCACGAACATGCCGACCTGAGGTTCGTCCTCGCCACCGCGGCGCCCGGCGCGGCCCGGGCAGAAAAGCCCGGCGCCGCCCTGCGCTGGCTGTCGCCGCGCGACGCGTACCGGGCCACCTCCGAGGCGAACCTCCGCGAGACCCTGTCGCGGGTGCGGCGCCTGCTCAGCCGCCGATGACCGGCAGACGACGCCGACGCGCAGACCAGGCCGTCGGCCATGGCCGGCCGCCGGGCGTGACCAGGGAGCAGGTGACGGACTGGGTCGCGGCCTACGAGCGTGCCTGGCGGTCGCCGGGTGCCAGCGCACTCGCCGGGATCTTCACCCCCGACGCCACCTACCGGCAGGGCCCCTACGACGAGCCCATCACCGGCCTGCCCGCCATCGCCGTCATGTGGGAGGCGGAACGCGATGGTCCTGATGAGGTGTTCCGCATGACCAGCGACGTCATCGCGGTCGACGGCGATGCCGCGGTGGTGAGGGTGGAGGTCAGGTACGGGGACCCGGTCCACCAGGAGTACCGCGACCTGTGGGTTCTCCGGTTCGCTGACGACGCGCACTGCGCGTGGTTCGAGGAGTGGCCGTTCTGGCCGGGACAGGCGCACACGGCTGGGCCCTGAGCCGCGCGAGCGGCCGTTCCGGCGCCGTCCACCGGGTCAGCCTGGCGGCTGCTTGCCGATGACGCCGGCGGCGTCGAAGGTGGCCATCTCGGCAAGGATTTTGGCTGCCGCCTGCACGAGCGGCACCGCGAGCGTGGCACCGCTGCCTTCGCCGAGCCGCATCTGCAGGTCAAGCAGCGGCTCGATGCCCAGGTGAGCGAGGGCGGCGGCCGCCCCGGGCTCGCAGGACCGATGCCCGGCGATGAGGTATCCCGTCGCGTCGGGGACCAGGACGGCCGCGGCCAGGGCCGCCGCGGCGGCGATGACGCCGTCGACCACGACCGGCAGGCGGCTCGCGGCGGCGCCGACGATGAAGCCGGCCAGCGCAGCGATCTCCAGCCCTCCGAGCTCGGTGAGGATGAGCAGCGGGTCAGCCTGGGCGGGGATCCGCTGGCGCGCTCGGTCCACGACCTGCGTCTTCCGGGCCAGAACGGCTTCGTCGGCGCCCGCTCCCCGGCCGGTGACCGCGCTGGCGGGAAGGCCGGTGATGGCCGCGATGACCGCCGCCGACGTGGTGGTGTTGCCGATGCCCATGTCGCCGGTGACCAGCATCCGCGCGCCACGGCTCGCCGCCTGGGCGGCGACGCCGGCACCCACGTCGAGCGCGGTCCTCGCCTGTCCGGGTGTCATCGCCGGCTCGACGGCGATGTTGCCGGTGCCCGGGCGGACGGTGCGCCGCAGCAGGCCGGGCGCGTTGGTGCCGATGGGCGTCGCGACGCCGACGTCGACGACGACGACCTCGGCCCCGGCGTGCCGGGCGAGGACGTTGATGGCCGCGCCGCCGGTGCAGAAGTTGGCCACCATCTGCGCGGTGACCTCCCGCGGCCAGGCGGTGACGCCCTCGGCGACCACGCCATGGTCGGCCGCGAACACCGCGACGGTCACCGGCTCGGGGACCGGCGGCGGGCAGCTGCCCGCGATCGCGGACAGCTGGACGCCGACCTGTTCCAGCCGGCCGAGCGACCCAGCCGGCTTGGTCAGCTGGCTGTGGAGGACCGCGGCGGCCTGGGCCGCCGCCATGTCCACGGGCCTGACGGTCCGTGCCGCCCGGACGAAACTGCGCTCGTTCATCGCACTACCTCCGGTTCCACTCCGTGAGTGCCGCGGCCGGCCCGGCGGGCCGGCCCACGCCGGGCACCGCGATCCGCGTGACGGCGGCCAGCCGCCCTTGCGCCCGCGAGCCCGGCCACGGCGAGGACGGCGGACAGGAGCCAGCTGACGTCACTGGACAGCCGTACCGCGCGCTGGATGTCCGGCCGGACCGTGGGCCGCCCGGCGCCCAGCCACGGCCGGTGCTCGATCCGCTCCCCGTACCGGTTACACCCGCCCAGGCGCACGCCGAGCGCGGCGGCGAACGCAGCCTCCGCGACGCCCGCGTTCGGCGAGGGATGAGCGGGTGCCTGGCCGAGCACGGCCCGCCAGATGTCGCCGGCGCGCGCGGGGCGTACGCCGGCGACCAGGACCGCGGTCAGCCTGGCGGGCAGGTACCCCGCGGCGTCATCCAGCCGGGCGCTCGCCCAGCCGTACGCGCGGTACCGCGTGCTGCGGTGCCCGACCATCGCGTCCAGCGTGTTCACCGCCCGGTAGCCAAGGACGCCCGGCGCTCCGCAGGCGGCCGCCCAGAGGGCCGGCGCGACCACCGCGTCGACGGTGTTCTCCGCGACCGACTCGACCACGGCCCGGGCTATCTCACCCTCGTCCAGCCCGGCGGGGTCCCTGCCCACCAGCGCGGGCAGCGCCGCCCGGGCGGCTTCGAGGTCGCCCCGGTCCAGAGCGCTCGCGACCACGAGCGCCGACTCGCCCAGGCACCGGCCGGCGACCGCCAGCCAGGTGCTCAGCACGGCCGAGCGCAGCAGCGCCCCCGTCCCCGCGCCGGCGAGCACGCCGAGGACCGCGTGCCGGGCCCCGGCCGCGCGCGAGTCCTGGTAGCCGGCGCGCTCGGCGAGCGCCATGGCCCGCCCGAACCAGCCGACCGGGTGCAACGGCGCTGGCGGCTCGCCGATGGCCCGGTCGAGCAGCACCCCGAGCGCGGCCGCCGCAGGCCGCGGCAGCCTGGCGCCGCGCCTCACCATCGCCACGCCAGCGTGAGCAGGCCGGCGGTCTCGCCGACGACCGCGGCGGCGCCGAGCACGTCGCCGGTGAAACCCCCGAGCCGCCGCCACGCCAGGAACACGACGGCGCCCGCGCCCGCCGCCCCGGCGGCCGCGGCGGCCAGCCCGTGAGCGCCGCGGCCCGCGAACGCCAGGCCGGCGGCGAGCAGCCCGCCGGCCAACGCGAGAAAGGCCGGGCTCGCGAGGGGCGCCGGGCCGCGGAACGCGCTCGCCAGGCCGCCCGGACGGGCGTACGGGACCGCGCGCGCGGTGACCGCCATCGCCGTGCGGGATCCGGACCATAGCCCGGCCACCGCGAGCGGGCTTGGCGTCATCGACGCGAACGCGCCGAAGCGGGCGAGCAGGACGGTGACCAGGCCCGCCGCGCCGAACGCGCCGAGCCGCGGGTCGGCCATGACCTCGAGCCGGCGGGCTCGCGGCAGCGGGGGCAGGAGGCCGTCGGCGGCGTCGGCGAGCCCGTCGAGATGCAACATCCCGGTCAGCGCCGCGTCGGCGATCAGGGCGATCGCCGCGGCCGCGGGGGAGGGCCATCCCCGCCGCGCCCCCCACCAGACGGTGCCGACGCCCAGCCCGATGAGCGCGCCGACGACGGGAAACCAGGCCAGCGCCGACGGTGCCGGGTCGGCCGCGCCGCCGAACGGGGTGAGGAAGGACAGGGCGCGGCGCATCAGCGTGCCCACGGGGGGTCGAGCCGCAGCGTCCGGCCGGCCACGACGAACAGGACCTCGTCGGCCACGGCCGCGACGGACTGGTTGAGCTCGCCAAGCGCGTCACGGAAGCGCCGGCCGTCCTCGGTCGCGGGGTGCACCCCGAGCCCAACCTCCTCGGACACCACGACCGTGTCGGCCCCCCGGCCGGCCAGCGCGGCGCCGAAGGCAACGGTATCCACGACCATGCCCGGGCTCGCGGCGACCCACGGCCCCAGCCCGTCGAGCAGCACCGGGCCGGGAACCGAGCGCAGCACGGCGGGCAGCTCGGCGCCGGCCTCGACCGTGCGCCATCCGGCCGGGCGGCGGGCGCGGTGAGCCTCGATCCGCGCGGCCAGGTCGGGATCGCTGCCGGGCACCAGCGTCGCCAGGTACGTGATGGGCCCCGGCAGCCGAGCGGCGATGCGCTCGGCCACCTCGGACTTGCCGGACCGGGCACCGCCCAGCACAAGCGTGATCATCGGGCCTCCGCCCGGCGGCTGCCGTCGAGAACCGCCCGGTACGCGGCCCTGGCCAGCCGTGATCCCCACCGTGAGCGGGGCCCGCCGTACGCTTCCGCCGGTCCGGACGGCGGGCACAGGACGGCCACGGCGTCCGAGGGCGTGCCGGTCGCCGCGAAGCCGGCCTCCCACAGCGCCTGGGACTTGGCCTCGGTCATCGTCATGACCGCATTGACGAGCGCGGCCCGGGACAGGCGGCGGCTCAGCACGGCGATGATGTTCACCGTGCCGGTGGCCGGTGCCGTGGTCCCCGTTTCCGCGGCGGCCCAGCTCGGATGGCTGAGCCCGACAGTGGCCGCGACGGCGACGCCGTCCTCCCGGCCGGTGCTGACCACGCGCACGTCAACGGCGGTCAGCATGCCGATACCGGGCCCGTCAAGTTCCAGGCCGCGAGCCAGAGAGGACAGGTGGCCGGCCGGGTCGGCCCGGTTGTAGCCGCCGGTGACCTGCGCGGCCAGGATCCACTGCCGCTCGCCCCAGCCGCCGCCGTACGGAGCGGACGAGAGCGCCAGCAGCGGGGAGCGGAGGCGCCAGATCGCCATGGCAAGCTCGGCGCCGTCTTCATGGCGCGAGAGCACCTGCGGCTCGTCCATCGTCTCCGCATCCTCCGCCCGGCTGGGGAGGACGGAGCACGCCCGCTGCCACGCCCGGCGAAGGCAGCCAGCGGACCACCCTTCCTCCGAGGACAGGTCTCGCCGGCGCAGGGCAGGCGTCCGGGCTCATCCCCTCATCGGGCATCACCGTTGCGGGACAGCGCCGGCATCTCACCGGCTTCGCTGCTCCTGCGCCGCCCCGGCCTGCGCCGGGGCACGGGTACAGTACCGCGCCCCGCTCCCGGCTGCCTACTCGCGAGCCGGGAGGCGACCGGCCCGGGCCGGCGTGCCGGTGCCGATCACCGGCCGCCACGCGGGGCGGGGTCCTGAGCGGCGAGCGCGGCCACCACGCTGTGGGGCAGGTAGCGGGGGTGGACGAGGAGCGCCCTGGCCACCTGGGCGATCGTCAGCCGCAGGGGAGCCAGCGTTTCCTCGCTGTAGCGCCATGCGCGCAGTTCGTCGCCGCCGAACCGCGAGCCGAGCGCGCGGCGGAAGCGCCTGGCGTCCCCGCCGTCGCCCTTCCACGCGGCCAGCCACGCGCGCAGCTCGTCGTCGCGCTCGAGCATGGTCCAGCCCATCAGCCGTTCGGCGATCTGGCCGGCCGCGTCGATGACGAACGCCAGATCGCCGCCTCCCCTGATGCCATGGACCCGCCCCTCGCTGGCGCAGCTGTGGTGGATGCTGGCCGAGCTGAAGCGTGCCCCTATTTCCAGGGCGGCCACCGCGTGGCCAGCCTCGTGCCAGGCGGCGGCGACAGCCGCCTTCCGGGCGGGCATCAGGCTGGGAAAGCATCCGCAGTCGTAGCGCTGCCTGACCCACGTGTCGTGCACGATCGATTCGTCGTCGTAGCGGATCACGCGGCCGAGCTCGGCCCGGATCCCGGCGAGATGGCGCTGCTCGGAAGGCTTCATGCTGGTGCCGCACAGGCCCCGGTCACGATCCGCCTCCTCGGTGAACGGGCGGGCGGCCGATGCCCCGCGGAGCGCCGCCTGTGCCACCGTAACGCCTCTCCGCACGCCGCGGGCGGCGGCACGGCCAGTGATCCGCGGCCGCGGTGGCGACTATGGTTTCCCGGTGACGCCGATGTGGGCCTGCCCCCGGTGCGGGCGGACCTTCGCCAACCGCAACCAGGCTCACACGTGCGCGCCGCTTGGCGACCTGGACCGGCATTTCACGCGCGCGTCGCCCGCGGTACGGGCGACCTTCGACCGTGTTCTGGCGGTGGTTTCCGGTCTTGGCCCGGTGACGGTGCTTCCGGAGAAGACCCGCATCGCGCTGCACGTGCGGATGAGCTTCGCCGCCTTCGTGCCGCGCCGCCACTGGCTGGGCGGGCATCTCGTCCTCGCCCGCCGCATCGACAGCCCGCGCTTCCTGCGGGTCGATACGTACTCGCCGCGCAACGTCGTGCACGCCTTCCGGCTTACCTCGCCCGCGGACGTGGACGCGGAGTTCGCGGCCTGGCTCACGGAGGCATACCAGGTCGGGGCCCGCAGGCATCTGGGCAGGTGATGCCGGCCTGCGCCAGAACCGGGCACGGCGACGCGCAGGAATAACGGTGACGTGCAGGAATACGCGGCGGCCCGCTGGCGGCGCCGGAGCATCCGCCAGCGGGCCACGCCCACAAGGTGCGATCGTCAGGCGGCCGGGCCGGTGGCGAGGACCACGGTCGCGGAGTGCGTCTGGCCGACGGTGTCCGCCCAGCCGATCGTGACGCCGTCGCCCGGGTGGTGCCGGCCCAGCGCCGACTGGAGCGCCTCCGGCGACGAGATGCGGTTCCCGTCCACTGAGACGATCACGTCGCCCTGGGCGAGGCCGGCGCGCTCGGCCGGGGCGCCCGGGAGGACTCCGGCGACGGCGGCGCCGGCGCCGGCCTGCACGCCGTTGGCCGCGGCGCTGTCAGCGGGCATGATTTCCACGCCGAGGAACGCCGTCTGGCCGATGTGCACGGTGGCAGACGCCTTGCCGGACTCGATCTGCTTGGCAAGGGAGACCGCCTGGTTGATCGGGATCGCGAAGGCCTCGGTCTGCTGACCGCGGAACTGCACGCCCTGCGATGCGGCGGTGTTGATGCCGATGACCTCCCCGGCGGTGTTGACGAGCGGGCCGCCCGAGTCGCCCGGCTGGATGCCCGCGTTGTGGTGGATGAGCCCGGTCAGCCGTTCGGAGGTGCCCGCCCCGGCGTCCGAGGCGGTGATCGCCGCGCCGAGGCCGGCGACATGGCCGGTGGCAACGGAGGGAGTACCGCCCTTGCCGAGCGCGTTGCCAAGGGCCACCACCTTCTGGCCGACGGAAGCGCTGCTGGAGTCGCCCAGGTCCACCGTCTCGAGGCCGGACGCACCCTGCAGCTGGAGAACCGCGATGTCGTGGCTGTGGTCATAGCCCACAACCTTGGCCTGGTACGTGCGGCCGTTACCGACGTCGCGGGCCTTGATCGAGGTGGCGCCGTTGATGACGTGGTTGTTTGTCAGCACCTCACCCGATGGCGACACCACCATCCCGGTGCCCGCCGCCCGGGCGTGCTGGTAGCCGAGCGTGGTGTAGATGTCGACAAGACCGGGGTCGGTCTGCGCCGCGATCTGTGACGTCGTGAGCACCTTGCTGCCCGAGGTGACCCCGGCGGCGGACAGGCCCCAGAATGTGGCGAGGCCGACGGCGCCCGCGGCGGCGATCGCCAGCAGGCCGCGGGGGAAACGCCGGGTCGGCTTGCCCGGGCCCTCGCCGCCCCCGTAGCCGGCCGGTCCCTCAGGACCGCCGGGGCCGCCCGGCCCCAACCAGGGCGCTGGCGGCGGTGGTTGCCCTGGTCCCCCCGAGATGGGCGGGTCATAGATTGTGCTCACTGGACGGGGCTCCCTCGGTGCGTGTCGATGGTGCTGGTTCTCCCGATGGTCGCCCGCGGACCTGAGAGAAAACTGAAGGTGCGCTGACCGGATTCTGATCCTTGCCGGGCAGGCCGTTTCGCCGCTTCCGGGCCGCGGGCCGGTGCCGGGCTGGACCGCGGGCGATCCGTTTCGCAGAATCGGCTTGAGCGGCCGGGCACGGGTGAGCGATGAGGCGGCCGGACGTCTGGGAAGGTGGTGCGATGGCCGGGCTCAAACCGGAGGTGGACGCGGCCGAGGTGGGCCTGGACCCGTCGCGACTGGAGCGGCTCGACCGCCATTTCGCCCGTTATGTGGACGACGGCCGCCTGCCCGGCTGGCTGATCACGGTGAGCAGGCACGGCCGGCTTGCCCACGTGTCCCGCTGCGGGTCCCGCGACATCGAGGCCCGGCTGGAGGTGGAGCCGGACACCTTGTGGCGGATCTACTCGATGACCAAGCCGGTCACCTCGGTGGCCGCGATGATGCTGTACGAGGAAGGCGCGTTCGAGCTCACAGACCCGGTGAGCGCCTTCATCCCGTCGTTCGCCCACGTCCGTGTGTACACCGGTGGCCCGGATCTGCGCCCGGTCACGGTTCCCGCCACCGAGCCGGTGCGCATCTGGCACCTGCTGACCCACACCGCGGGCCTGACCACGGGGTTTCACCGGGTGCACCCGGTGGACGGCCTGTACCGGGCCGCCGGGTTCGAATGGGCGCCTCCCGAGGTGGGCCTCGCGCAGGCTTGTGACGTCTGGGCCGGCATCCCGCTGCTGTTCGAGCCGGGATCGGAGTGGAACTATTCGGTGGCCACCGATGTCCTCGGCCGGGTGATCGAGGTCGTCACGGGGCAGGGGCTCGACGACTTCCTCGCGGCCGCGATCCTGCGCCCGCTGGGCATGCCGGACACCTCGTTCTCGGTGGGCGACGACGATGCGGCGCGGCTGGCGGCCTTGTACACGCCGGGCGCGGACGGGACGGCGGTCCGTGTGGACGCTCTGGGGAACGCGGCGCGGAAGCCGCCGGCGATGCTCAGCGGCGGCGCGGGCCTTGTTTCCACGGCCGCCGACTATCACCGGTTCACCCAGATGCTCCTGCACCGCACGGACAGCCCGGCCGGCGAGCTGGACGGCGTCCGCCTGCTGAGCCCTCGCACTGTCAGCTACATGATCCGCAACCATCTCCCCGGCGGTCTCGATCTGCACACGTTCGGCAGGCCGCTCTATGCCGAGTCCCCGTTCCGCGGGGTCGGCTTCGGCCTGGGGTTCGCCGTGGTCACCGACCCCGTGGCGTGCAAGGTGGTCTGCTCGGCTGGGGAGTTTTCCTGGGGCGGCGCCGCCAGCACCACGTTCTGGATCGACCCACGGGAGCAGCTAACCGTCTCGTTCTTCACCCAGCTGCTCCCGTCCAGCGCCCACCGGATCCGCCCGCAGCTGCGCCAGCTCGTCTACCAGGCTGTGACCGACTGACACGTTCCGGCGCGCGTCCCGCGGACGGGTCGCGACCGCGGGGCGCCGGTTGCGCACGCCCGTCACGGGAGTGCCGCCCGCGCGGCGTCAGTCGCAGGGGCCGCCGGCCAGCCAGCGGGCTCCCCGCCGGTACAGGGCGTCAACCTCGGGCCCGGTCAGGCCCGGCATGTCGGGCTTGACGTCGTAGCCCAGGCCGGCCTGCAGGTAGGCGAGGTGGCGGTAGCCTTCCGGGAACCGCTGCAGCGTCGCGGGGGAGAGCTCGACCCGCGCGGCAGGGTCGACCGGGTCCATCCGGTCCTTCTCGTAGATCGGCTGGCGCAGAACGATCCCCCAGCGCCCGTCCCGGCGTTCCAGGAAGTCGTAGAAGCGCCCGGTGCACACGATGTCGCACGGCACGTCCTGCACGGCGCCGCGCTGGGAGATCGTCATCTTCGTCTGCGCGATGGCCCGGCCGCCCTCCAGATCGATCGACGTCCCGCCCAGGAAGTGCAGGATCCGCACCCCCCGCTCGAAACCTTCGCGGCTCACGCGGATGAAATCCTCGGCCGGCCCCTGGAACCAGGTGGCCATCATCCGGCCATCGGAGTGCCAGACGGTCCGGAAGCGCTCCCAGTCGCCGCTGTCACGCCACACCACCCAGTTCTCGACCAGGTCGCGTATGGCCAGCCGGTCCGCTGCCGTGCCGCTCATCGGGCCTCCTCGGTTGGTGATCTGTCAGCGGGTGATCACGCCCGGATGCGATGATGTCAGCGGACGCGGGATCGCGTATCAGGTACAAGCTGGCCCTGTCCCCGGTCGGCAGCGTCGGCGCCGGAGCTCAGATGCGGGTCATTGCGGGCACTGCCAAGGGCCGGATACTCCGGTCGCCCCGCACCCGCGACACGCGCCCGATCACCGACCGGGCGAAGGAGAGCCTGTTCAGCATCCTCGGCCCCCGGATTCCTGGCAGCCGGTTCCTCGATTTGTTCGCTGGCACGGGCGGCGTGGGGATCGAGGCGCTGAGCAGGGGATGCGCGCACGCCACGTTCGTTGAGCGCTCGGCCGGCGCGGTGGCGGTCATCCGGCACAACCTCGGTGCGACGCACCTCGCGGCGAACGCGGAAGTAGTGGCGGCGGACGTGTTCACCTACCTGCGCCGAGACCCCGCGCCGTTCGACGTCATCTTCATGGCGCCACCGCAGTGGCTGGGCCTGTGGCCGCGGGCGGTCCTGCTCATCGACCAGCGGCCCGGCTGGCTGGCTGCGGGGGCGGTCATCGTAGCTCAGCACGATCCATCCGAGAGCGCCGACGTTCCGCTCCGGCACCTGCGGGTCACCAGCGAGCGGACCTACGGCCGGGTCCGCTTCACGTTCCTCGCCGACGGGGCCGCCAAAACATGATCTCGACCTGAGTGCACACCCAGCTACAGCAATCCCATGATCATCGAGATGAGGGCTGTTCGGGCCGGGCTGACCTAGTTTTCTGCCTGGCAGGATCGGCCGGAGCCGTGCGTCTAAACTGACCACCAGCCTGGCCGAGCGGTCGGAGCTGCGGAGCCAGCGCCGCTGCCCGCGGGGCCATCAGGAGGAGAAAGAGTGCGACCCGAGACGATCGCCATCGATGGGCCTGCCGGGAGCGGAAAGAGCACGATAGGCCAGGCCCTGGCCGCGCGGTTGCACTACGCCATGGTGGACACCGGGCTGATCTACCGACTGGTTGCCAGGGGAGTGCTGGATAGCGCGGTGGATCCCGACGACATGGACGCGGTGCTCAAGGTCGCGGTCGGCGTGCTGAAGGACGTGCGGGTCGCCAGGACCGCCACCGGCGGCGTCATTCAGGTGGACGGCCGGCCCCTGTCGGAGCTGCGGCTGCACGCCGAGGACATCAGCCGGACCGTGCCCCGCGTTGCCCGTTTCGAGCGAGTGCGCGAGGTGGTCAGGCAGATACAGCGAAGGGTCATAGCAGAGGGACCGACGATCTTGGCCGGACGTGACATCGGGACCGTGGTGGCACCGGAGGCCGAACTGAAGCTGTACCTCGACGTCAGCCTGCAGGAACGCGCCGCGAGGAAGCTGTGGGCGCAGAGCGTCGACGAATTCCTGAGCCAGGCCCAGGTGGAGCTGCAGCTGGCCGAGCGGGACCAGATGGACCGCGAGCGTGTGACGTCGCCGATGCGGATCGCGACGGACGCGGTGGTGATACGAACCGACAAGATGTCGGTCGACGAGACGGTCGATATCGTCGTCGCGATGTGCGGGCTCGAATCAATGGCGCCCAATAATGTGGGCTGACGGCGCGTTCCGGAGAGCGGTGCGATGAAGTACCTGCGCGATGCCACGTACGTCGTGGGTGGATACGTCGTCCGCGGCGACCGGGTCCTGTTGCTGTGGCACGGCGGCTTGTCGCGCTGGGTACCCACCGGCGGCCGGATAGAACTGGCCTCGGGCGAGTATCCTCACGAGGCGCTGATACGGGAGGTACAGGACGAAACGGGGCTCGCGGTCACCGTGGCTGGCGGAGCGGGGCTTGAGGTGAGGGATGACGCGGCGACTCCCTTGCCGATGCCCATCGCGATCCAGGAGATCCGGATCAGCGAGTCGAAGGAATACCTGGACTTCGTTTATTTCTGCAACGTCTCCGGCGGCGAGCTCTCACTCGACTACCGGGCGGCCCGCGCGTACCACTGGTTCAGCACGGACGACCTCGGGCGGTTCCCGCTGCTGCCGCACGTCTTCGCTTATGCCTCGCGCGCCCTGGAGGAGCTTTCGCCCGGCAAGATCCAGCGCGATCTGCACGAGGCCCGGTTGACCGGCCGTTAGCCGCGTCGAGGCCCGGCGTCGAGCACGGGCCCTGGCCGCGTCAGCCGGATGGTGGCCGTCTCAGCGGCACGAGAGAACCTCCGCGATCTTCGCGGCGGCGGCCGACGGGTCCTCCGTGTCATGCAGCAGCTCTCCCCATGACCATCGGTAGTACCAGCGGAGACGGCCGCTGTCGTCCGTCGACGGAGTGCAGTCGATGCTCTCGGCCAGCATGGTCGCGCCGGGCGTGAAGATGTGGAGCGCCGCGGGGTAGGTCATCTTCACCCTGGAGTGCAGGCCCTGCGTGTCCAGAGCGTCAGCCAGCCGGTGCAGATGGTAGGTACGTGCGTGATCCCGAGGGCGGTCCACGGTCTCCCCTGCTCTGTGTCACGGTCGGCACATTGTCCGCCCACGCCGTGCGGATCTGTCAACCCCGGCCGAGCGGGTAGCCGCTCTGTCAACCCTGGCCGAGCGGGTAACCGCCGTATCCGTCCGGCCTGTAATGGTCGGCGCCGTAGCCGGCGGCCGCAGGGGAGCCGGGCGGATAGCCGGTGGGGTCGGGATGGGGGGCCTGGCCGGGGTATCCGTTCCGGTACCCGCCGTCCTCGGCGTAACCGGGCTTCCGGTGGGCACCGCGCGAGGGGACCGGCTCGGCGTCGGACGGTTGCACGGGGATCCGGCCCGCGCCGGCGGGCGTGGGCGCGGAGTAAGGACGGGAGGCGGCCGGGTCGTATGCCGACTGCTGGTGGCGGCCGCGGCCGTTCGGGTAGGCGGGGAGGCCAGCGCCGAGCGGGTCCTGGTATCCCATCGGCGGGGTGGAGGGGTAACTGGCGGTCGGGGCCGGCTCCACGTAACTGCCGTACGGGTTCCCCTGCGGAGGGGTGCCCAGTGCCGATGGGCCCTCTGCCGGTGCGCTCCGCGCGGGTGCGCTCCGCGCGGGTGCGCTCCGCGCCGACGGGCTCTGTGGTGGTGGGCTCTGTGGTGGTGGGCTCTGTGCCGGCGAGCTCCGTGCGGGTGCGTACGTCGGCGCGCTGTGCCATTCGGCTGGCCGCGGCGCACCAGCCGACCGGGACTGCGGAGCGGCGGGTGCGTAGGCGTGGCCCGGATCGGTGTAGTCCGGGACCTGGTACATCCCGTTGGCCGGGGTGCGGTGGTCCGGCCCGCCATGGGCGTAGCCGCCGTTTCCGTAGCCGCCGTTTCCGTAACCGCCGTTTGCGTAGCCGTTGACCGGGGCCGCCGACGAACCGTTGGCGGCGCCACCACCGGTGCCACCGTTCGCCCTGTCTCCGCGGTACGACCGGCTGTCCGGCGCACGCCCGGAGAACGACGGACTGGTCAGCGGGTCGTCAAAGGCGCCGACCGAGTCGTGGGCCAGGCTGGCCAGCATGGCGAGGCTGGGCTCGCCATCGGGGGGAGTGGCGGTGGTGTCCGGCCGGACCGGAAGCGGTGTCCCGTTCCTTGGCTGAGCCGACGACGGCTGCTGCCTGGGACGGCCTGGGAGCCGCTCGGCTGCCGCCTCACGCCGGGCGGCCGCCTGTGGCTGGGTCATGGCCTCACGCCGGGGTGCCGTCTCGCGTGGCGGTGTCATGGCCTGACGCCGGGCTGGTGCCTCATGCGGCTGGGTCAGCGCTTCACGTGCTTGGGTCGCCGCCTCGCGCCGCGGGGCCGCTTCACGTGGCTGGTTGGCGGCTTCGCGGGGGGGACTGTGTCCGTTCCGGCCTGACAGGTCGCGTCCCCGGGCGTGCCCGGCAGCCGACGGCGCGGGCTGGGATGCCGGCGGCGTGGCCCTGACGGCCGCGGGCCTCGACTGCCCGTTCCCGGCCGTCGCGGGCGTGGGCTTGCCCGCCGGTGGAGTGCTGCGGGCGGTCGTGGCCAACGGCTTGTCGGACGATAGCTGCTCCCAGTACTGCTCGTCGGTGAGCTTGTCCCAGTCCGTGCTGGGCCAGTCATCGTCGTCGCGCTTGCGCTGCTGGCGCGAGCGTCCCTTCGCTGCACCCTGGCCCTTGCCGGACTTGCGGCGCTTGTCAGGGCCATCGTGGCCCCGGCCGACCTTCGGCGGCGCCGACTTGCCGCGGCCGCGGGCGGCGGGCATTTCCCCGGAGGGGAAGTCCGCGGCCGCAAACTCGTCAGACGGGAAGTCCGCGGCCGCAAACTCGCCGGAGGCGAAGTCCGCTGACGGCGGCACGGGGGGAAATTCGCCGGAGTCGCCCGCCGCGTGATAGCCGGCGTGGGGGGTACCCGCGGCGGCAGGCGCGGCCGGTGGGAATCCGCCGGAAGGGAAGTCGGCCGCCGGCTGCGGCCGGGAAGGATATTCCTCGGACGGGAAGACCGCCGCGCCCTGTGGCCCGGAGGGGAACTCGTCGGCCGCCGGGTGCAGTGAGGGTCCGGTGTCGTATGGCGCGGGCGCGGCCTCGGGCCGGCCGCGCCGGGCTCCGGCGCGCCGGGTGCCGTTGTCACGCCGGGGCCCGCCTCGGCGTGCCCCGGCGGGGGCGAGCCGCCTGGGGTCGGTCGGCTGTTCCACCGGACCCGTGTCGTAGCGCCCGGGCCGCTGCGGGTAGTCGTAGTCCCCTGACCGGGCGGCCTGGTCGCGCTCCGGGCGGCGGTTGCCGCGGTCACGGTAGGGCCTGTCCCCGGCTTCCGGCCGGGGCCGGCCGCGCCCAGGACCGGCGACGCCAGTTGAGGGCCGCTGCGGGGCGCGCTCGTCCCGCCAGCGAGATTCGTCGGTGTCCGCCCGCTCCTCGCTGCGCTCGCTGGATCTTCCCGTTGGTTCCTCGCGGTCGTCACTGCGCCCGAGCCGCACGCTCAGAAAGACCGCAATGAGAATCACGATGATAACGGCCGCGAGGCCGACCGCCAGGAGCAGAACCATTACACCACCCAACAAGCCATGGCCAAGTGGGTAGCGCTAGCAAGGCACGCGCGGCCATCGGCGCAGCCTTCCCCCGGTGTCGCTAGCGCCTTGGATCATCCAAGGCTGAACTCTTGAACAGTGATTCTGTCTGACCCGCAGGCCCCTGTCATGTGTTTCAGGAACTTTTTACACCGAAGATTTAACGTACTGTAACTCTCTGATTACGGAGGGACGTTGGCGGTGAGCCTGCCACGCGCGATGGCAGCTTGTGCGATCGCCGACCACGCCGACTTTACGTTGGCGCCGACCTGCAGCCGGAGCCTCGACCCAAGCGCGTAAACGGTAAAGCGGTAGGTATGGCCTTGGTTCATCGGGCATGGCGGATCATAGCCCACCAAACCTTTGCTATTGCGGGCTTGCCGCGCGCCCGCCGGAATCTGGCCCGGCTGAATACTGGTGGTCTGCGGGCCGATATCAAAAACGATCCAATAGATATACGGGGTTATGGGGGCGGCCGAGTCGTCCATGACCACCGCCAGTGACTTCGTGCTTGCCGGAGCGTTGGACCAGTGGATCCCGGGATAGCTCCCTGCCCCGTGGCAGGTATAGGCCGAGCCCATCATCCCCTGGGGAGTGACACCGGGACTGGTCACGGTCATCTTGTTGGGGACATCCGCCTGGGCGTCCTTGGGGCTGCCGATCAGTCCGCAGCCGCTGAGCAGCACCGCCCCGCTGAGCAGGGCGGCGCTGCGGACGGTGGCGCGGCGCACGGATCCAGGACCCCCTCACGGACCGCTAGTCAGGCTGCCGGGACGTTCCGAACATAATCTCGTCCCACGACGGCACCGACGAACGCCGGGGCCGTCCCCCCGCCGCCTTCTTCCTGGCCGGGCGCTCCAAGGGCGGGGACTGCTCCGCATCGCCGTCCTGCTCGGCGGGGGCCGGCCGCGGAGCCGCGGGGGCCGGCCGCGGAGCCGCGGGCACGCGCACCGGCTCGGCGTCCGGGCGGGACTCCGGCTGGGCGGCCGACTGGCTGAACCGGCTGCCGATGGGCGTGACCGTGGCCGACCCGGTCCAGTGCGACCCCACCTCGGGAAGGTCGGCGTCGCTCAGGCAAAGACCGGCGGCGGTGTCGTTGGCCGGACTGATGTGCCTGCTTCGCGGGTCGAAAACCCACTCGGCGAGCCGGGGAATGTCACCGGCGGTGAAGATGAGCGACACCTGCCAGTTGCCGTCGGGGCGCTTGCGGGAATCCCATTCCGCCGCATCCATATCCGCACCGACGTCACTGAGGCGCTCGGCCAGAACCTCGCCCAGGCGACGGCCCGGCCCGGAATCTCGTGTGTGACGGAGGCTGGCTCCCTGGGCCTCCTGGGCGCGGTACGCGCGTTCCGCCAGTACCGGTCCCTCGAACCGGCGTACCCGTTCGATCGGCACTCCCGCCGCGTCTGCGATCTCCTCCGCCGTCTCTCCGGCGCGGATCCGGTCCTGGATCTCCTTGGGTCGCAAGGGACTCTCCACTTCGATCTCGTACTGAGCGAGCCGCGAGAACTGTCCTCGCGCGACGATCCGCAGCCGATCATCGATCGGCAGCGAGAAGCGGCCGCTGCGCCCCGGTGCGGTCAGGACGGCATAGGTACCATCCTCACTCACCGCGACCAGGCGCAGTTCCTGCATCGGCGTCCCTTCTGCGCCGCCGACGGGTGCCGGCGTGCCTGATGCCGCGCGGGGGCTAGCTCGGACTTCCCCTCAGGGCGAGTTTGACGGGTCAATACCGCTCCTGGCCAGCACCCACGCGGCATGTCCCGCAGATCACTGGACAGTATTCTGGCCGGCCCCCGCCGCCGGGCGCGCGGAACCCCGATATTCTCGCGGCTTCGCCAGCTGGTGGCCGGGAGGCTGGACCGGCGCGGCGGCGGGTCGCGGGACCGTCCGCCCGGCCCGCCGGATCAGGTCCTGGCCGGTTCGGAGACCGGCTTGGCGCCCTCCACCTCCGCCCGGCTCATCCGGGACGGCCACCAGTTCCACCTGCCCAGCAGGACCACCGTGGAGGGCACCAGCAGCGTGCGCACGAGGAACGTGTCCATGAGAATGCCGAGGGCCAGCCCGAACGCAACGTCGCGGAACTGCTCGCCGCCCTGGCCGCCGCCCGCCACCACGCCGAAGACCACAAACGTGCCGGCCAGGATCAGCCCGGCCGAGGTGACCGTGGTCCCTGTCACGGTCAGCGCCCGCGACACGGCATCACGCAGCGGCAGCCGGCTCGCCTCCTCCCGGATCCTCGTCATCACCAGGATGTTGTAGTCCTCGCCCAGCGCGAGCAGGAAGATGAACATCAGGAACGGCAGGAAGAACACCAGCCCGGTGCTGCCGCCGATCTCGACGAACAGGATCACGGACAGGCCCAGTGCCGCCAGGTAGGACAGCGCGACCGAGGCGATCAGGTAGAGCGGCGCCACCAGGCTGCGCAGCACAACCGCAAGCAGCACGCCGATCGCCAGGATCGCGATCGGGATCACCCGCACCAGGTCGCTGTTGGAGATGCTGCTGATGTCGTAGAGCGCGGGCGCCTCCCCGCCGACCCCCGAGTCGGTGGCGCCGATCGACGCGGCCACGCGGCTGGTGGTGGCGCGGATATCCGGGACGGCGCGCAGGGCAGGGGTGCCGCCAGGGTCGCCGGCGTGCAGGCCGGCCGAGTACTGCACAGTCTGCCCGTCCGGGCTGACGTAGTTCGCGGTCGCACGGTATGCCTCGTACGCGGCCAGCGGGACCCCGGTTCCTGGCGGCGGGATCGGCGGCAGCGCCGCTGGCGGGCCGAGCTTCGCGTGCAGGGCCGTCAACGCGGCCGGGGGCAGTGGTGTGCCCGTTGGATTCAGCGGGCCGGTCACCGTGGTGAACAGCCCGCTCGCCTGGAGCTGCCGGGTGCCCGCCGCGAGCGTCGTGGGATGCTGCCACACCGGCGTGGCAAAACGGAAGATCAGGCTGGTCGGGTTGGCCGACGACTGCGGGAAGTGGCGGGCCAGCAGGGCGCCGCCGGCCGCCGAGTCGCTGCCCGCGGGCGGAGAGGTGTTGCCGGCGAAGCCGGACGCCTGGTAGCCGAGCACCCCGAACGCGAGCCCGCCGAAGACGACCAGGCCCGTCGCCAGCGTCGGCACCGGGTGGCGCACGATCCGGCTCGCGACCCGGCCCCACGTGCCCTGCTTTCCGCTGCCCTGGATGCTCCACGGCAGCAGCTTGGTCCGGCCGAAAATAGCCTGGAACAGGGTCCGCTTCTGGGCGAGCAGGGACAGCCGGAGGGACAGCAGGGCGGGCAGCAGGGTCAGCCCGGCGATCAGGATCACGCCGATCGCGATCGCGAACGGTATGCCGAGGTTGGAGTAGAACGGGAAGCTGGCCAGCAGCAGGGTGAGCACCGCGGCGATCACCGTGCCCGCGGAGAAGGTGATGGTCTCGCCGACCCGGGTCACCGAGCGCGTGATGGCCTCACGGGCCGGCCGCCGCGGGTGCACCAGGTCGCGGCCGAGCGCCCGGACCAGCTGCCCGAACCCGGCCGTGGCATAGCTCTCCTCGCCGTGCTGGGTAGCGCGCAGCTCCTCCCGGACCCGGAAAACCAGGAACAATCCGTAGTCGGTGCCCGCGCCGAGCACCAGGACGATCATCAGGTACTGCGCCAGCGGGGAGACCTGCAGCCCGTGCTGCGCCGCCTCCGCCACCAGCGGCCCCGCGATGATGACGGAGAAGACCGCCGGTGCGATGGTGACCAGCGCCAGCGTGAAGGACCGGAAGATCAGTATCAGCAGGATGATGATGAACAGGGCAGAGTAGTTCTCGACCTTGTTGCCGGTGTTGCCCGATGCCTTCTGCTGGTCCACCTGGACGGCCGTGCTCCCCGCCAGGTGCGCCTGGAGCCCGGCGGGCAGCCCGGCGTGCGCGATCGTCGAGCGCAGGTTGTCCACGAGGTCCGTAACCTGGTTCTGCCCGCCGCCGGCCTGCGTCGCGAGGACGACCAGTTGCTCAGCGTGCCCATCGGGGGAACGGCCGAGGTCCACGACCTTGCTGACGCTCGCCACCTTGCCCAGGTCGCTCCGCAGCGTGGTCACGGCCGCCACGTCCGCGTTGGTCAGGGGGGCTCCCTGCCGCGCGGCGACCACCGTGACCGGCAGCTGGCCCGCGGTGCCGAACGGCGCGGCGAGTGTCGCCGCGTGCTCGCTCGGCGCGCTGGGCGGCAGGAACTTGGAGTTGTTGCTCTGCGTCACGCTCGACAGGGCCGGCAGCAGCGTAGCGGCGGCGATGGCGCCGGCCACCCACACCGCGAGCACGAGCCAGCGGAAGCGGACACAGAACGACCCGATGGCCCGGAAGATGGCGTCGATGTGCACCCCCCGAAGAATACGCGGCGCCGGTGACAGAGCCGCGACCGCGGCCCGCCGCGTGCCCTCGTCGCAGGGCGGGCACAGGCCGCTGTCGCACGGCGGGCACAGGCCGCTGTCGCACGGCGGGTACAGGCCGCTGTCGCACGGCGGATACAGGCCGCGGGTAAGGGGCAGGCGCCGCGCCAGGTAACGGGGCCTGCGCGGCCGACGTTCCTCTATTTAGTCAACGCGCTGTCGGAACACGGAGGGCCACGTAGAGTCGCCCGGACCGTGTAGTTGGGGACAGGAGCGGGAGTAGGAGTTCAGGACGGTATGCGTCACCTGATCGGTTTCATCCTGGCAATAGCCCTCGGCGCCGCGTTGTTCTTCGCTGCGGGCTGGGGCTTCACCCACATGACCAGCCTCGCGGCGCATGGCATCAACCTGACGGGCAGGACCGGCTTGACGGCCCTGGCGGCCCTGGCCGGCACCGGCTTGTTCCTCGGCATCCTGCTTGCGGTGCGGGCCATCTCCCCGCTGGCGACCGGGCTGCCCGGGCTCGTACTGCTCGCGTGGAGCGCGCTGCTGGCAGTGAGCGCCCACCGGGCGCTCGGATGGGTCCCGCTGCAGGGCCACTCGTTCGGCACCGGCTTCCGTGCCCTGCTCGCGGGCGGCACGATGACGCTGCTGGGCGGGGCCATGATCATTCCCCTCTTCTTGCCCTCGCGCTGGCGCGGCGCCGACCGCGAGGACGCCAGCGAGGCGGAGGAGGAGGCTCGGGTAACGGAGACCACCGGCCTACTCTCCTGATCGCCGCGCCCGGCCCTGAACCTCCAGGCGCCCGGCCCTGGAGCCTCCAGGCGCCCCGGCCCGGGCGCCTACACGCCCCGGCGATCGTGATCATGGGATCAGTGGCGTCCCGACGACACCAGGGTCATGATCACGACTGTCTGGGCGCCGCGCCGGGTTCAGTGCGTGGCGGTGAACTGCTCGCTCTCGGTGGAACCGGTCAGGGCCACCGTGGAGGCGTCCGGCGCGATCGCCGACGTCACCAGGTCGAAGTACCCGGTGCCGACCTCACGCTGATGCCGGGTGGCGGTGTACCCGGCCGGCTCGGCCGAGAACTCCGCGTCCTGCAGCCGCACGTAGGCCGGCATGCCCTCGGCGGCGTAGCCGCGGGCCAGGTCGAACATCGAGTAGTTGAGCGCGTGGAACCCGGCTAGCGTGATGAACTGGAACTTGTAGCCCATCTCGCCCAGCTCACGCTGGAACTTCTCGATCGTGCCGTCGTCGAGGTGCTTGCGCCAGTTGAAGGACGGCGAGCAGTTGTAGGCGAGCATCTGGTCCGGGTACTCATCCTTGATCGCTTCGGCGAACTCGCGTGCCTCACCGAGGTCCGGCGTGGATGTCTCCATCCACAGCAGGTCGCAGTAGGGCGCGTAGGCCAGGCCGCGGGCGATGCCGGCCGGCATCCCGTTCCGCACCCGGTAGAAGCCCTCGGCGGTGCGCTCGCCGGTGATGAAGGGCCGGTCGCGCTCGTCAACGTCGCCGGTGATGAGGGTGGCCGCGCGCGCGTCCGTCCGGGCCACCACGAGGGTGGGCACCCCGAGCACGTCGGCCGCCAGGCGGGCAGCGTTCAGCGTCTTGATGTGCTGGCCAGTCGGGATGAGCACCTTCCCGCCCAGGTGGCCACACTTCTTCTCGGACGCGAGCTGGTCCTCCCAGTGAACCCCGGCGGCACCGGCTGCGATCATGGCCTTCATCAGCTCGAAGGCGTTCAGCGCACCGCCGAAGCCCGCCTCCGCGTCGGCGACGATCGGCGCCAGCCAGTGCGGCCGGTCGCCGACGGGATCGCCGTCGGACTCGGCCCAGGTGATCTGGTCGGCGCGGAGCAGGGCGTTGTTGATGCGCCGGACCACCTGGGGAACCGAATTGGCGGGGTAGAGGCTCTGGTCCGGGTAGGTTTCGCCGGCCAGGTTGGCGTCCGCGGCGACCTGCCAGCCGGACAGGTAGATCGCGGGCAGGCCGGCCCGGACCTGCTGTACCGCCTGGTTGCCGGTCACGGCGCCGAGCGAGTGAACATAGTCGCGCTCGTGGAGCAGCCGCCACAGCCGTTCGGCACCCAGCCGGGCCAGGGTGTGCTCCTCCTGTACCGAGCCACGCAGCCGGATCACGTCCCGCGCCGAGTAGGTGCGCCGGACCGAGCGCCACCGCGGGCTGGCCGCCCACTCCTCGCTCAGCCGCGCCGCCTGCTCGGCGGCTGGGCCCATGCCCTTGTGCGCTGCGTTCTCGTGCCTGCCGGCGCCATGCCCGTTGCTGCTGCCGTTGGCCTGCTGCGTGCCCTCGAGGCGACGGTCGCTCATGTGTCCTCCCGACGTTCTGTCGTCCCCTGGGTGGTGACTGAGAGCTTGCCCGCCTGCTCCGCGCGGCGGCCAGGCCCGGATGGTGAAAAATTTGCAAAAATTCATCTAGATTGAACATGTGACAGACTTTCCTGAGCAAGAAGCCGAATCCTTGACGTCGGATGGTCTAGACCTCGCCACCTTTGGCCAGCGCCTGCGCCACCTTCGGCGCTCGCGCGGTTTCACCCTCGCCGAGCTCAGCGCGCGGGTCGGGCGTGCGCCGTCCGCGCTGTCGCTGCTGGAGAACGGGCGCCGGGAGCCGAAGCTGTCGCTGATCGAGTCGCTGGCCCGGGCGCTGTCGGTGGCGCCGGAGGAACTGCTGCGCCATCAGCCGCCGAGCCGACGGGCGCAGCTGGAGATCACGCTGGAGGAGGCGCAGCGCGATCCGCTCTACTCCGACCTTGGCCTGCCGTACCTGAAGGTCGGCGCGCGGGTGCCCAACGACGTGCTCGAACATCTGGTGGCCCTGTACGCCGAGTTGCGCCGGCAGCGCACGCGGCCGACCGCCACCCCGGAAGAGGCGCGAGCGGCCAACGCCGAACTGCGGGCGGCCATGCGTGAGCGGGGCAACTACTTCGCCGGGATCGAGCGGCTGGCCGCGGACGCGCTGCAGGCGGTCGGCTACCACGGCGGGGCGCTGTCGCAGGGCACCTTGCTGGCCATCCTGGCCCACCACGGGTTCACGGTGAACTATGCCCACGACCTGCCCCGGTCGGTGAGGTCCATCACCGATCTGCGGCACCGGCGTATCTATCTCATGCAGGAAGCGGTGGGCATGCACTCACCCAGGACCATCCTGCTGCAGACTCTCGGCCACTTCGTGCTCGGCCATGACATACCGCGTGACTTCGCCGACTTCCTGCGGCAGCGGGTCGAGGCGAACTACTTCGCTGCGGCGGTGCTCGTCCCGGAGCAGTTCGCCGCCCGGTTCCTGGCCGACGCCAAGCAGGCCAGGGACCTGTCGGTGGAGGACCTGCGGGACGTGTTCTCGGTCTCGTATGAGATGGCGGCACACCGGTTCACCAACCTGGCGACCCACCACCTCGGGCTCCCGTGCCACTTCGTCAAGAACGACGAGAGCGGGATCATCTACAAGGCCTACGAGAACGACGGCCTGGTGCTGCCGGCCGACGAGTCAGGGGCGATCGAGGGCCAGCGCATGTGCCGCAAGTGGTCGGGACGGCAGGTCTTCGCTTCCCCGGACCGCTTCTCGCCGCACTACCAGTACAGCGACACGCCGTCGGGCACCTACTGGTGCGCCGCCCACGTGGAGCCGGGCCGTGAGCGCGGCTTCGCCATCACGCTGGGCACCCCGTACGAGCATTCCCGCTGGTTCCGGGGCCGGGATACGGTCACAAGGATGTCGTCACGGTGCCCGGACGGTGACTGCTGCCAGCGCCCGCCCGCCACCCTGGCCACGCGATGGCAGGGAATGGCCTGGCCGTCGGCACGCGCCCACTCACACATCCTGTCCGCGCTTCCCACCGGGAGCTTCCCCGGCGTGGACGAAACGGACGTCTACGAGTTCCTCGACCGGCACGGCACACAATGACTGAGCACCACCACCCGGGCCCGGCGACCCGCCCGGTGCTGCTCATCCGCTGGGCGCGTCACCGGCCCCGATCTGGGTAACCATAGACTCGACGTGCGCGATCACGAACCGGCAAAAAAGAATCCCGACATACCCAGCCTGCCTAGAATGTCGCAGGCGGACAGATCATGGCCTGCCTCACGCGCCCCGCGGATCGGTCCAGCGGCCAGGGCCCGTCGACATCACGGCCTACGTCCACTGCGGATATTGACGGCGGCCGGTCACCGACGCGGCAGGGGAGTGAATTGAGCGGGACCACGGTGAAACCTGGCGCGGAGGCACCCACCGGTGGCCCACAGGCCCGCTCGCGTTTGGCCGCCGCCTGGCGCGACCCGGTGATCGTCGTCATCGCGGCCGCGACCGTGCTGGCACTGGGCCTGCGGATATACGAGCTCAGCCGGCCCGGGTACCTGCTGGGGCTCACCGAATACGACGACGGGTCGTATTTCGGAAGCGCCATCCATCTGCTCCAGGGGATCTTGCCCTACCGTGACTTCATCTTCGTCCAGCCGCCCGGGATCATCCTGCTGATGGCCCCGGCCGCACTGATCGGCAAGCTGACCAGCACGGCGTCGGGTATGGCGATCGGGCGGGTGCTCACCATGCTGGCGAGCGCCGGTGGCGTGGTCCTGGTCGGCATGCTCGTCCGGCACCGCGGGGTGCTGGCCGCGCTGATAGGGTGCGGGGTCCTCGCGGTGTTCCCCGACAGCATCGCCGCCGCTCACACGGTCCTGGTCGAGCCGTGGCTTGTGCTGTTCTGCCTGATCGGCGCCGTGGCCGTGTTCGACAGGGACAGGCTGACGGCCAGCGGCCGGCGGCTGGCGTGGGGCGGGGTGGCGTTCGGCTTCGCCGGCGCCATCGAAGGGTGGGCGCTGATCCCGGTCTTGGTCGTGGCGGCGCTCTGCCTGCCCTGGGTGCGGCGCGCAGTCATCTTCGTGGCCGGGGTGGCGGCTGGCTTCCTGGTGCCCGTGCTGCCGTTCCTGGCGCTCGCGCCCGCGCGCTTCTATCAGAGCCTGATCGTCGCCCAGATCGGGCAGCGGTCGCCGGAGCTGCGGGTGCCGGTCTGGATCCGGCTGAAGGAGATGACGGGGCTCAGCCACGTCCAGCTCCCCGGGCAGGCAGACCTGCTGGTCACGCAGCTGCACCTGCGGCAGCACTCGACGGTCGTGTTCGCCGCGGTGATCCTGGTGCTGCTGACGGTCGGCGTGATGGCCGCGCTCATCGTGGTCACCCGCCGCCCGCCGACCGCGCTGGAGGGGTTCGCGCTGGCGACCACGGCGCTGATCGTGGCCATCTTCTTGTGGCCGAGCCAGTTCCACTATCACTTCGCGGCGTTCCTGGCACCGTTTCTTGGCCTGGCCATTGCGCTGCCTCTTTCCCGGCTGGTGGCACTGGGCCGGGAGAGTGGTGAGGAGAGCGGGCCCGGCCGGGCCGGCCGGCGCGCCAGGGTGCGCCCGCTGGCCTGGGTGCTGACCGGGCTGGCGACGGCCGTGCTGGTCGTGTTCACGATCTTCCAGGTCCGCGCCGAGGGCGAGCTCAAAGCGATCATCGCCCCCACCGGGCCCGGGAGCATCGCCGCCTTCGCGCGGGCCATCCCGCCTGGGTCGTGCGTCGCCACCGACGAGGTCTCCCTGCTCATCCTCGCCGACCGATTCGTCACCGGCGTGCCGGGCTGCTCGGCGATGGTTGACGGGACGGGCACCGATCTGGCCCTGTCGAACGGTGGGACACCGGGCACGGGGGCCGGCCGGGACCCCGATGTGGCCGCGGCGTGGCGGCAGGCGTTCACCCACGCCCGGTACGCCTGGTTTTCGGCCCTCAGCAGCCGGCGGATCGCCTGGTCTCCCGCGCTACGGGCCTACTTCGCCGCTCACTTCACCCCGATCATGCGTGACGACCGGGGTGATGTGCTCTACCAGCGTCAGCGCAGTGGCGGGTAGCCGGTGTAGTTCTCGGCGAGCGAGGTGGCCGCGGCGCGCGAGGTGGTGACGTAGCGCAGCTGCGACAGCTGGAGCTCCTCCGTCATCGGGTCCGCGCCCGGCGCGACGTGCAGCATCGTGGTCATCCACCACGAAAAATGCGTGGCCCGCCAGACGCGGCTGAGGCAGGCGTCGGAGTAGCCGTCGGCCAGGCGGCCGTCCCCACGCAGCAGCGCGTCCAGCGCCTCCGCCAGCACGGTCACGTCGGCCATGGCGAGGTTCAGCCCCTTGGCGCCGGTCGGCGGCACGATGTGGGCGGCGTCGCCGGCCAGGAACAGCCGGCCGTACCGCATCGGCGAGCTGACGAAGCTGCGCATGGGGGTGACCGCCTTGTCGAAGATCGGGCCTTCCTTCAGCTCCCAGCCGGGCAGCGCGAACCGGTGCTGGAACGCCGTCCAGATCCTGTCGTCCGGCCAGTCCTCGATCCGCTCGTCGGGGCGGACCTGCAGGTAGAGCCGGCTGATCTGGGGGGTCCGCATGGTGTGCAGCGCGAAGCCGTCGGGGTGGCGGTTATAGATCAGCTCATCGGTCGACGGCGGCACCTCGGCCGTGATGCCGAGCCAGGCGTAGGGGTAGGCGCGGTCCCGGACGGTGAGTAGGCCGGCCGGGATGGAGGGCCGGCAGATGCCGTGGAAGCCGTCGCAGCCGGCGATCGCGTCGCAGACCACCTCACGCCGCTCGCCGACGGCGGTGGTGTAGGACAGCACCGGCCGGTCGGTGTCCAGGTCGGCCACGGCGGTGCCGCTGATCTCGAACTCCAGCGCCCCGCCGTCGGCGAGCCGCCGGGTGATGAGGTCCTTGACGAGCTCGGTCTGCGCGTAGATGGTCACCGTGCGGCCGCCGGTGAGCTCGCGGAAGTCCAGGTGGTGACGATCCCCGGCGAACTGCAGATAAATGCCGCCGTGTTCCAGCCCTTCGGCGTCCAGCCGCTGCGCGAGATCCGCCTCCCGCAGCAGCCGGACGGTGCCGTCCTCCAGCAGCCCCGCCCTTTGCCTGGCCTCGCAGTACGCCCGGCTGCGGTCCTCCACCACCAGCGAATCGATGCCGCGCAGCGCGAGCAGATGGGACAGCAGCAGCCCGGCGGGGCCGGCCCCGACGATGCCTACCTGAGTTCTCATGGCGTGGTCGTTCAGGACGGGCAGGGGGCGATCTCTCCCCGGATGCTCACCCCGCGGGTGTCGGTGACCGCGTCCAGGTTGGCGCTGCCGCCGGAGTGGATCTTGCCACGCCGGGTGGACTCATCCAGGGACGTCACGCGCCGCCTCCTCGTCTACCCCACTAGTGCGAGCCGCGAACAACAGTTCTTAGGACGAACAGGGCGAATCTAGGTGAACGATTGTCGGGGTGTCAACGTGCCCACCTGGGCATGCCCGCGCGCCGTCACCGCCCGGCCGGACCCGCGCCACATGGGCCGCCAGCCGATACCGGATAGGGCCCTAGCCCGATACCGGCCGATCATGCTACGCCTAATACATGCACCAGTACCCACAGGCGGGGACGCCGATCACAGCCGTCGCTCAGGAGGCGGCTGCCACTGCTGCCGCCCGCGCGGAGGCGGAGGGGATCTCGCTGGTCTGGTTTCTCTACGCCGACCACGGCGGGATCATCCGGGGCAAGTCGGCGTCGGCCGCGGCGCTGCCGTCGCGGATGGTGACCGGGATCGGGCACACGGTCGCCATGATGGCCATGTCGATGCTCGATCACCTGCAGCCGGTGGAGGGCATGAGCCCGGTCGGGGAGGTCCGGATCCTGCCGGATCCGGCCACGTTCGTGCCGCTGCCGTACGCGCCGGGCGCGGCCGCGATGCTGGCCGACCTGGTCCAGCCGGGCGGCGAGCCGTGGGATGGCTGCGCACGCACCTACCTCCGGGAGGCCGTCGCCGACCTGGCCGCGGAGGGGTTCGTGGCGGCCACGGCGTTCGAGCCGGAATTCACCCTCGGCCGCCGGGAGGCCAGCCCGGACGGCGGTCCCGACCGGCTGGTGCCCAACGACGACAGCCTGTGCTACTCGGCCACCGGCTTTCACCTCGCGCACGACTACGCGGCCGAGCTGCACCACGCCCTGGCGGCGCAGGGCATGCAGGTCGAGAACTACTACCCCGAGCTCGGACACGGGCAGCAGGAGATGTCGGTCCGGCATGCCCCGGGGTTGCGCGCCGCCGACAACCACGTGCTGTACCGGGAGACCGTGCGCGGCGTCGCGTTCCGCCGCGGGATGTGGGCGAGCCTGGCCCCCAAGCCCATCGCCGACCAGGCGGGCAACGGCGCCCACATGCACGTGTCGCTGCACGAGGCCGGGCCGGACGGCCAGCCGGGCGAGCCAGCGTTCTACGACCCCGCCGACCGCTATCAGCTGTCGGCGACCGGCTACCACTTCATCGCCGGCCTGCTTGCCCATCTGCCCGCGCTCACCGCCCTGACCTGCGGGAGCGTGAACAGCTACCGGAGGCTGGCGCCGCAGATGTGGAGCAGCGCCTACACCATCTACGGGATGGACAACCGCGAGGCGGCGGTCCGGATCTGCTCGCCGATGCGCGATGACCCGGCCGGCTCGGTCAACCTCGAGCTGAAGCCGTCCGATTCCAGCGCCAACCCCTACCTCGCGCTCGGCGCCGTCGTCCAGGCGGGCCTGGACGGCATCCGTCGCAAGCTCGACCCGGGGGAAGCGGTGAACGTCGACCCGGCGACCCTCACCGACGCGGAACGCCTCGCGGTGGGCGCGCGCCGGCTGCCGGCCTCACTGGCCGAGGCGCTGGACGCCCTGGAAGCCGACGACCTGCTGATGGAATCGCTCGGCGATCTGCGCCGCCGTGCCTACCTGGCCGTCAAGCGGTCCGAAGTGGCGGCGTTCGCGGGCGCCGACCCCGCCTACGAGTGTTTCGAGCACTTCACCAAGTTCTGACACGCGCTAACCAGAGTTAGCATCTTCACACCTACACATCGTTCTGTGACATTTGTTAGGCGGCTTGTGCGAGCCGTTCGTGTTGAGACGCAAGAGCGCTGGGGCCAGATGGCGCAGCAGCGCGCTCTGGCCGGGCGTCGGAGGTGTTAGGTGGCCGGGTCGTCATTGCTGGAGAGCGTCCCGCTGATAGATCACCATTGCCATGGCGTCACCTTCGTGGAACTCGGCGCTGACCAGTTCGACAAGCTGGCCAGCGAGTCATCGGCACCGGGTCGCTCGGGCCGCATGCTCGCCGTCAGCCAGCTCGGCGTCGTTATGCGCGCGGAGTGCGCGCCTCTGCTCGGCCTGCCCCGGCACTGCGGTGCGGATGAGTATCACGCCCGTCGGCTTGAGCTGGGCGCGGCCGAAGTGAACCGGCGCCTGCTGGCCACAACCGGCATCAGCTGCTATTTCATCGACACGGGCTACCGTGGCGGTGAGCTGCTGACCCCGGAGCAGATGGCGGAGGTCTCCGGTCAGTCGGCCAGGCAGGTCGTGCGGCTGGAAGCGGTAGCCGAGCAACTTGCCGGCACTGACGTCAGTGCGGATGGCTTCGCTGTTGCCTACGCCAGCTCGCTCGCGAAGGCGGCACAGGGGGCGGTCGGCCTCAAGTCGATCATGGCCTACCGCTTCGGTCTCGATTTCGATCCGGAACGCCCCGCGCCCCGTGATGTCACCCGCGCCGCGGGGGAATGGCTGCGCCGGTGTACGCAGGACGGGCAGGCCCGTCTTGACGACCCGGTCCTGCTCCGGCACGTTCTGTGGGCCGGGGTTGATCTCGGCCTGCCCCTGCAGTTCCATGTCGGTTTTGGGGACTCCGACATCGTGTTGCACCGTTGCGACCCCGCCCGGATGACCGGGTTCATCCAGGCGGTGCAAACCTTGGGCACGCAGGTCATGCTGCTGCACTGCTACCCCTATCACCGGCAGGCGGGCTACCTGGCGCATGTGTACCCGCATGTATGGTTCGACACCGGCTCGGCCGTCTCGCACAGCGGCCTGGGCTCCTTGCAGCTGATACGAGAGTCGCTGGAAGTCGCGCCGTTCGACAAGGTGCTGTTCTCCACCGACGCGTTCGGCCTGGCGGAGCTGTACGTATGCGGCGCGCTGCTATGGCGCCGCGGGCTGGCGCAGGTCATGGACGAGTGGCTCGCCCGGGACTGGCTGTCCGCCGCCGACGCCGAGCGCTTTGCCGTGATGATTGCGAACGGCAACACCCGCCGCGCTTACGGTCTGGCGGGGCAGCCATGATGGCAGCGGTGCCCGGTATGGGCAGGCACCAGTGACCGCCGCGGAGCGGCAGCCGACCACCCCACCTGCCAGCGCGGTCCTCACAGCGCTGCTGCAGGCGGCGGACCAGGAGGTGCCGACCGCGATCGCCCTGCGCCGCGAGCTGCATGCCGCCCCCGAGCTTGGCGGCCACGAAACGAGGACCGCGAGCCAGGTCGCGGCCGCGCTGGGTGAGCCGAGTGCCCCATCTGTCACCACCGGCCGCCTTGTCCGCATCGGCGCTGCCAGTGGCCCGTCGGTGGCCATCCGGGCCGAACTGGACGCGTTGCCGCTCACCGAGCAGACGCCGGTCGCATGGGCATCGCGGAACGGCGCCAGCCACTCTTGCGGTCACGACGTGCATCTGGCGGCCCTCACCGCAGCCGGGCGGGCAGTGCGCCGCGTCGGCGGGCCGCTGCCGCTTGTCGCGGTGCTGCAACCGCGGGAGGAGAGCAACCCGAGCGGGGCTCAAGACATGGTCGGCTCTCCGCAGCTAGAGGCCCAGGACGTCCGCGCCGTGGTCGGCGTCCACGTTCACCCGCACGTCGCCCGCGGGCAGGTCAGTGCCGGCCCCGGCCCGGTGAACGCGGCCTACGACGAGGTCACCATCACCGTCCGTGGCCGCGGCGGGCACGCAGCCTATCCGCACGAGACCAGGGATCCAGTACTCGCGGCGGCGCACGTGATACTCGCCCTGCAGCACCTGATCAGCCGCCGCACCGACCCCATGCACTCCGCCGTGCTTACCATCGGCACGGTACAGGCGGGCACAGCTGCGAATGTCATCCCCGAACAGGTCGTGCTCACCGGGTCGCTGCGGACCTTCGACCCCGCCGACCGGGCGTCACTGCCGTCGGCGGTTAGTGCCACCGCAGGTGCCACCGCCGAGGCGTACGAGTGCACCGCGCAGGCATCCTTCACGCGCGGCGAACCTGTGCTGAACAACGATCCCGCCCTTGCCACGGCCGCGGCTGCCTGCCTGGCCCAGGCCGGGCTCCGTGTGGTCGAGCCGCTGCGTTCCTGCGGGTCGGACGACTTCGCGTACTACTGCGCGAGATACCCGTCACTGATGATGTTCGCCGGCGTCGGGCAGCCGGGAACGCCGGACGGCCCGGGCCTGCACCATCCGTCGTTCTTGCCACCGGAGGAGGCGGTCGGAGAGGTGGCCCGGGCCATGCTGGCCGGCTATGTGGCGGCCTGCTCGGTCGCGCTGTCGGGCGCCGCCCAGGCTCACCGGGACGCCGCCGACCGCATGCGGATCGCGCCGGATGGCGGCGGCCGCGGGCAGCGTTAGGCACGCGGAGTGGGGCGGCGCAGAGCGGAAGAAGCGATGGATGATAACGGCGCAAGTGTGGCCGCGGACCAGCTAGCCAGCGCGGGTCTGCGGATGCTGGCCGGGACGATCGTCGACAACTCCGGCGTCACCCGGACCAAGGTCATTCCGGTCGCCAGGCTGCGGCAGGCCGTGGAACGCGGCGTCGGCCTTTCCCCCGTCTTTGCGGTGATGTGCGCTGACGACGGGATCGCCGAGTCAGCCAGCTACGGCGGCCCGGCCGGGGACATGCGCCTGCTCCCGGATCTGTCCGCCGCGGTGCTGGTGGATGGGGCTACCGGGCTCGGCTGGGCGCCCCTGAACCAGTTTGACCAGGAACTGCGCCCCATGGAGATCTGCTCCAGGCAGGTGCTGGCCCGGGTGGCGGACTCCGCGGCCGTCACCGGAATCAGCTACCGGATGTCCTTTGAGACGGAGTTCACGCTGTTCCGGCCGGACGGCCAGGACGGGTGGACGTTCGCGCACGAGGGACCCGGCTACAGCCTGCGCGCACTCATCGACACCGAGGCCTTCGCTGCTGAACTGCTCGCGGCGATGGAAGACGCCGGCCTGGGCACTGAGCTGCTGCATCCTGAGTACACGCCCGGCCAGATGGAGGTCTCGGTCGGCCCGGCCACGCCGGTCGCCGCCGCGGACCGGCTGGTGCTGACCCGGCTGCTGATCGCCCGCACCGCGCGCCGCCACGGGCTGCGTGCTTCATTCGCCCCAGTGATCGTGCCAGGCGATGTCGGCAACGGTTGCCACCTGCATTTTTCCGCCGAAAGCGACGGGGTGCCGCTGTTCGGTGGGGGCGGCGGCCGGTGCGGCATGACAGCCAGGGGCGAGCACCTGGTCGCCGGACTGGTCGCCGCGGTCGGTGAGATGGCCGGGCTACTGGCACCGAGCGCGCTCAGCTTCACCCGGCTGGTGCCGGGTCACTGGTCCGGCGCGTATGCGTGCTGGGGCGTGGAGAACCGGGAAGCGGCGGTGCGCTTCATCGAGGGCACGGTAAGCTCCCGGCCGGGGTCGGCGAACTGTGAGCTGAAGTGCATGGACCACGCGGCGAACCCGTACCTCGCGGCGGCCGCGGTGATCGCCGCTACACAGGACGGCCTGCAGCGGGCCCTGCCGCTGCCAGATCCCGTCGGCGAGGCGCCAGACACGATCCCGGAGGCGGAACGGCAGCGCCGCGGCATCTTCCGGCTGCCCACGGACTTGGGCGCTGCTCTGGATTCGATGGAGAAGTCCCCGCTGCTCAGATCGGCGCTGGGCGAGGGGTTGCTGGGCGCATTCGTGGCCGTGCACCGCTACGAGCTGGCGGCATTCGCGGGGCGCCCCGAGCAGGAAGTGGCCGCTGCCCTGCGCTGGCGCTACTGACACCGCGCCACAGCATGGGTCGGCGGCCCAGTCCTGCGGCGGCACACGTGCTCGGTGGTGGTCAGTAGAACTCGAAGTACTCGCGCATCTCCCAATCGCTGACGTCCTGCCCCTCGGGGGGCGGGTTCTCGGTCACTGCCGCATCGTGTCTCGCCAGCTCGGCGCGTTTCATCTGAAGCAGGTAATCGACCAGCGTGTCGCCGAAAGCCTTGCGGAAGAAGCCGTCGTGCTCCAGCGCGTCGACGGCTCCGGACAGCGAGGTTGGCAGCATCGCCGCCTCCACGGCATAAGGATCCAGCTCCACCGGGGCGGGTGCCTCCAGCTTCCGCCGGATCCCGTCAAGCCCGGCGGCGATGTTGGCCGCCATGTAGAAGTACGGATTGGCGGCCGGCTCGCCCATTCGGTTCTCCACATGGCTGTTAGCGTCGCCGGGCGCACCCTGAACGCGCACCAGGGTGCCGCGATTCTCCAGCGCCCAGCACACTCGGTCGGGAGCGAACGAGTACGGCCGGAAACGCTTGTAGCCGTTCACGGTGGGAGCGGCGAACACGGTCATCGGCATCGCATGCTCGAGCAGGCCGGCGACGAACTGCCGGCCGGCCGCCGACAAGTAGTCATCCTCGCTGGTGAATACGTTGTGTCCGTCGTGGCGGGACAGCAGGGACTCGTGCAGGTGCCACCCCGAAGAGAAGAAGTTCGGCAAGCCCGGCCGGCACATGAACGTCGCCAGCAGCCCCCGGCGCTGACAGATCTGCTTAACGGCGGAGCGGAACAGGACCACCGCATCCCCAGCCGCGAGGCCGCCGATCGGGCTGAAGCTGAACTCGACCTGGCCCGGACCCCACTCGTCCTCTATCGAACGGACCGGCAGCCCGATCGCGGACAAGCCATCGCGGATCGTCTCCAGCGTGTCGGCCATGCTGTCCAGCCGTACCTCCGACAGGAACTGGTAGCCCTTCTCGAAGACGCTCACGTCTGGTGGTGGCGGGGTGAAACCGGCGTTCTCCGGCATGATCCGCTCGGCGCCGAGCCGGACGATGTAGTACTCGATCTCTATCCCGGCGAGGAAGTCGTAGCCCGCATTGCCGAGTTCCCCCAGCATGCGGCGCATCAGGCCGCGCCCGTCCAGCGGCATCGGCTGGCCGTTGGAGAAATAGACGTCGCAGAGCATCCACCCGGTATGGTCGGCCCACGGCAAGACCCGGAAGGTGGTCGCATCCGGTACCAGCACGACATCCGGGAATCCGGTGAACTGATCGATGCCGAAACCGCCGCCCGCCGCGAAGGCTGGCACGAACACCTGGTTGCCGGTGTCCAGACTGTAGATCGCCCCGGAGAAGTCGAGGCCGTTCGACAGGGCGGCGATCGCCACCTCCGGAGAAAGCGCCTTGCTGCGCGGAATGCCGTGCTGATCGACGACGGTCAGCCGGACGGTGCGCAGGTCAAGATCGCCTATCCGGCTCGCGACCGCATCCGCCGCCGCGGCCTCCTCGGCGGTGTACAGACCATGGCGGGCTATGAAGCCGTGCTGGCCAACCCCGTCGACCAGGCCGCCGCGGAACTCATTCGGCGCGGTGTTTCCCATCTGGCTAACCTCCGATCAGGCGCGGGAGCCGGCGAGGCGGAGATGACGGTCAGGTCCTCTGCTCACCCTTGCGGCCGATCATGACATCGAGCATCGCGGCGGCGAAATTGCCCGGCTCCACATCGGCGAGCGAGAGGAACGTTTCGGTCCGCTGCACGCCGTTGATCTGGAAAATCTTGGTGAGCAACAGCTCGCGCAGGTGCGCGTGGTCTCGGACCCGCAGCCGGACTAGCAGGTCAAGGCCGCCCGTGACGACGCTCATGTCCTGCGCCTCGGGCATGGCCCTGATCGCACGGATGATCTCGCTCAGGTCCATCCCGGGCCCTGCCGTCACGGCGAGATAGACGACGACCGGGAAGCCGAGCGCCGCCCAGTCGATGTCTACCCGATAGCCGCGGATGGCGCCGGTGCGTTCCAGCCGGGCGAGCCGGTCAGCCACGGCGGGCGGGGACATCTCAATGGCGCGGGCCAGGGCGCGCTGCGACTGGCGCGCGTCCACTGCGAGCGCGCGCAACAGCGCCAGGTCGAGCTCATCGACCTCGGCCTTCGGCGTGGGCGGCGCGGAGACCTCGGTCAGGTTGGCGAGTGGAGCTGAGCTGGTTGTCATTTGCCAGGTAGCCGATCGTGAATCCTGGTGAATTGAGCTATAGTGCAAGGACAGAATTATCAATGTAAGTCATTGCACGTCGGATTTTTACATTTGTAAATTGCGCTGTCAAGCTAGGGCCGACAGGAGCGAGCAGCATGACCGCAGCCGTTGAGCATGACTGGAGCGCCAGGCTGGCCCGGCGGGCACACGTTCTCGGAGGCGGTGAGATCACCGCCATCCTCGCCCTGGCCGGGGCGACCGACGTCATCACGTTCTCCGGCGGATTCCCCGATCCGGAGACGTTTCCGACCGAGATCCTGGGCGACATCGCGGCCAGGCTGATCGCCGAGGATGCGGCTGTTGCCCTGCAATACTCGGCGACCGAGGGCATCGCCGGGGTTCGCGACTACGTAACCGGGCGGCTCGAATCACGAGAGGGGGCTGCGCCGGGCCCGGGCGGGCTGATGATCACCAGCGGTGGCATCGACTGCATGGAGTTGCTCGCCAAGAGCTACGTCGACCCGGGCGATGTGGTCGTGGTGGAGGCGCCCACGTACCTGGGCGGGATCATGGCATTCCGGGGTTACGAGGCCGACGTGCGTGGTGTCCCGGTGGACGGCGACGGAATGCGCGTCGACGTGCTTGGCGGCCTGCTCGCCGGCGGGCTGCGGCCGAAGATCCTCTATACGATCCCGGACTACCAGAACCCGACGGGCCTCTCGATGAACGCTGAGCGCCGTCATGAGTTGGTCCGCCTGGCCCGGCGATATGACTTTCTGATTCTCGAAGACGTGGCCTACCGTGATCTCGGCTTCAGCTCCGCGCCGCCGGCGAGCCTGTGGTCGCTCGCGCCCGACGTGGTCCTGCAGGCCGGTACGTTCTCTAAGATCTTCTTCCCTGGGGTACGGCTCGGCTGGGCGGCAGGCCCAGACGAGATCATCAGCCGGCTCGTGGTCGCGAAGCAGAACTCCGACCAGTGCTCCGGCGCGCTCGGCCAGCGGATGCTCGAGGAGTATGGGAGGGCCGGGCACCTAGACCGGCAGATAGTTTCGTCGCGGGCACTGTACGCCCGCCGTGCCGCCCTGACGGCTGACGCCTTGAGCGCTCACATGCCGGACGGGACCACCTGGACGGAACCGCGAGGCGGGTTTTATGTCTGGCTGACAGCACCAGACAGGTTGGACACGGTGGCGCTTACAGCGGCGGCGCGGGCCCGTAAGGTGGCCTACGTGCCCGGCCGTCCGTTCTACGCAGAGGATGCCGGAACCGCACAGATCCGGCTTGCCTACAGCCGGGTCGCCGATCATCTCATCGATGAGGGCGTTCGCCGCATCGGCGAGGTTCTCCGGACCGCACTGGAGGAAAAGTGAGCGACGTGGGGAGGCCTCCCGCGGAGGCTGGCGGGACCGCAGCAGACGGCACCGACGCGCTCGGCGCCGCGGCCACGCCGCCTGGCGACGCAGCCAGCCACTTCACCACGGAGGCGCTGGGCGAGCGCGGCGGAATCGGCAGGTACGTCAACGTGGACACGCTGGAGCTGGTGGAGTTCCTGCCTGGGCTCGGGTTCCGCCCTGTTATCGGGCAGCGTGCAATGACCAACTTCGTCAGCTTCCAGCCGCGTACAGCCGCTCCGCCGCACGTGCACGAGGAAGAGCAGATCGTCATCGTGCTTGAGGGAGAGCTCACCTTCGACCTGGACGGGGACGTGCGCACGATGCGCAGGGGGGACGTGGCGGTCGTCCCATCGTGGGTGCCGCATGCTGCCTGGACCACGGACACCCGCTGCCTGGAGATCGATGTGTTCTGCCCGCCGCGTCAGAGCTTGCTCGAACTGGCCGAGGCACACGCTACTGGGACGCACGCCGGTGCCGCGAAGGGGCCTGGCGAACCGGCTGCGGGCGACCCTGACCAGCGGCCTGCGGATGGGCAAACGGGCGGGGCATAGATGGAGCTTGGGCTGGCTGGCCGCCGCGCGGTCATCACCGGCGGTTCCAAGGGCATCGGCAAGGCCACCGCCGGGGAGCTGCTGGCCGAGGGAGCGGCCGTGACAATCTGCTCCCGGAACGCGGAAGAGCTGGAGACTGCGGCCGCCGAGCTGATGAAAGATGCCGCGGCCACCGAGCTGGTAAACCAGCAGTCGGCTAGTGCCGCCGGGAACGTGCTGGCGATGCCGTGCGACGTGACCGACCCCGGCCAGGTGGCCGAGTTCATCGACGCCGCGGCGGCCGCCATGGGCGGGCTCGACATCCTGGTCAACAACGCGGGCGCCGCCAGGCCCGGCCAATTCGCCACACTGACCGACGACGACTGGCACACAGACATCGAGACCAAGCTGCTTTCGCAGATCCGCTGCACGCGGGGCGCTCTGCCGCCCCTGCGGCAGAGCCGCGCGGCGCGG
>Ga0081540_1000145_pt1 | contig 73458 bp, 68 predicted proteins | sample TabmetS2T1R1_FD_71024 | JGI IMG/M metagenome (GOLD analysis project Ga0081540, IMG submission 71024) | Tabebuia heterophylla rhizosphere microbial communities from the University of Puerto Rico - S2T1R1 | ecosystem: Host-associated > Plants > Roots > Rhizosphere ...
GAGCGCCGGCTCAGCGAATGGGAGGTGCCGTGGCTGCCCGGCTATGAAGGCTCGACGCCGGTGCGCATCGGCAACGCCGCCTCCGACCAGCTGCAGCTCGACGTGTTCGGCGAGGTGATGGACGCGCTGCACCAGGCGCGCAGCCTGGGACTGGCCGCGAGCGAGCCCGGCTGGGCCGTGCAGATCGCCTTCCTCGACCACCTGGAGCGGATCTGGCGCGAGCCCGACGCCGGCATCTGGGAGGTGCGCGGCCGCGTGCAGCATTTCACCTATTCGAAGGTGATGGCGTGGGTCGCGTTCGACCGCGCCATCAAGAGCGCCGAGACGTTCTCCCTCGCCTGCCCGCTCGATCGCTGGCGCAGCATCGCCGCCGAGATCCACGCCGACGTGTGCGATCACGGCTTCAATCGCGAGCTCGGATGTTTCGTGCAGGCCTACGGCACCAAGGTGCTCGACGCGAGCCTGCTGCTGTTGCCCTGCATCGGCTTTCTCCCCGTCGACGACAAGCGCATCGCCGGCACCATTCAGGCGATCGAACGGAGCCTCGTCGTGGACTGGCCAGAGCATGATCCCGAAAAGTGGTCACCGGTTTTCGGACAAGATCATGCTCCACTAAAGAAACCAGACCGGGATGACGATTCGAAGAATCGTCGTCCCGGTCTGGTGCTTCGCTACGACAGCACGCGCACCGAGGACGGGCTGCCGGCCGGCGAAGGCGCGTTCCTCGCCTGCAGCTTCTGGCTGGTCGACGCGTACATTCTGCAGAAGCGCTGGCACGAGGCGCGTGCGCTGTTCGACCGCCTGCTCGACCTGCGCAACGACGTCGGCCTGCTCAGCGAGGAATACGACCCGCATGGACGCCGGATGGTCGGCAACTTCCCGCAGGCGTTCACTCACGTCGCGCTGGTCAACAGCGCGTTCAATCTCACGCGCGCCGAGAAGCCGGCCGAGCAACGCGCGCACCCGCAGGACGCCGGCGCGGCGAGTTAACCCCGCTTTCCAGGCAATTCACCGACTTTTCACGCGCCGCCCGCTTCAAGCGCCGACCACCCACATATATATATCAGTGTGAACACGCGGCCGGGCTCACCCGGCCGGCGGAGCATGCACGATCACCAATCGGAGCATGCAAGATCACCAATCGGACCAGCGGCTACCTTCGGGTGGCCCTTATCGTGTCGGGGATCCGTCGTGTTGCCCGGCGGCCAACAGGTCTGCGCATTGTCCGGGGCAAGTATCTGCGTCAGCGCCGCAATTCAAGACGAGCCGCAACGGCGGATGATTTCGTCGCAAAATTTCGCATCATCCAACATCATCCGGATGTTGCATGCGCCGTGCGGCCGGCTAACCAACGCGTTCAAAACGCGTTAGCCAAAGTGAGCCGGGAGTTAGCCTCCAGCGGAAGCCGCCGCAGAGCGAGCTGAACAAATCTTCAGCACACGTGTCGCGTTGAGCCCGCGGAACCGGACACCGCGCAAGCGATTATCGGCACGACCATGTTTGGCCGCGCCACGGAGAGTCACATTAGCGACACCACATCGATGGATCGCCGCAGCTTCGTGGCCGGATCGGCTGCGGCGCTTCCCGCATTCGCGAGCATCTGGGGTGGCACGTCGGTCGCCGCGCAGCCGGCGCGCGACGCGAGCACGGACGCACAGAATTTCGACGCGCAAAGCGTGCGCAACCAGGCACGGCAACTTGCGCAATCCGCCTGGAAGGAGCCCGACAAGTCGCTGCCCAAGGAATTGGCGGAGCTCAGCTACGACGCGCACCGCGCCATCCGCTTCAAGCCGGAGCTCGCGCTCTGGCGCACCGAAGGCCTGCCGTTCCAGCTGCAGTTTTTCCACCGCGGCTTCATCTTCACCGACCGCGTCGACATCTTCGAGGTCACCGGCGGCCGCGCACGGCCGATCACTTATTCGCCGAGCCTGTTCGACTTCGGTCCGAACAAGCCGCCGCCGGAGAACACCCCGGTCGGCTTCGCCGGTTTCCGCCTCCACACGCCATTCAACCGCGCCGACTATTTCGACGAGGTCACGGTATTTCTCGGCGCGAGCTATTTCCGCGCCGTCGGCAAAGGCCAGGTCTATGGCCTGTCGGCGCGCGGGCTCTCGATCGCCACCGGCGACGCCAAGGGTGAGGAGTTTCCTGCGTTCCGCACGTTCTGGATCGAGAAGCCGGCCAAGGGCGCGACCTCGATCGTCGTGCACGCGCTGCTCGACTCGAAGAGCGCGGCCGGCGCGTTCCGCTTCACCATCCGGCCCGGCGAGACCACCGTGCACGACGTCGAGATGGCGCTCTACCCGCGCACCGACATCACGCAGGCGGGCATCGGTTCGCTGACCAGCATGTTCTTCTTCGACGCCAACGACCGCACCGGCGTCGACGATTTCCGGCCGGCGGTGCACGACTCCGACGGGCTCGCCATCCGCAACGGGCGCGGCGAGAAGATCTGGCGTCCGCTGTCCAATCCGCGCGACCTCCAGGTCAGCATGTTCGGCGATGCCAATCCGCGCGGCTTCGGCCTGATGCAGCGCGAGCGCGACTTCCATGCCTACGAGGATCTCGAGTCGCGTTTCGAGAAGCGGCCAGGCGTGTGGGTCGAGCCGATCGGCGACTGGGGCGAAGGCGCGGTGCAACTGGTCGAGATTCCGACCAAGCTCGAGATCCACGACAATATCGTCACGTTCTGGCGGCCGCGCGAGCCGCTGCGCGCCAAGGGCGAGTACACATATACATATCGCCTGCACTGGGGCACCGGCGAGGTCGAGGCCCAGCCGCTCGCCAGATTCATGAAAACGCGCAGCGGCGCCGGTCCTGACGGATCGCGGCGCTTCGTGCTCGACGCCATCGGCACGCCGATCACCGGCACCGATCCGGCGACGCTCCGCGCCGCGGTGAGCGCCGACAAGGGCGAGATCCGTAATCTGGTCGTGCAAGGCAATCCGCTCACTGGCGGCGCGCGCGTCAGTTTCGAGCTCGTCACCGGCAAGGAGCCGGCGATCGAGCTGCGCGCGCAGTTGCTGCGCGCCGAGGATCCGGTCTCCGAGGTCTGGATCTACCGCTGGGCACCGTGATGGCAACACCGCTTCACAGGCCACCGCGCGATGAAGGCTTCACCGCGGTGCCGGGCGAGCATCCACTGCCGATGCCGGAGCAGTCGCTGCGCGCCTGGTCCGAGCGCGCGCCGGCGCCCGGCACGGCGCCGCGAGCCATGGCATTGCGCCGCCTGTTCGTGTTCACGGCCATGCTCGCGCTGACCGCGTGGGCCGCCTATGAGATGTACGAGGTGCTTGCGGTCGGCGGCCTGACCATCCTCGAAGCGCTGCTGCTCGGCGTGTTCGTGGTGCTGTTCGCGTGGATCGCGCTGTCGTTCGTCTCGACCCTGATCGGATTCTTTGCACTGCTGGCCGGAACCGATCGCGGCCTCGGCATCGATCCGGCGGAGCCGCTGCCGCCGCTGTCGAGCCGCACCGCCATGCTGCTGCCGACCTACAACGAGGACCCGCATCGCGTCATGGCGCGGCTGCAGGCGGTCCACGACTCGATCATGGCCACCAGCCAGGGCGCGCAGTTCGATTACTTCATCCTGAGCGACACCACCGACCCGGCCGTCTGGATCGCCGAGGAAGCGACGTTCCTCAAGCTGCGCGAGGTGACCGGCAACGATCGCATCTATTACCGCCACCGCATTAAGAACGTCGCGCGCAAGGCCGGCAATATCGCCGAGTGGGTGACGCGGTTCGGCGGCGCCTACGACCACATGATCGTGCTCGACGCCGACAGCCTGATGGAGGGCGACACCGTCGTGCGGCTCGCCGCCGCGATGGAGCGGCACCCGCGCGTCGGCCTCATTCAGACCCTGCCGGTCCTGCTCAACGGCGAGACCTTGTTCGCGCGCATCCAGCAGTTCGCCGGGCGCATTTATGGTCCGCTGATCGCGCGCGGTTTTGCCTGGTGGTACGGCGCCGAAAGCAACTACTGGGGTCACAACGCGATCATTCGCGTGTCGGCATTCGCGTCGCAGGCGGGTCTGCCGCTCCTGTCCGGCCGCCAGCCGTTCGGCGGCCACATCATGAGCCATGACTTCGTCGAGGCGGCGCTGCTGCGGCGCGCCGGCTGGGGCGTCCACATCGTGCCGAGCCTCGGCGGCAGCTACGAGGAATGCCCGCCGACGCTCCAGGACTACGCGCTGCGCGATCGCCGCTGGTGCCAGGGCAACCTGCAGCATCTCAAGGTGCTGCCGGCGCGCGGGTTGCATCTCATGTCGCGACTGCACCTCGCCGTCGGCATCGGCTCCTACGTGGCGGCGCCGCTGTGGCTCGTGTTCCTGCTGATCGGCATTTTGATTTCGTTGCAGGCGCAGTTCATCCGGCCCGAATATTTTCCCGCCGGCGCGACGCTGTTCCCGCAATGGCCGGCGCAGGATCCGGTCCGCGCCGCCTGGGTGTTCGCCGGCGCCATGGCCATGCTGGCGCTGCCGAAGCTGCTCGGCTATCTCGCCATGCTGGTGCGGCGGCGCGACCGGCTCGGCATGGGCGGCATGCTGCGCGGCTTTGTCAGCGTCGTCGTCGAGACCGTCGTCTCCGCGCTGATCGCGCCGATCATGATGCTCATGCAATCTCGCGCCATGGCCGAGATTGTGCTCGGCCGCGACTCCGGCTGGGCCGGACAGCGGCGCGAGGGCGGCACGACCGCGATCGGCGAGCTCGCCCGCTTCTATGCGATGCCGACGCTGCTCGGCGCGGCGCTCGCGCTCGGCGCCGCCGCCGTGTCCGGCTCGCTGGTGCTGTGGATGTCGGCGGTGATCGCCGGCCTTGCCATGGCGATCCCGACTGCCGCGGTCACGTCGCATCCGGCCTTGGGTCGGCGCTTGAGGTCAGGCGGCCTCCTCCTCACCGCGGAGGAGCGGTTTGCGCCGCCCGTGCTGGTCTGCGCCAACACCCTCGCCGCGGAGGCCCGCGACTGCGAGGCCACCGCCGATCCGATCACGCTGCTTGCGCAGCGCCCTGCTCTGCTCGACGCGCATGTCGGCATGCTGCCCGCCTCGCGTCCGACCCGCCCCGAGGAGATCGACGTCGATCTCGCCATTGCGCTCGCCCGCATCGACGCCGCCGGAACGCGCGCCGCGGCGGGCGCGGCGCTCACCCGCAAGGAGCTGTTTGCGGTGCTGGCGAACCGCGATGCGCTGCTCAAGCTGATGCGTAAGTCGGAGAACTAACGCGCGGACGGGCCTGGCGGCGGAACGTTCGTCTGCTCGTTCGGCTGCTGCGGCCGATTGGCGGGCTGCCGATCACTCATGCTCTCGCCTGGCGGCGGGCGCTTCGACGTGGTTCCCGACAGCGTCGCGGTTCGCTCCATGTGCGCGCTCACCACATAGCTGTAGATCACGAAAATACCGGTCGCGCAGCCGAGCGCGATGATAGCGGCGATAATCCACTTGTTGGAGCGATCCATGGCGGTCCTCCGTCCAGAGGCATGTCAACGCTTGTTGGAAACCTGACGTTCCAGCGCGCGAAAAACCGCGAGCGCGGGAACCGGTGCTGGTTCCCGGTCTTGTCCTGTATCGACCTTTCCCCGGGGGAACTTTTCTCCCGCACTTCCCTTTGTCTGATGTGAACCGGATCGACAGCCCCCTCGCCGTTGGCCTGCCCTACGGTCTGCGTTCGCAGCCGATCGCGGCGAATGTCAGCCCGAAAATCCTCTACCTCGACCCGTCGGTGCTGGCGGGCCGGGCGACAGGTTGGCCGACGCATCTCGCACGGGCGCGCGACATGGGCTTCAGCCATGTCGGCGTGGCGCCGGTGTTTGCGCCGTTGCCGGGCGGCAACCTGTTTCTCGCCGACGATTTCGAGAAGGCGGCGCCGTTTCTCGGCCTTGGCGATTCCGCCGATGCCGCCGTCCGGCAGCTGTCGGCGATGGCCCAGGAGGCGGGGCTCGGCGTCGTGCTCGACATCGTCATCGACCGGGTCGCCGCCGAGGGTGCCATGGCACGGTCCGCCCCCGGCTGGTTCCAGGCCCGCGTGACCGAGGGCGTGATCGATCCGCGCCAGCCGCAGTTCACCGTCGGCGCGCTGCCGGCGCGTGTCGACGACGACCATTACGCCGAGCAGCTGCGCGAATGGTGGGTCGACCGGCTGGTCCGGCTGACGCGCGCCGGCACCGCCGGGTTCCGCCTGATGGGCCTGGAGAGCCTGCCGCCACGATTCCTCGCGCCGTTGCTGCGCGAGGTTCGCCAGGAGGACGACGCCTGCATGTTCCTCGGTTGGACACCGGGCGTGCCGTGGTCGCGCTACGGCGATCTCGAGAACATCGGGCTCGACGGCGTGTTCGCCTCGAATGCCTGGTGGGACGGCCGCGCGGACTGGTTCGTCGAGGAGCACAACGCGTTGATGCGCATCGCGCCGGCGATCTCCGTGGTCGAAGCGCCGTTCGGCGAGCGGCTTGCCGCGCGTCAGCCGTTCGGCGACGGCGACCTGCGCGTCGTGGCCAGGCGCGCGCTGCGGGTCGCGGCATCGACCGGCCAAGGCCTGCTGGTGCCGATGGGTTTCGAGCATGGCGCGCGCGAGAAGATGCGCGAGTGGCTGGCGCCGGACCCGCCGAACCCCGTGGGGGGCGACATCGACCTGTCGAACGACATCCGCGCGGCGAACGCGCTGGTCGAGCGGCTGGCGGCATTCGGCCCGCGCGGCGAGATGCGCAGCCTGACCGGCGCCGCCGCCACGGTATCCGCCCACGTCACCTTCAACGCCGCCGATGCACGCGCGGCCGAGCGCGGTGTCCTGATGCTGATCAATGCCGACACGCGAAACATCCGGCCGGTCGAGCTGGCGCTCGACCCGCTGCCGCCAGGCGCCGGTGGCGCGTTCGGACAGGTCGCGTCGATCGAAGGCGGCGATCCAGCCGCGCCGCTCGAAGCCGGCGAGGTGCGTCTCATGTCCTGCACGCAGGCGAAGCCGATCATCGACCGCAAACGGCGGAGCGAGCGCACCCTCGGCGAGGCGACACGCGCGCCGCGCGTCGCGATCGAACGCGTCACACCGTCGGTCGATGACGGCGCCTTTGCGGTGAAGCGGAGCATCGGCCACAGCGTGTCCGTCGAAGCGGACATCTTCAGTGACGGGCATGATCTGATTGCTGCCGAACTCCTCTGGAAAGCGATCGACGACAAGGACTGGACCCGCGTTCCGCTCGCGCTGCTCGGCAATGATCGCTGGCGCGCGGCCTTCTCGCCGAAGCGGATCGGCCGCCACGTGTTCAGCATCGAAGCCTGGCGCGACGACTACGGCTCGCTCTGTCACGACATCGAGGCCAAGCACAAGGCCGGCGTCGACATCAGTCTCGAGCTGATCGAGGCGCGCCACTATCTCGAGGCGCTCGTCCCCGACGCGACCACGGCGAACGCGTCGATCCTGCGTACCGTCGCCGAAGGCCTCGTCGACAGCGAGCCCGGCGAGGCCGTCGCCGCGCTCGAAACAGCGGACACGCGCGCCGCGGTGGCCACGACCGCGCCGCGGCCGTTCGTGACGCAATATCGCGAGCTGCCGCTCGAGGTCGAACGTCCGCAGGCCGCGTTCGCCAGCTGGTACGAGCTGTTTCCGCGTTCGCAGTCGGGCGATCCCAACCGGCACGGCACGTTCCGCGACGTGATGCGCCGCCTGCCGGACATCCGCCGCATGGGTTTCGACGTGCTCTACTTCCCGCCGATCCATCCAATCGGGAAGAAGAATCGCAAGGGCCGCAACAACGCCCTCACGGCGGCGGCCGGCGATCACGGCAGCCCCTATGCGATCGGCAGCGACGAAGGCGGGCACGACGCGATCCATCCCGCGCTCGGCACCATCGACGACTTCCGCGAGCTGGTCGCAGCGGCGCGCAGCGAGGGGCTCGAGATCGCGCTCGATTACGCGATCCAGTGCGCGCCCGACCATCCGTGGCTGCGCGAGCATCACGGCTGGTTCCGCTGGCGCCCCGACGGCTCGGTCAAGTACGCGGAGAACCCGCCGAAGAAATACCAGGACATCGTCAATGTCGATTTCTACGCCGAGGACGCGCTGCCGGACCTCTGGATCGCCCTGCGCGACATCATCCTGTATTGGGCCGACGAGGGCGTGCGCATTTTCCGCGTCGACAATCCGCACACCAAGCCGTTGCCGTTCTGGCAATGGATGATCGCCGACGTGCGCGCCCGCCATCCGGACGTGATCTTCCTGTCGGAGGCCTTCACGCGGCCGAAGATGATGTACCGGCTCGCCAAGATCGGATTCTCGCAGAGCTATACCTACTTCACCTGGCGCAACACCAAGCACGAGCTCGCCGACTACCTGACCGAGCTCACCACCACGAATGTACGCGAGTTCTTCCGGCCGCACTTCTTCGTCAACACGCCGGACATCAATCCGTATTTCCTGCAGACGTCCGGCCGGCCGGGTTTCCTGATCCGCGCGGCGCTGGCGGCGACCTTGTCCGGCCTGTGGGGTGTCTATTCCGGCTTCGAGCTGTGCGAAGGCACGCCCCTGCCCGGCCGCGAGGAATATCTCGATTCCGAGAAATACGAGATCCGCGTGCGCGACCAGAACGCACCAGGCAACATCGTCGCCGAGATCACCAGGCTCAATCGCATCCGCAAGACCAATCCGGCCCTGCACACCCATCTCGGCCTCAGGTTCTACAACGCCTTCAACGACCAGGTCCTGCTCTACGGCAAGCAGGCCGCGCCCGGCGACAGCATGATCCTGGTCGCCGTGAGCCTCGATCCGCACCACGTCCAGGAGGCGACGTTCGAGCTGCCGCTGTGGGAGTGGAAGCTGCCCGACCACGGCACGCTGTTCGTCGAGGACCTGATGCGCGAGCAGAGCGCGTTCTGGACCGGCAAGCTCCAGCGCGTGCGGCTCGACCCTGCCGATCTGCCGTTTGCCGTGTGGCGCGTGTCGCCGCCGGGAGGCGTGCCATGAACGTCGCGCAGCGCAAGCTCGTGGTGGCGACGGCCGAGGATCCGCTCTGGTACAAGGACGCGATCATCTACCAGCTGCACGTCAAATCGTTCTTCGACGCCAACAATGACGGCATCGGCGACTTCGCCGGTCTGATGGCCAAGCTCGACTACATCGCCGCGCTCGGCGTCAACACCATCTGGCTCCTGCCGTTCTACCCCTCGCCTCGCCTCGATGACGGCTACGACATCAGCGACTACAAGGCGGTGCATCCCGAATACGGGTCGCTCGGCGACTTCAAGCGCTTCATCGCCGCCGCGCACGCGCTCGGCATCCGCGTCATCACTGAGCTGGTCATCAATCACACCTCCGACCAGCATCCCTGGTTCCAGCGTGCGCGGCGCGGCAAGCCGGGCTCGTCGGCGCGCGAATTCTACGTCTGGGCGGACACCGATCAGAAATACGCCGGCACCCGCATCATCTTCCTCGACACCGAGCGCTCGAATTGGACCTGGGACCAGCTTGCCGGCGCCTATTACTGGCATCGCTTCTATTCGCACCAGCCCGATCTCAATTTCGATAATCCGCGCGTGATCGACGCGGTGTTCAATGTGATGCGGTTCTGGCTCGACCTCGGCGTCGACGGGCTACGCCTCGACGCGGTGCCCTACCTGGTCGAGCGCGAGGGCACCAACAACGAGAACCTGCCGGAGACGCATGCCGTCCTCAAGCGCATCCGCGCCGAGCTGGACGCCAGCTATTCGGGCCGCATGCTGCTCGCCGAGGCGAACCAGTGGCCGGAGGACACCAAGGATTATTTCGGCGGCGGCGATGAATGCCACATGGCATTCCACTTCCCGCTGATGCCGCGCATGTACATGGCGCTGGCGCGCGAGGACCGCTTCCCGATCACCGATATCATGCGGCAGACGCCGCAGATCCCCGAGAATTGCCAGTGGGCGATCTTCCTGCGCAATCACGACGAGCTGACGCTCGAAATGGTCACCGACGCCGAGCGCGACTACCTGTGGGAGACCTACGCCGCCGATCGCCGCGCGCGCATCAATCTCGGCATCCGCCGGCGGCTCGCGCCGCTGCTCGAACGCGACCGCCGCCGCATCGAGCTGATGAACTGTCTGCTCCTCTCCATGCCCGGGGCGCCGGTCATCTACTACGGCGACGAGATCGGCATGGGCGACAACATCTTCCTCGGCGACCGCAACGGCGTGCGCACGCCGATGCAATGGACCCCCGACCGCAACGGCGGCTTCTCGCGCGCCGACCCGGCCGGGCTGGTGCTGCCGACCCTGATGGATCCGCTCTACGGCTACGAGACCATCAACGTCGAGGCCCAGCTGCGCGACCCGCACTCGCTGCTGCACTGGATGCGGCGCATGCTGGCGGTGCGCCGGCGGCATTGCGCGTTCGGCCGCGGCAGCCTGCGCTTTCTCTATCCGAAGAACCGCAAGGTGCTCGCCTATCTGCGCGAGCACGACGACGAGATCATCCTGTGCGTCGCCAACGTCTCGCGCGCGCCGCAGGCGGTCGAGCTCGACCTGTCCGACATGGCCGGTCGCGTGCCGGTGGAATTGAGCGGCGGCTCGCTGTTCCCGCCGATCGGCCAGCTCACTTATCTGCTGACGCTGCCGCCGTACGGTTTCTATTGGTTCGTCCTCACGGCGCAGAGCGATCCACCCGCCTGGCACACGCCGGCGCCGGAGCCAATGCCCGAGTATGTCACGCTCGTCACCCGCCACAGCGTCGCCGATGCGCTGGCCTCGGCCGACAGCACCGCGTTCCTGCGCGAGGTAGTGCCGTCCTATCTGATGAAGCGGCGCTGGTTCTCGGCGAAAGACCAGAGCATCAAGTCGACCAAGTTCCGGTACATCGCGCCGCTGCCGGGCGGCGATCGCGAGGTGCTGCTCACCGAGATCGAGACCAGGACGTCGGCCGAGGTCACCCGCTGGCAGCTGCCGCTGACGGTCGTGTGGGACGACGAGCCGGCCATGGCATTACCCGGGCAGCTCGCGCTGGCGCGCGTGCGGCGCGGCCGCCGCACCGGCCTGCTCACCGACGGCTTCGCGGTGCCGGCTTTCGCACGCCAGATGCTGGCTGCCCTCGCCGCCGGCAAGCGCATCGGAACCTCCGAGGGGGAAATCCTGTTCGAGCCGAACGCCGGCACGCAGGACGTGCTGAAGCGGCCCGACAATGCGGATGTGCTGTGGCTCACCGCCGAGCAGTCGAACTCGTCACTGGTGCTCGACGACACCGCGATGCTGAAGATCTTCCGCAAGGTCGCGGCCGGCATCCATCCCGAAGCGGAGATGAGCCGGCATCTCACCGCACAAGGCTTTCTCAACGCGCCCGCCATGCTCGGCGAGATCGTGCATGTGTCCGACAACGGCCAGCGCAACTCGCTCGCCGTGGCGCAGGCCTTCGTGCGCAACCAGGGCGACGCCTGGACCTGGGCGCTCGACCAGTTCAACCGCGCGCTCGACGATCTCGTCACCCAGGAGGAAAGCACCGAGGCACGCGCCGACACGTTGTCCGACTACGCCGCCGTGGCCGCCGCGATCGGCAAACGGCTCGGCGAGATGCACGCCGTGCTGGCGCGGGCGTCCGACGATGTCGCCTTCGCGCCGGAAACCGCGAGCGAGCGCGACATCGAAGCCTGGGTCGAGCGCGGCGCCTCCCAGCTCGACCACGCCTTCGCCGTGCTGAAGCAGCGTCGCGGGTCGGACGACAAGGACATCGAAGCGAGCGTGCAGACGCTGCTCTCGCAGCAACATCTCCTCACACGGGAGCTGCGCCGCCTGGCGCATGCCGGCCTCAGCTCACCGAAGACGCGTATCCACGGCGACTTCCATCTCGGCCAGGTGCTGGTCGCGAGCGGCGACGTCTACATCATCGACTTCGAGGGCGAGCCGGGCCGCCCGCTGGCCGAGCGCCGGGCCAAGGCGAGCCCGCTGCGCGACGTCGCCGGCCTGCTGCGCTCGTTCGACTACGCCGCCGCCGCCACCATGGACCCGAAGAATGTCGTGGCGACGCACCTTCCCAAGGCCTCGCTCGAAACGCTCGTGACGCAGATCCGCGAGGTCGGCCAGCGCGCGTTCCTCGACGCCTATCGCCAGGCGCGCGGCACTGAAGCCCGCAACGACGAGCTGCTGGCCTTCTTCCTCATCGAAAAGGCCGCCTACGAGCTGGGCTACGAGGCCGCCAACCGCCCAGCCTGGCTGCCGATTCCGATGAACGGTCTCTGCCGATTGTCCGAGCGCATTCTGCGACAGCAGAGGAAAGCATCATGAACGCGCCCGTCACCGCCCAATCGCCGCCGCTCGACCGCCGCGAGGCCGAGGCCCTCGCTCACGCCTGCCACGGCGACCCGTTCCGCATCCTCGGCCTGCACGACACGCCGGCCGGACCGCTGGTGCGCACCTTCCAGCCCGGCGCGCACAGCGTCGACGTGCTGCGCCGATCCGACGGCCGCCGCCTCGCGCGGCTCGGGGCCTTCGAGCCGGCAGGACTGTTCCAGGGCGTGATCGGCGAGCGCGTGCCCTATCTGCTGCGGATCGCCTGGCCGGACGCCGTCCAGGATACGGAAGATCCCTACGCGTTCCCACCGCTGCTCGGCGAGCTCGACCTGCACCTGTTCAATGAAGGCCGCCACTTCGAGCTTGCGCGCACGCTCGGCGCCAACGTCGTCACGGTCGACGGCGTCACCGGGACGCGCTTCGCCGTGTGGGCGCCGAACGCGCGCTGCGTGTCGGTGGTCGGCGACTTCAACTCCTGGGACGCGCGGCGCCACCCGATGCGCGTGCGGCACGGCGCCGGCGTGTGGGAGCTGTTCATTCCGCGCGTGACCGAAGGCGCGCGCTACAAGTACGCGATCGCCGCCGCCGACGGGAACCGCCTGCCGCTCAAGGCCGACCCGGTCGCGCAACAGACCGAGCTGCCGCCGGCGACCGGCTCCGTGGTGACGAACCCGCGTGCGTTTCACTGGCGTGACGACGCCTGGATGAAAACGCGCGGCCAACGCCACGCGCCGGATGCGCCGCTGTCGATCTACGAGGTGCATCTCGGCTCATGGATGCAGCCCGCGTACGACAAGGCTGCGCAGACCATGTGGGATCTCGCCATTGACCGGCTGATCCCGTACCTCGTGAACATGGGCTTCACCCATGTGGAGCTGTTGCCGATCACCGAGCATCCGTTCGGCGGCTCGTGGGGCTACCAGCCGCTCAGCATGTATGCGCCGACGGCGCGTTACGGCCCGCCCGAGGGCTTTGCGCGCTTCGTCGACGCGCTGCATGCGGCCAATATCGGCATCATCCTCGACTGGGTGCCGGCGCATTTCCCGACCGACGCGCACGGGCTCGCCCGCTTCGACGGCACCGCGCTCTACGAGCACCTCGACCCGCGTGAAGGCTTCCATCACGACTGGAACACCTACATCTACAATTTCGGCCGCCGCGAGGTGCAGGGCTTTCTGATCGCCAGCGCGCTGCACTGGCTCGAGCACTTCCATGTCGACGGGCTGCGCGTCGACGCGGTCGCCTCGATGCTCTATCGCGACTACAGTCGCAAGGCGGGCGAGTGGCTCCCCAACGTGCATGGCGGCCGCGAGAACCTCGAGGCGGTCGGCTTCATGCGCCACCTCAATGCCGTCGTCGCCGAGCGCTGCCCCGGCGCCATGATGATCGCCGAGGAATCGACCGCCTGGCCCGGCGTCACCCGGCCGCCGTCGAGCGAGGGGCTCGGCTTCGCCTACAAGTGGAACATGGGCTGGATGCACGACACGCTGCAATATATCGAGCGCGATCCGATCCACCGCTCCTATCACCACGACGAGATCACGTTCGGGCTGCTTTACGCGTTCTCGGAAAAGTTCATCCTGCCGCTGTCGCACGACGAGGTCGTGTACGGAAAGCACTCGCTGCTCGGCAAGATGCCTGGCGACTGGTGGCAGAAGTTCGCCAACCTGCGCGCATACCTGGCGTTCATGTGGGCGCATCCGGGCAAGAAGCTCCTGTTCATGGGTGGCGACATCGCCCAGGAGCGGGAATGGGATCACGACACCGAGCTCGACTGGCACCTGCTCAACGACCCGGCCCATGCCGGCGTGCAGCGGCTCGTCCGCGATCTCAACCAGCTCTATCGCGCCGAGCCGGCGCTGCATGTGCGCGACACCGCGTGGAATGGATTTCGCTGGGTGATCGGCGACGACCGGTCGAACTCGGTGTTCGCCTTCCTGCGCAGCGGAACGGATGGCAGCAAGCCGATCCTGGTCATCTGCAACCTGACGCCGACCCCGCGCCAGGGCTACCGCATCGGCGTGTCGCACCCGGGCTTCTGGCGCGAGATCGCCAACACCGACTCCAATTTCTATGGCGGCAGCGACGTCGGGAACGAAGGCGGCGTTCACGCGGTTGACGTCCCGGCGCACGGCGAGCCGCGGTCCATCGAGGTCAAGCTCCCACCATTGGCGACGCTGATGCTGCGCGCCGAGGACTGAAGGATGGTCGCCTATCCGGACCGGCTGTCGGCGGGCTCCCCCTATCCGCTCGGCGCGACGTGGGATGGCCTCGGCACAAATTTCGCGGTGTTCTCGGCGCATGCCGAGCGCATCGATCTCTGCCTGTTCGATCCGGCCGGCCGGCGGCAGATCGCCACCTTCACGCTGCCGGAATGCACCGACGAGGTCTGGCACGGCTATCTGCCCAACGCGCAGGTCGGTCTCTTGTACGGTTACCGCGTCTACGGACCATACGAGCCGCAGCGCGGCCACCGCTTCAATCCGGCGAAGCTGCTGCTCGACCCCTACGCGCGCCGCATCGCCGGCGAGCTGAAATGGTCCGACGCGCTGTTCGGCTATCGGGTGCATTCGGCGCGCGCCGACCTGTCGATCGATCGGCGCGACAGTGCCGCCGGCATGCCCAAGGCCGTCGTCACCAGCGAGAGCTTCAACTGGATGGACGATCGTTCACCTCATACGCCGTGGTCGGACACGATCGTCTACGAGGCGCACCTGCGCGGCCTGACCATGCTGTGTCCCGACATTCGCCCGCCGGCGCGCGGCACGTTCGCCGCGCTTGCCGAGCCGACCGTTATCGATCACATCCGGCGGACCGGCGCCACCGCCGTCGAGCTGCTGCCGATCCACGCCTTCGTGCAGGACCAGCATCTGTTGAAGAAAGGCCTGCGCAACTACTGGGGCTACAACACGCTCGGCTTCTTCGCTATCGAGCCGCGCTACCTGTCGGAGAATTCCGCACATGACATGCGCGTCGCGGTGCGGCGCCTGCATGCGGCCGGCCTCGAGCTGATCCTCGATGTCGTCTACAACCACACGGCCGAAGGCAGCGAGCTCGGGCCGACGCTGTCGTTCCGCGGACTCGACAACGCATATTACTATCACCTTGTCCCCGACAATCCGCGCCACTGCATCAACGACACCGGCACTGGCAACACGCTCAAGCTCTCGAACGCACGCGTGCTGCAGATGGTGATGGACTCGCTGCGTTACTGGGTAACCGAGTTCCATGTCGACGGCTTCCGCTTCGACCTCGGCGTCACGCTCGGCCGCGAGGCACACGGCTTCGATGCGGGCGCCGGATTCTTCGACGCGCTGCGGCAGGATCCGATCCTCAACCGCGTCAAGCTGATCTCCGAGCCGTGGGACGTCGGACCGGGCGGGTACCAGCTCGGCCACCACCCGCCCGGCTTCGCCGAATGGAACGATCGCTTTCGCGACGGCACGCGCCGATTCTGGCGCGGCGATCCGGGCCAGCGTCCGGAATTCGCCGCACGTATCGCCGGATCGAGCGACCTGTTCGACCGCTTTGCGCGCCGGCCCTGGGCGTCGGTGAACTACGTCGCCTCGCATGACGGCTTCACCCTCGCCGATGTGGTGAGCTACGTCGAACGGCACAACGAGGCGAACGGCGAGGACAACCGCGACGGCCACGGCGAGAACTACTCGGCCAACTGGGGCGTCGAGGGACCGACACAGGACCCGAAGATCCTCGAGACGCGCGCGCGGGTGATGCGCGCCATGCTCGCCACCGTGTTTTTGTCGCACGGCACTCCGATGCTGCTCGCCGGCGACGAGCTCGGTCGCACCCAGCGCGGCAACAACAACGCCTATTGCCAGGACAACGAGATCTCCTGGCTTGACTGGAAGCAGGCCAGCTCGCCGCAAGGCCGGCAGCTCGCGGCTTACGTTGCCCGGCTGACGCAGCTGCGCCGCGAGCATCCGGTGCTGCGGTGCCGCCGCTTCCTGCACGGCAAGGACGAGTTCGCACCGGATCTGATCGACATCGCCTGGTTCGACACCAAGGGCGAGATCATTCCGGCCGAGGCATGGAACAATCCGGAGGAGCGCCTGCTCGCAGTCCGCCGTGCCTCGAAGAGCGGCGACGGAACCGTGTCGGTGCTCACGCTGTTTCTCAATCCGACCGGCGAGGACCAGCCCTTTCGCATGCCGGAGCCACGGTTGCCGACGCGCCTCCTGCTCGACAGCTCCGCGCCCGACACGCCGGAACGCGACATTGAGGGTGACGACATCATCGCGCCGGCACATAGCGCCGTGTTGACGCGCAGCATTCTCCAGACCAAATCATGACCTCGTTCGTTCATGAATTGCCGTTCGGCGCCACCGTTCTCGACAATGGCCGCACGCGGTTTCGTCTGTGGGCGCCGAAGCAGGACAAGGTCGCCGTTGAGATCGACGGCCGAGGCGACGTGCCGATGCGCCGGCTTGCCGACGGATGGTTCGAGACCGAGGTCGATTGCGGCGCCGGCACGCGCTACCGATATCGCATGGCGTCGGGTCTCGCGGTCCCCGATCCCGCCGCGCGCATGCAGGCCAACGACGTGCACGGCCCGAGCGTGGTGGTCGATCCGCGCAGCTATCATTGGCGCGCCGGCGATTGGCGCGGACGGCCGTGGCGAGAAGCCGTCATCTACGAGCTGCACGTCGGCGTGCTGGGCGGCTTTGCCGGCGTCGCCGCCGAGTTGCCGCGATTGAAGGACCTCGGCATCACTGCAGTCGAGCTGATGCCGATCAACGATTTTCCCGGCCGCCGCAACTGGGGCTATGACGGCGTGCTGCCGTTTGCGCCTGACCGCGCTTATGGAACGCCGGACGATCTCAAGACGCTGATCGACACCGCGCACCAGCTCGGCCTGATGATGTTCCTCGACGTCGTGTACAACCACTTCGGTCCGGACGGAAATTACATCGCGAGCTACGCGCCGCAGGTGTTCCGCGACGACATCGCGACGCCGTGGGGACCGGCGATCGATTTCCGTCTTCCGGAGGTGCGGCGGTTCTTCACGGACAATGCGCTCACCTGGCTGATGGAGTACCGCTTCGACGGCCTGCGTTTCGACGCGGTGCACGCGATCAGCGAGACCGATTGGCTCGACGAGATGGCCGCCACCGTGCGGGCGACGGTCGAGCCTGGCCGCCACGTCCATCTGGTGCTGGAGCATGACGGCAACGCCGCGGATCACCTGCGGCGCGATTTCGACGCGCAATGGAACGACGACGGCCACCACGTGCTGCATGTTCTCCTCACCGCGGAGCGGGAGGGCTATTATGTCGACTATGCGGACGACACCGCGGAGAGACTGGCGCGCTGCCTGCGCGACGGCTTCATCTACCAGGGCTCGCCGTCACAGCATCGCGGCGGCGAAAAGCGCGGCACGCCGAGCGGCGACCTGCCGCCGACCGCCTTCGTGCTGTTCCTCCAGAACCACGATCAGATCGGCAATCGCGCCTTCGGCGACCGCCTGACCACCTGCGCGAATCCCGCGGCGCTCGACGCGGCGATCGCGCTGCAGCTGCTGTGCCCGCAGATTCCGCTCCTCTTCATGGGCGAGGAAGATGCGAGTACGTCGCCGTTCCAGTTCTTCACCGATCATCACGGCGAGCTGGCCGACAAGGTGCGCGAGGGGCGCCGGCGCGAGTTCAAGAGCTTCAAGGCTTTTGCCGATCCGGCGCGCCGCGCCGAGATCCCCGACCCGAACGCACCGGCGACGTTCGAGCGCTCGAAGCCACGACCGGGCGAGGATGACAAGCATCGGCATGACCTCTACCGACGCCTGCTCGCGTTGCGCCGCAAGCACATCGTGCCGTATCTCGACGGCGCCAAGGCCGTCGACGCGCGTGCCGTCGGCCCCGCCGCGGTCGTGGCGCGCTGGCGCCTCGGTCCGTCCGTGCTGACGATCGCCACCAATCTCGCCGCCGAGCCGTGCGAATTCGTCGCGCCGTCCGGCACGCTCGTTTTCGCGCAACCGGGCGGCGCGGCTGCCGCAACGCAGCTCGCCGGCTACACCACGCTCGCTTATCTGGAGCCCGCCCGTGGATGACGACGTGCGCGCGCTCGCGAGCGCGGTCGGCATTGCCAATGACTGGGTCGACGCGAGCGAGCATCCGCAGCGCGTCCCCGTCGGAACGCTGCGCACACTTCTCCGTGCGCTTGGCTTTCCGTGCGCTTCCCGCGCCGAGCTTCAGGAGAGCACGGCTTGCCTGCGCGAGCAGAAGACCTCGCCGGAGAGCATGATGTTGACCGCGACCGCCGGCAGGCCGATCGAGCTTGCGCAGCTCGCCCTGCAAAAGGACACGCCGGCCGAGATTCTGCTCGAGAGCGGCGGCACGTTGCCGCTCACGTTACGCGTGCCGAACCATGGCCCGCCGCTCGGCCCGGCGATCGACGAGCCGGGCTATCACCGCCTGCGCGTCGCCGGCAGCGAGCTCGCGCTCGCGGTCGCGCCGCCGCGTTGCGTCACCATCGACGACATCGCACCGGGCGAAAGGTTCTGGGGGCTCGCAGTCCAGCTCTACAGCCTGCGTCGCGACGGCGACGGCGGCATCGGCGACACGCGGGCGCTGTCCGATCTCGCGATGAGCGCTGCGCGCCATGGCGCCGATGCCATCGCGCTCAGCCCGACCCACAGCCTGTTTCCGGCCGACCCCAATCACTACAGCCCCTACTCGCCGTCAAGCCGGCTGTTCCGCAACCCGTTGCTTGCCGATCCGGCCGCCGTGCTCGGTGAAGCGCGGGTCGCCGCCTGCGGCGCCGACGGCCCGCACCGCGAGCAGCTCGAGAACGCGCCGCTGATCGACTGGCCGGCCGGGTCGCGCGCCAAGTATCGCCAGTTGCGGCTTCTGTTCGACGACGTCGCCGAGCACGACCTCGGCCGCGGCACCGCGCTCGACCTCGATTTTCAGTCCTTCGTGCGTGACGGCGGCGTGCAGTTGAAGAACCATGCCGTATTCGAGGCGCTGCAGCAGTGGCGGCTCGGCGACGCGCAGCAATGGTCGTGGCGCGACTGGCCGGCGCCGTGGCGCGACCCGGCAAGCGCGGAGGTCGGCCATTTCGCCGAGCGCGAGGCGGCGACGGTCCGCTTCCATCTGTTCCTGCAATGGATCGCCGACCGCGCCTTCGCGACGGCGCAGCGCCGTGCGCGCGACGCGGGTTTGCGCATCGGCCTCATTTCCGATCTCGCCATCGGCTTGAACCCGGCCGGCAGCGAGGCGTGGTCGCGACAACAGGACTTGCTGCTCGAGCTGAGCGTCGGCGCGCCGCCGGACGCATTCAACATGCAGGGCCAGGACTGGGGCCTCACCGCGCCGTCGCCGCAGGCGCTGGTCGGCAGCGGCTTCAAGCCGTTCATCGACACGCTGCGCGCCGGCATGCGCCACGCCGGCGGCGTGCGCATCGACCACGCCATGGGACTGACCCGGCTGTGGCTGGTGCCGCGCGGCCAAGCGGCGACGGAAGGCGCCTATCTGCGCTATCCGGGCAACGACCTCTTCCGGCTGATCGCGCTCGAATCGCATCGTCATCGCGCCATCGTCATCGGCGAGGATCTCGGTACGGTGCCGCCGGAGTTCCGCGACCGGCTGTCGCGCTGCGGCGTTGCCGGCATGGACGTGCTGTGGTTCCAGCGCAAGGGAAAGAGGCTGCTCATCCCGTCGGCGTGGCGACGCGACGCGGTGGCAATGACCACGACGCACGACCTGCCGACGGTCGCCGGCTGGTGGTCGGGAGCGGATATCGCCACGCGTGCGCAGCTTGGCCTGTGCACCAACGAGACGGCCGAGTGCGCCGAACGCTCGAACGAACGCATCCTGCTGTGGGATGCCTTCGTCGCCGCCGAGGCCGCGACCGGCAAGCCGCCGCCGCCCGAGCAACCGGCGCGCGCGGTCGACGCGGCGATCAGGTTCACCGCGCAGGCGCCGGCGCCGCTTGCGCTCATTCCGATCGAGGACGTGCTCGGCCTGCCCGATCAGCCGAACGTGCCGGGCACGATCGACCAGCATCCGAACTGGCGCCGTCGGCTCAATCAGCCGGCATCGCACGTGCTCGACGCCCGCGAGGCGCAGCCGCGCATCAAGGCGCTGCGCGACCGATGATGACGCCGCGCGCCACGCTCCGACTGCAATTCCACAAGGGCTTCACCTTTGCGGACGCGGAACGACATGTCTCCTACTTCGCGCGGCTCGGGATCAGCCACCTCTACGCATCGCCAATCACCACCGCACGCGCGGGTTCGATGCATGGCTACGATGTGGTCGATCCGACCCGCGTCAATCCCGAGCTCGGCGGCGAGGACGGATTGCGGCGCCTGGTTGCCACACTGCGCGCAGCCGGGCTCGGCCTGATCATCGATATCGTGCCGAACCACATGGCCGTCGGCGCGGAGAACGCCTGGTGGCTCGACGTGCTCAAGCACGGACGCGAGAGCCGCTATGCTGCGTATTTCGACATCGATTGGCACGCGGAGGACGAAACATTGCGCGGCAAAGTGTTGCTGCCGGTGCTCGGCCGGCCGCTGCACGAGGCCCTCGCCGCCGGCGAGTTGAAGCTGTCTGCGGAGCCGCAAGGACATGTCCTGCGCTATTTCGATCACCATTTTCCGATCGCCGACAAGGACGCGAGGGACATCGGCAACCTCCCGCTCGCGACGTTGCTCGCGCGGCAGAGCTATCGGCTGGCCTGGTGGCGCGTCGCGAACGACGAGATCAACTGGCGTCGCTTCTTCGACATCAACGAGCTGGCCGGGCTGCGCATGGAGCATCCCCCGGCCTTCGAGGATGTCCACGCGCTGGTGTTCCGCCTCTACGCCGAAGGACTGATCGACGGCGTCCGCATCGATCATGTCGACGGTCTCGCCGATCCGGCGGGCTATTGCCGCACGTTGCGACAGCGGCTCGACGCGTTGGGCAATCGGCGCGCCTACGTTGTCGTCGAAAAGATCCTGCTGCGCGATGAGACCTTGCCGATGTCGTGGAATTGCGACGGCACCAGCGGCTATGACTTCATGAACGACGTCAGCGCCGTCTTGCATGACAGGCACGGCGAAGCGCCTCTCGCCGCGCTGTGGGAGAAGGTGAGCGGACGCAGCGCTGATTTCGCCCACGAAGAGGAGGCGGCCCGCCGCGAGATCGTCGCGCGCAGCTTTGCGGCCCAGCTCGAGGCGTGCGCCGGCAATTTCCATCGGCTCGCGCGGGCGCAGGGCCGCGAGCTGACCCGCGCCTCGTTGCGGCGCGCGCTCACCGAGCTGCTCGCGCACTTCCCGGTGTACCGGACCTATGCCACCGCCGGCGAACGACCGACCTCCGACGCACCTTTCCTCGCGAGCGCGACCGCAGCCACGCGGCGTACTTGCTTCCCGATGGATCGCGTAACTGTCGATGCCCTCGAAGAATGGCTCGCCAAGCCGAGCACCGAGCTCGTGCACGCTCGGGCGGTCACGCAGTTCCAGCAGCTCAGTGCCCCCATCGCGGCCAAGGCGGTGGAAGACACCGCGTTCTACCGGTATGGCCGCCTGCTCTCACGCAACGATGTCGGCTTCGATGTCCGCCGCTTCAGCGACAGCGCCACTGCCTTCCACGCGAAGGCAAGCCGGCGCCGCGACCAATTTCCGCGCGCCATGCTGGCGACCGCGACGCACGATCACAAACGCGGCGAGGACGTGCGCGCGCGACTCGCGGTGCTGAGCGAGCGCACGCCTGACTGGGCGAGCATGGTGCCGGCGTGGATTGCACAATGCCAGGCCATGACACCGCTTCACGCAGGCGACATCGCCATGCTGCTGCAGATGATCGTCGGCGCCTGGCCGCTCGATCTCGATCGCGGAGACGACGACGGCCGCGCCGCCTTCGCCGAGCGGCTGGCGCGCTGGCAGGAGAAGGCCTTGCGCGAGGCGAAGCTCGCGACCGACTGGACGCTGCCGAATGTCGAGTATGAAAGGGCGGCGCGCGAGCTCGTGACGTCGCTCGTGGGCCGCAACGCGAATCCAAAACTGCTCGGCGAGATTGTCTCACTCGTGGACCGGATCGCGCCAGCCGGCGCCGTCAACGGCCTCGCGCAGATGCTGCTCAAGCTGACCGCACCGGGCGTTCCCGATATCTATCAGGGCACCGAATTTTGGGACTTCAGCCTGGTCGATCCGGACAACCGGCGTCCGGTCGACTTCGCTGCGCGCGCGGCGAGCATCGACACAACGCCGAGCGCGGACCTCGCCGAGCACTGGCGCGGCGGCCGCATCAAGCAGGCTCTCATCGCGCGCACGCTCGCGGTACGAGACGCGCGGCCGGATCTGTTCGCATGCGGAAGCTACGAGCCGCTCGAAATCCGCGGCGCATTCGCCGACCGTGTCGTCGCGTTCATGCGTCGCGCCGGCGATGATGTGGCGGTCACGATCGTGCCGCGCACCGCCTCGGCGCTGCTGCGCGACGGCGACATCGCGTTCACACCGGATGCGTGGAAGGATACAGCGGTTGCGTTGCCACAGGCGCGCATGTTGTTCAGCGCTTTTGATCGCGAGCGTTGCGCAAATGCGACAGCGCTCGCCCTTAAATCGCTTTTTGAGCGTCTTCCTGTTGCCCTGTTCATCTCGTTCGATCTCAATCTACATCCTTTGTCGTAGATCGCGGCCGACCGCCGCAATGCACACCTGGGAAAAGTGCAGACCTGGGAAATACGTGAAAAACCGATTGTGGCGCGGAGAGAATCACTTCTTAAGATCAATCATCTATAGTATCGGGAGTGACTCGCGGCGGCGTGGAACGCAGACACGCAGCTCACGCACGGGAGCCGGGGAGAAATCCCCTTCGGGGGGAGGATTACCCAGAGCGGACATCCGAATGCAGCGGCCATGACCTCACGGTGCGTAGGTAGCTAGAACATGGCCAGCCGGAGTGGCGCCCGGCCCGCGAGACCTTCTCTCTCTTGAACTTGTCTGCAGCTTATTCCGCCGGCTCTCCGCTCAGCCGCCGCTGGAAGGCGATGCTCAGTGCAGCAACGACGGCGACGCCGGCGGCGCCAAGCAGGAGCTTGTCGCGCGTCTCCTGATCGCTGACGAACTCACCCATCGTGTCGGAAGCGCGGCCGGCCATGTCGGAGGCACGATCTGCCATCCCGGACGCCCGGTCTTTGACCGACCGAGCCTGCTCCTGCAGGTCGGCCGCCGTATGGCGCGCCGCAGCTTCCGCCTGACCACGCCATTGCTGCACGCGCTCCTGCGCCGTGCCCGCGAGCTCCGTGGCTTTGTCCTTCACAGTCTCGCTTGCAGCGCTCGCGAGCTCGCTTGCCTTCTCTTTCACGACTTCGCCAGCGGCCACGGCCTGGTCCTTCAGACTTGTCGCGGCGTCGCTCGCCTGCTCCTTCAAGCGATCCTTGGCCGCAGCGAGATAGCCTTCCGGCGCGTAGATGCCGCGCCGCGCATTCGTTCGCAGCAGGCTGATCAGTCCGGCTCCCACCAGCGCCGTGGCGATCGGCGGCCGCTGGAGCAACCGCCATGCGATCCCGGTGCCAATCGCAAGGGCTGCCGTCGGATTGGCGGCCGCCTTGGCCTTGAGATCCTCGACGAACTCCGCGATCGTCGATTGGACACTCGATTTGGCCTGCTCGACCAGCGAGTCCTTCGCTTCGAGGGCCTCGCTCTTGAGCGTCTCGGTGAACTCCGCGGTGGTGGCGGGTGACCGCAAGGTGGTCAGATCGGCGGCGAGCCGCGCCCGCGCGGCCTCGACGTCACGTTCGAGTTCATGCAGGCTCGGCTCGCTCATGACAACCTCGCGTGGCGTTTCTCGAAACGGGCGTCAGCCCGGATGGCCGGTTGGTCCCGATGACCCGCGGCTTCCGCCGCCGGTGGATGACGGGTTGCCCTCGCCTTTGAGCGTCTCGCCGAACGTGCCGGCGACCTCGCTCGCCATGTCCTTGAGACCTTCGGCGCTCAGGCCACGCTCCTCGGCGGCGCTTTTGAGCCGCTCGCTGGCCGCGGAGGCCGCCTCGTTGAGCTGTCGGCCGGCCTCGGCGGCAGCTTCCGACAATCGCTCGCCGGCGGGACCGAGCGTGCGCTCCTCGATATCTGTCTCGGGAAAGGCTGCGGCTACCGCGGCGCCCACGGCAAGTCCGGCGAGCGCGATCGCCAGCGGTTGACGCTGCAGCACACGGTCGACCGTGCTCTGCAAGCCCGATTGAGCTTGCGCGGCGATCCGTCCAGACTGATCGGCAACCATCCGCCTCGCGTCCTCTGCATAGTCGCCGACCTTCGACGCGTAATCACTGGCCTTGGACGCGTAGGCACTCGCTGTCTCGCTCACGTTGTCACGCAAGTCGGACGCGTAGCCGCGCGCGCGGTCGGCTGCACCACGCGCGCGGTCCGTCGCGTGCGAGACGCCCTCCGGCACCGTGCGACGGATCGAGTCCATCGATCCGGTCGAGCCGCCGCTGCGCAAAAGCAGCGCGCAGCCGGCCGCCAGCAGCAGCAGGCCTTCGGGATTGCGTTTGACGGCGCCGACGAGCCAATCGCCCGTGCCAGTGCCGCCGCTATGCATGTGGTATGTCATGTCAGCTGTTCCTTCGCAGTCGAGATGTCGCGTTTGATCTGTTGGAGCGTGCGCGTCGGCGTGAGGACTTCCTCACCGTCCGCGCGGGCTTTGGCGTAAAACAGCCCGGCCGCAGCAGCGAGCACAGCGGCGACGATCAGGCAGGACCAGTGCAGCGCGATGCCAGTGCTGGCGATGACGAACACGATCGCCTGCACCACGAGGAGGCCCGCGATCAGCCCGAGCCCGACCGCCGCCGACATCCAGATGCCGGCCTGCAGCTTGGCTCCGATCTTGGCGGAAATCTCCGCGCGCGCGAGCCGCACTTCTTTCTGGAGCAGGTCCGCCAGATCGGCGACCACATCAGAGACGGCGTTCGGCAACGCCGCATTCTTCACCCGTTCGTAGGCCATGGAAACTGCCCCGCCGCTGTCAGTCGCCGGGATAGGCCGGCTGGATGGACGGCGCGGTGACGGACGGGCTCGCCTTGAGCGTGCGCACCGCGAAGAACCCCGCGAGCGCCGCAAGACCGAACACCAGGGCCGGCTGGCGCCGCGTGAAGTCCGACGCCGCGCGGATCAGTTGATCCACCGATTGGTCGCGCAAGTCGTCGGCGTAGCTGTCGACCCGACCGGCCAGCCCGCGGACCAGCCCCGCCAGTTGCGGCGCATCGCGATCAAGCTCGTCGGCGGCGCGCTTCACCGAGTTCGCGACGTGGCCGACCATGTCGGCGCCGCCGCCAACCTGGCCGTCGAGAAATTGCTTGACCTGCTGACTGACGGTCGAGGCCGCGTCGGACGCAGCGCGCTTGGCCTGGTCTGCGGCGTCACTCGCCATGGCGGATGCAGCCGAATAGGCATCACTCGCAGCCTGCGTCGCCCGTTGGGTCATTCCCTCATTGTCGCGAGCGCCACGCGGCGACTCGCGCTGCACGTCCTGAGTGCTCATGCGTTCTCCTCTGGTTTTGCAAGGCAACCGCAGGAGCAAGCCTTTGGTTCCTGTGCTTCGACGTGCAGCGCGCGCGCATGTCGCCGCGCCTCACTGAGCGAGCGCAAACGTCTCCTCGGTTCCGGAATCGGAACGTGCACGGCGACGCACGTGATGGATCAGCGGATCGGTGTGCCTGATCCTCAGACGTCTTGCCGGATGCCCGGCCGCTCGCTCGAGATCCGCTCCGCGGTCCACGCGAGCTGCGATTGAATGCGATAGCAGTCGCAGGCCAGTGGCTCCAGTTGCGACACGTCTCGCAGCACGATCATGCCGCGCCGGTAGCTGATCAGGCCGTTCACCTGCAGCTTGTGCGCGATCAGCGTCAACGTGGTACGTCGCAACCCGAGCATTTGCGCGATCTCTTCCTGGGTCGCGAAGATCTCCCGCCCGGCCCGATCAGCGACCTGCAGGAGCCAGCGGCACAGGCGCTGCTCCGCGTCATGCGCGGCGTTGCACAGCGCGTGGCGCTGGGACTGGATCAACAGCCACTCGCTGCACCACCGCGCCACGCTCTGCAGCTCCGGATGGTTTGCCGCCACGCTCCAGAAGCGCGCGGCCGAAAGCGACGCGAAGATTCCCGCGACTTGCACCATGCCGGTGGTGAAGCTCTGCGAGCCGCGCGACAGGCCGGCCGCGCCTTCGCGCCCGACGCAGCCGACCTGGATACCGGCTCCCGCGTTGCGGCCGGACAGGATCGAAATCAAACCCGAAAGCGGGAAGTAGACCCGGCTGCTCTCCTCCGCATCCCAGAGAACCATTCCCTTGGGAAAGCGCTCTTCGCGGAGAGCGGGATCGAGCGCCGCAAAGGCGGCGTCGGACATCGCGCTCAGCACCATATTGCCGACGCGCGACCGCCGAGGCCCGGGGGCCCCTGGATCGCCCGTCACGTCTTGGGCGCTACAGACGAGCGAAGGCCTGACCATGGCAGAAACTCTGTGTGCGCAAACGTACGGAAAATCTCTGTGCCAATCGCCGGGTCAGCGGATTGGTTCCGCCACCGCATCGTTCAGCCGCAACATCAAGCCGCAATGTCCGTTATCAGACGTTCCGCTGGCGCTGCGTGCGATCGCCATCTACGACCGCCAGCCACGGAGCATTGTCGGCGCGCAACAGAGCGCCTCTGATCTGTAGCAAGGTCTGCTGAACCTCACCGATCACGTCGCTTAGTACCGCGGATTTTGCGCAGACGTCACGTACCGACGTCCTCAGCTCGGGTCTCAGCTCGGCGAGCGTATCGTCAAGTTCGGCGAACGAGAGCTCGAACAAAGTTGCACGTCTCGCGTCGCACACCTGCAGACGCCAGAACCGCGTCTTGGTTTCGCGGTTTCGCATCAGCTCCCGCGCGGTCTCATTGGCATGGCAGCGTGCCGTACGTTCGTCCGCCAGATCGGTCCCATGCGGATCGTAGAGGACTCCGCCACCGTGCTTCAGGTTGAAGAAAAACACCGGCATGGGACCGGCATCCTCATCGTGAACGATTGACCTGCAGAAGCTCCGCGTATCACGCTACATGCCCGACTCCTGTGCGGCAAGCGCGTGTGACGGCGGGCCGCATCTCGATTGCCAGGCGATCTCCTCAACCGCGCGGGCGCGGCGGTGGGCGCGATGCCTCCCGCTCAGCTCGTCTCCCGGACCATGCACGAACGGCTACTCGGCGCGGCGTCGTTGGCTGCGATAAGCCCGTCGCTCGTCGCCATTGGGCCCGGTGTAGAACAGGTTGCGCCGGCAGAAGCCGCCTACGCCGGAGATCGCCGCCTGGCATTGCTGCCAGGTGACAAAGTAGCAATTGGTGCCGCCGCCATCCCCACGGAAGCTGCCGTATTCGGCGCACCATCGATACGGATCGGCCTGGGCGGGCTGCGATCCGACACCGATCGCGACCAGCGCGCCGAGCATACACAATTCAAGAGCTCGATAACGCATCGCGTCACCTCCGTGGATTGCCGAACAACCCGCGACAGCTGCGGCTGTTCCAGTACGCCACCGCCTGCGGTGTCCTGATGCGCGTCCCGGCGTGGAACCGCCGCGTCGGCCCGACGTTTCCGAGTGGAAAGGAACGCGCGATGACCGATATCGCAAAGCGCAGGCCGCTGATTTACCGCTGCCCTGAAACGGGCATCGATATCATCACCCGAATCTTTCTCAAGGATCCGGCGGGAAACGAAATCCTGTTCGAATCGCCGTTCCTTCTGCAGTGCAGTTGCTGCGGTCGCATCCACGTGTTCCACGGCCGCGACTGCCGAACCATTACCGAGAGCGCGGCGTGAAGGTGCGGTGCCCGAGCGCGGTCACGTCTGACTGATGTCGTTGACCTGGACCTCTACGGTCCGTGTCTCCCCGCCCCGTTTGACGCCGAGCCGCACGGCCTTGCCAACGCCGACCTGCTCGATTTCGTCGGTCAGGTCGGAAAGCCGACGCACCGGCTTGCCGTTCACCTCGACGATCACGTCGCCGGGCGCCCCGTTGGCGAGGTCGACGCCGCGCAGGCCGGCGCGCGCCGCCGGCGAGCCGGGCGCTGTCCGCACCACGATGACGCCCTCGATCCCCATGCGCGTCGCCACCGCTTCGCTTGCGGCGACGATGCCGATGCCCGGCGTCGGCACGCGACCGCTGCGGATGAGATCGGGCACAATGCGGTTGACCGTGTCGGCAGGGACGGCAAAGCCGATGCCGGCGTTCGACCCGGACGGCGAGATGATCGCGGTGGTGACGCCGATCAGCCGTCCAGCGGAATCGAGCAGCGGTCCGCCCGAATTGCCGGGATTCACCGCGGCGTCGGTCTGAATGACGTTGGCGATCTCGCGGCCGGCGCTGGTCGGCAGTCGCCGCTTCAACGCGCTGACGATGCCACTGGTGAGCGACTGGTCGAGGCCGAACGGGTTGCCGATCGCATAAGCGGTCTGGCCGACCTTGAGGTCGGCCGACGAGCCGAGCGGCACCGGCGGCGGCACCTGCCGCGGATTGCGCATGCGGACGACGGCGAGATCGTAGTTCGGCGCGACGCCGATCACGTCGCCCTGCACCACGTCGCCGGCTGCGAGTCGGACACCGACTACTTTCGCGCCCTGCACCACGTGGTCGTTGGTCACCACGTGACCGGACTGGTCCCAGACGAAGCCCGTTCCGGACGCTCCGCGCGCCTGACCCTCATCCTCCTCGAACGGATTGGTCGGCGCGGCGCGCGCCACGATCTGGACGACGGACGGCGACACGCGTTCAAACACTTCGATGGCGGAACGCTCCACGGCCGACAGATCCCCACGCGGGTCGACCGATCGGGGAGTGGCTGAGGCGAACGGGTTTTGCGCGACGTAGACCGAGAGGGCGCCTGCCAGCACCAGCACGAGGATCACGAGAACAAAGCCACGGCTGATGCGAGGGCTCATGGATGCCTCCGGGCAAACGGACAAACAATGATCGCGTCGGCCTGCGCCTGGAACGCGAGCGCGCTATGCTCTTGGATAGGAACGCCGCGTCGGATTTCAAGACCGCCCGCATGAAGATCGCGACCTTCAACATCAACAACGTCAACAAACGCCTGCCGCAGCTCATCGACTGGCTGCGCGAGGCCAAGCCCGACGTGGTCTGCCTGCAGGAGCTGAAGGCAGCGCAGTCCGAGTTTCCGCGCGCCGCGATCGACAAGGCCGGTTACGGCGCGGCCTGGCATGGACAGAAATCGTGGAACGGGGTCGCCATTCTCGGCCGCGGCTGCGAGCCGGTCGTGACGCGCACGGAGCTGCCCGGCGATGCGTCCGACAGCCAGGCCCGCTACATCGAAGCGGCCGTGAACGGCGTCATCGTCACGTCGCTCTACGCGCCGAACGGCAACCCGCAGCCCGGACCGAAGTTCGCGTACAAGCTTGGCTGGATGCGACGGCTGATCGCGCATGCAGCCGAGCTCTTTCGTGAAGGTGTGCCCGTGGTACTCGCCGGCGACTACAACGTGGTGCCCACCGATCGAGACATCTATGCGACGCGATCCCATGCGGACAACGCCTTGCTTCAGCCGGAGCCGCGCGCGCTGTTCAAGGAGATCCTGGCCCAAGGCTGGATGGACGCGATCCGTGCCCGTCATCCGGACGCGCCGATGTACACATTCTGGGACTACCTGCGAAACCGGTGGCCGCGCGACGCCGGCCTGCGCATCGATCATCTGCTGCTCAGCAAGGACGTCGCCGAGCGGCTCGTCGATGCGGGTGTCGACCGCGAGGTGCGCGGGCGCGACAACGCCAGCGACCATGCGCCGGCCTGGATCGAACTGCGCGAGGCATCCGCCATGAGACGCAAGAACAGCAAGCCCGCCAAACCATCGGTAAGACCGGCGCAAAAGGCCGTGGCACCCGCGAAATCGCGCACGACGCCACGCGTCGCGCGGCGGCCGCTGCTGGTGATCGACGGCGATTCGTTCGCGCACCGCTCCTATCACGCGTTGCCAAAAACGATCCTGCGCAAGGGCCGTCGGCCGGCCGGTGCCATTCTCGGCTTCGCCAACATGCTGCTGCGGCTCTATCAAGCCGAACAGCCGCGCGCGGTGCTGGTCGGCTGGGACACGCTCGAGGAGCCGACCTATCGCCACGAGAAATTCCCGGCCTACCAGAGCGGCCGCGATTTCGACGACGCGATCATCGAGCAGCTCGATGCGTTGCCGGAATTCGTCGCGGCCTGCGGCTTCGCCAATGCCAAGGCCGCGGGTTACGAGGCGGACGATTTCCTCGCCTCCGCCGTCGCCGCCGAGGGGCGGCGCAGCGGAGCAGCTCTGGTCGCGAGCGGCGACCGCGACACGTTCCAGCTCGTCTCCGACCGGACGACCGTGCTCTATCCGGTGCGCGCGGGCGAGATGGCGCGCATCGGTCCGGGCGAGGTGCGCGAGCGCTACGGCGTCGAGCCCCACCAGGTGCCGGACTTCATCGCCCTGCGCGGCGATCCGTCCGACAAGCTGCCCGGTGCACCGGGCGTCGGACCTGCGGGCGCGGCGAGTGTGCTGCGCACCTACGGAACGCTGGAGCAGGCGCTCAAAGCCGGACGCTTTGCAACAATCGCGGACAAGCTGCGGCTGTATCGGTCGATCGCCACCATGGACCGCAGGGCGCCGCTGCCCTCGCTCAAGGATCAGAAGCCGACATGGAGCGCCGCCGCGAAGCTCGCGCGCGCATGGGAGCTCAATCAGCTCGGGGAGCGGCTCGAGAAGCTCGCATAAGCGACGCGCTTGACAAACGTTACGACCCCGCGCGCGCCTTGTTGATCTCGTCGAGCCAGATCTCAAACTTGTTGGCGATCCAATCGTTCGCCTCGGCCTCGTTCTGAAAGCCGCTGATCTCCTCGAACGTGCCGTCGTCCCAGGTGGCGCGCACCGTCCAGTCATCGCCATGATTGGTGGCCGAGTGACGGACCTGCAGTTTTGGAACCGTGGTCAGCATTCCCAAAGAACGCCTGCGTGCGCGCCGTGTTCCCCCAGGAACGCCGTACGGCGTGCGCGGTTGACCTCTTGATGATCCAGCGATTTCCGCCGCGACGCGAGCGGTACGTGAATAGCGAAGGGTGAATTCATGCCGGACGACACGACGCTCGACGCCCGCATTCGCGAACGCGCACACAAGATCTGGCTGGACGAGGGCCGTCCGCACGGTCGCGAGCAGCAGCACTGGGAACTGGCACGGCTTGCCGTTGCGCAGGAGGATGCGCTCGCCTCGACATTGAGGCCGGCCCAGCCACCTGCTCCTGCCGAGCCGGTCGAGGCGGTCGCCAACCAGGCCGAGTTCCCCACGCTCACCGATCAAGGCGAAGCGCAGCAGGTCCCCGAGCGCAAGCGCGCCAAAACACCGGCGAGGAAGCCGGCAGCCGCTGCGCGCAAGCCCGCCGCGGCCAAGCAACCAGGGCCGTCAAAACAGAAATGACAGAGATCAGCCGCCGCCGATCCCTTCAATGATCTTGCCGCTACCGCCGCACTTCGGGCAACGGCCGCTCGCGACGCGGCCACTGCCGTGGCAGCGCGGGCAAATGTCCTCGCCGGTTCCCGGCGTTCCCGGCAGCGCGTCGTCACCAGGATTGGGTTGCGGCGCGCCCTGGGCCTGCGCAGCGGCGGAAGCTTTGCGGCGTTCGGTCTCAGTCACCTGCGCCTCCTGTTGACGTGGATTTTCCACGTCAATGTCTCAGTGCGAGCTGGCGTTGCGCCGCATCGTCGTCGCGCCGCCGGACTCCTTCTGGCCGCGCGCCAGCACCGGCAGCAGGTGCCAGAAGCCAACCAGGCAGGCCAGTACGGCAATTGCGATCGCTGCGACGGCCGCTGTCGACGCGACGATCTTGGTGCCAACGACAAAAACGTCCGCCGTGAGACCGAGCGCGAGGGGAACCGTCGACCACATGACGAACCGGCTGCCAGTCTGATGGAATTCCGTCGCCGCCTCCCCGTTGTAAACGATCCGATGATAGGCCGCCGGCGCCATCAGCAGTACGATGCTGAGCGCAATCAGCAACAGGGCCGCGCCATGCGTCGTCTGGAGGCCGGGCGAGAGCTTCTCGAATTGCTCGGTCAGCACGATCGCCAGCTGAAAGCCGAGCAATGCCTGCACGCCGGGTAGGATGATGCGGGCCTCGGTGAGCATCTGATCGATCTTTTCCTCGAGCTTCGGCCGTTCGATCTGGTGCCTCTGCATTTCCGTCATCGCTCGCTCCTCGCGGCCGACCGTTCGCATCCGCCATCCCTCAAGCCCGTACCAGAAGAACACCGCCAGAAGCCCGACGAGTACACCTGCGATCACGCCGATGCTCGCCCCCCACATCCGCTCACCGACAATGCCCACATCGAGCGCGAGGCCCGCCGCAAAGGGGGCGACCGCGAAGCCGGCGAGCAGACCGACCAGGCCGTGAAAGCGACCCGACGCGTTGCCATCCTCGACGATCCGATGGTACGGGCCCGCCGTGATGAGCAGGCATAATGCGAAGATCATCAGCAGCAGCGCAAGCCCGTTCAGCAGCCGCGAGAGTTCCGGAAGCTGGTCGAACGTCTTTTCGAACACGCTGCGAAATTGGAATCCGATCAGAATCTGCACGCCGAGAACCAGCATGCGCGTTTCGTCGAGCGCGATCTTGAGCTTTTTTGTCAGCTTCATGACGGCACAACGAACCAACCGCATGATGGTTCGGCGCACCAGTTCAAGCGCGTAACGCGAAGACGCCAGGACCCGCGCGTACATCCGGCGTCGAATCCCGGCGTCCTGGTTTCAGAGCAGGCAGCCCTGCTCTCGGCACTGAGAACGACGATCGCGCTGAATCCGTTCCGCACGTGACAGGGCCGGTTCCAGCGCCGGAACTCGATGCCGCATATTGCGTTGGCTCCTCGATCCAACACCGATTCCGAGGAGCAAACGACATGGCTTCCAAGCGCGAACTGATAGAGCCGCACAAGGGCGACAAGCGCTACGTCCGACGTGACGACAAGGGCCGTTTCGACGAGAGCGACGACGTCGGGCGCTCGCTCTCGGCCGATCGGCGCAAGCGCGCCAAGACCATCTCGAAGCCGGGCCAGGGCGACCGGGGTGACCGGCGTGGCACGCGCTAAATCGGACTCGGCAACCCGGCGCAAGCTGATCGCATTCGATCCCGAGACCTGGATGGCGCTCGATCTTCTTGCGCAGGATCGCATGGCAAGCGTGCAGGAGCTCGCCGACGAAGCCTTCGCCGATCTGCTCAGGAAGCACGGCCGACCGACGACACTGAAGCAGGCGCTGCGCGACAGCGGACGCTCGACCGCGGCCGAGAGCGTGACGCCGTCCAAGTCATCGGCGCGGCGTCGGCGCGCCACGCGAACGCGAGTGTGAGGCTGGCTCCGCGGCCGGCCGTCGGCACAATTCGATGATCAACGATCTCTGGTACAAGAACGCCGTTCTCTACTGCCTGTCGGTCGGCTCCTACATGGACGCCAACGGCGACGGCATCGGCGACTTCCGTGGCCTGATGCGCCGGCTCGATTACCTGCACGGGCTCGGCATCACGGCGATCTGGCTGATGCCGTTCCAGCCGTCGCCGGACCGCGACCACGGCTACGATATCACCGATTATTACAACGTCGACCCGCGCTACGGCACGCTCGGCGACTTCGTCGAGTTCACCCACGGCGCCAAGCAGCGCGGCATCCGCGTGCTGATCGATCTCGTCGTCAATCACACGTCGAATGAGCATCCCTGGTTCCAGCAGGCGTGCAAAGACCCGAACTCGAAGTATCGCGAGTGGTACGTCTGGTCGAAGAAGAAGCCGCCGCACGCCAAGGAAGGCATGGTGTTCCCGGGCGTGCAGACATCGACCTGGAGCTACGACGACGAGGCGCGTGCCTGGTATTTCCACCGCTTCTACGATTTCCAGCCGGACCTCAATACGTCGAACCCGGAGGTGCATGCGGAGCTGCTCAAGATCATGGGCTTCTGGATCCAGCTCGGCGTGTCCGGTTTCCGCATGGACGCGGTGCCCTTCATCATTGCCACCAAGGGCGCCAAGGTGCGCAAGGCGAAGGAGCAGTACGACATGCTGCGCGCCTTTCGCGAATTCCTGCAATGGCGACAGGGCGACTGCATCGTGCTCGCCGAGGCCAACGTGCTGCCCGAAGCCGACATGCATTATTTCGGCGACGATGGCGACCGCATGCACATGATGTTCAACTTCCAGGTCAACCAGCACCTGTTCTATGCACTCGCCGCACTCGACGCGCGGCCGCTGATCAAGGCCATGAAGGCGACACGGCCGCGCCCGGCGACGGCGCAATGGGGCCTGTTCCTGCGCAATCATGACGAGCTCGACCTCGGCCGACTCGAGGAGAAGCAGCGCGAGGCGGTGTTCAAGTGTTTCGGCCCAGACCCCGACATGCAGCTCTATGAGCGTGGCATCAGGCGGCGGCTCGCGCCCATGCTCGACGGCGACCGGCGCCGGCTCGAGCTTGCCTACAGCCTGCTGTTCACGCTGCCGGGCACGCCGGTGATCCGTTACGGCGACGAGATCGGCATGGGCGACGACCTGTCATTGCCGGAGCGCGAATGCGCTCGCACGCCGATGCAATGGTCGAACGAGCCGCATGGGGGCTTCACCAAGAGCGACAAGCCGGCGGTGCCGGTAATCAGCGGCGGGCCTTACGGCTACGAGCACATCAATGCCGCGATCCAGCGTCGGCATCCGGATTCGCTGCTCAACTGGACCGAACGCATCATCCGCATGCGCAAGGAGGTGCCCGAGGTCGGCTGGGGGGATTTCGCTGTGATTCCGTCGCGCAATCCGGCGGTGCTGATCGTGCGTTACGACTGGCGCAACAACTCGGTGCTGTTCGTGCACAATTTCGATTCCAAGCCGCACGAGATCACCTATTCGGTCGGTCTCGACGGCGAGCAGGGCAAGCTGCTGATCAATCTGCTCGCCGAGGACCACAGCCGCGCCGACAAGAACGGCAAGCATTGTCTGCTGATCGAGGGCTACGGATATCGCTGGTACCGCGTCGGCGGGCTCGATTATCTGCTTCGCCGCAGCGAGATCGACGGCGAGATGACGAACGGCAAGTCGCGAACGTAGCAAGTCGCGAACGTAGGATGGGTTGAACGAAGTGAAACCCATCATGATGACTCGATGGGTTTCGCTGCGCTCAACCCATCCTACGAACGCATGCACTCACGCCCGCGCCGCCCGCAACGGCCCCCAGAACCGCCAGTCCGGCGCCGTCGCGTCGAGGCCCAGCCGATGCCGGCCGCCCAGCCAGGCACCGAACACCGCGGCCGCGGCACCGAGCAACGCCGCCGCACCCGTCGCGAACGCGAGCAGGACCGCGCTCTTGCGTGCGCGCGTGATGTTCTCCTTGGCGCGGGCGATCACGTCATCGACGCGCCGTTCGGCCTCGGCGCCGGCAAGTCCGGTACGCGCCGAGACGAGCCGCACCAGATAGGTCCGGTCATCGGCCTGGATGCCATGGCGGCCCGCCGCGGTGAGCAGGATGCGCGCCGCTTCCGAGCGGGCACGCGTCACGTCGCCGGCATCGGCACGACGGTCGCCGCGGAACAGTCGGTCGAGATCGAAGGCGATGATGTTCTCGCCCGCGACCGATTCGGAGGTCCCGGTCGGCCCGGCGCTCAGCGCGCCGAGCCGCGTCAGCGCCTGCGCCGCGCCGAGCGCGAGCACAGCGGTGAGCAGCGTCGCCAGCGCCCACACCAGGAGGCCGTGGCCGCCGTCGCGGAATTCCTCCTCGTCGCCACGCGTGGCTGACGTGGACAGCCGTCCGGCGAGATAGCCGCCGAGACCATAGGAGAGTAGCGCGACCAGCACGAGATAGAGTCCCGAGAGCCATAGCAGCGGGAACGATGCGTCACGCCACATTGGCGCGGTCGAGCTCACCGAGATGCCGATCGCGGCGGCGAAGCTGTGTAGCACGAACGCGAGCGCAGCCGCTGCGATCGCACCGGCGATGATCGGCGCCCATTCCACGTAGCTGACGCTACGCTGCGCGACGGGCGCAGTGGTCTTGACGGTATCTGGCATGGTTGAGTCTTCCGATCGCCTGCTCAGCGCAGGCCGAAGAACGACAGGATGGCGAGGATCACGACGATCAAGCCGACGAGATAGATCAACTGGTGCATGTTGGCCTCCGCATGCGGAGCGGCGCCGCGCCGCCCTCACGAACGGAGCCGAAACGCGTCACGGCGAAGGAAGGTTCCTGCTGCGCCGCGGAGACACGCGCTGCATCAGCGAAGCATGTGGGCCTGTGTCAGGTGCTCGACACAGGCGGGCGCGCCTGCAGCATGCAGAAGCGACGCTGTTAAGTGTGAGGCTGGTACTGCCGCGTGGGAACATTCCCGCCGCCGGACAGGCGCCGCATCGGGTTTGGCCTTTGCGGCTCGAGGCCGATATGCGCAGTCCGGCTGCGCACCGCGGCATAACATCCGCACGCGGCCTCCTCGATGCCGCGCCGGTTGAGAATCTCGACAGTGCCCCACCGATAGCGAATCAGCCCCGCCGACTGGAGTCGGCGCGCCGCGAGGGTCACGGTCGGACGCTGAACCCCGAGCATGTTCGACAACAGCTGCTGCGTCAGCGGAATCAAGTCGCGCTCGGCGCGGTCGTGCATGTGGAGGAGCCACCGGCACAGCCGATGCTCGACGCTGTGCAGCGCATTGCACGCCGCGGTCTGCTGCACCTCAATCATGAACGCTTCGTTGTAGCGGATGACGAGATCCCTGAGCGCATCGTGACTCTCGACGACGCTGCGGAACTGGTCGATGGTGATCCGGACGACGCTGCCGGCGACCTGCATGATAGCCGTGTTGAGCGCGACCGTGAGTCCGATCGCGGCGCGCAGCCCGACGCCGCCTTCGCGTCCGACCGCGGCGACATTGACCTCGCTGCAGGCGTCGCTGCCGATATGCACCGAGATCAATCCGCTCTGCGGAAAGAAGGCGTGCTCGATCGGCTCGCCGGCCGTCTGCAGCACCATGCCCGGTTTGTAGGATGCTTCTCTGAGATGAGGTCGCAGAGTCGAGATGACTTCGACGGGAAGATTCGCGAGCAAGCGGTTGCCGATCACATGGTCGATCATACGCACTCCCAAGGGGCCTCGGCACCACCCAGGGGCACTTGCGTCAACAATTCTGGCCTTTCTTTGGCGTGGGAACCGCGCGCAACTACAGGCAAAAACGAATTGACCTTCGACGAGTATGAATGGAATCTGGCGGAGAGAAGATTTCGATGACGACAACGTGGCGATTCAGTTCGCTTGTTAAGTTTGTTTGCAGCCATACAATCTGAATTGTTCGACGCCTGACAATTTTCTGTTCGACGCCACACAATTTTTTCGTTCGCGACCTGACGAATATGTGGTCGGCCCGCGACTCGTTCCGCGCATTGCGCGGGAAACGCCCGGTTCATGGGCATTTCCGAGCAGTCTTCGCTGGCCACGGAACTGCGACGATGCGATCCAACAGGGCACTCGACTGACACGTCGGTTGACGAGAGGAGCCTGTTGTCATGAAGCGTATCGTCCCTGCACTCTTCGCCACCGCTGCACTTATGTTCGGCTTGCCGCAGTCCGCATCGTCCGCCGATCTGCGGCCGGTTGCCAAAGCACCACCCTATGCCTCGCCGGCGCCCTACAACTGGACCGGCTTCTATGTCGGCGGCCATTTCGGTGCCGGGTGGGGCACTGTTGAATCGGAGACGACGTCGGTCTCCGTCGCCGGCGTCGGCGCCATTCCGTTGGCGCTGCCGGTCTCGTCGCACAACGTCAACGGATTCCTCGGCGGCGGCCAGGTCGGCTACAACTGGCAGGCCAGCCCGTGGCTGGTGCTCGGCATCGAAGGCAGCTTCAGCGGAAGCGGCATCGAAGGCAAGGCGCCGTGCGTCGTCGGCCTGTTCTCCTGTAAGACCGAGGTCAACTGGATGGCCGACATCACCGGCCGCCTCGGCGTGACCGTCGGCGACCGCGCGCTCGTCTACGTGAAGGGCGGCGTGGCGTGGGCCGACACCGACTATAGCGCGACCTTCAATGTCGTGCCCGGCGTCACGGTCAATGCCAGCGCCAACGACACCCGCGTCGGCGGACTGCTCGGCGTCGGCGTCGAATACGGCTTCCTGCAGAACTGGTCGGCCAAGCTCGAATACAACTACATCGACTTCGGCACCGAGAACCTGAACTTCCCGGTCAGCATCACCGGCGTCGGTGCCGGCATCTCCGCCAATGTCGATGTCACCCAGCAGATTCACACGGTCAAGGGCGGGATCAACTACCGCTTCGGCTACTGAGTCGGCAACAGTTCACAGCGGGGGCTGCAAAGACGCCACTACCAATAAGTCATCCGCCGCGGGCGTCAGTCGAGGTGGATCGAGCGGATGACACGTAACGTCTGACGGGCCGCCTGCCCTCCTGCCCACCAGCCAAGGCGGCCCGCTTCTTTTTTTCAGCGACAGCGCGATGACGCCGAAGCGTCGTCGCGCTGTTTTTTTGGGCGAAGCCGCGTCGGTTGCCGCTGATCGCGACGTAAAGAGGAGTTCTCCGCTTATTCGAACACCGTCGCGTTATGGCAGTGCCACGTGTGACCTCATTCACACTTGTCCGCTGTAAAATGTGTCATGATTCCAGCAACTTACCAAAGGTCAGCCATGCGCGAGGATGGCCCGTCATGCAGCGACGCGAGTTCATTATTCTGGCGACCGCCACCGCCGCGACATGGTCGATCGTTGCGCCGGCGCAGCAATCTCGCACGAGGCGCGTCGGCATCCTGATGTCGATCCAGAACAGCAACGACGGCCAGGCGCGGGTGGGCGCATTGCGTCAAGCGCTTCAGCAAGCGGGCTGGTTCGAGAGCGGCAACCTTCACGTCGACCAACGTTGGGGAGCCGGGAACGACGTGCGTATCCAGGTCTATGCCAGCGAGCTCGTCGCACTCGATCCGGACGTCATCGTCGTGAACGACCCGCGGGCCATGACGGCTGTGCAAAAAGTCACGCAGAACATTCCGATCGTCTTTATCGCGACGCTCGATCCTGTCGGCCTGCAGTTGGTCAAGAGCATGGAGCGTCCCGGCGGCAACGTCACCGGTTTCACGACCTACCACGAGGCGGCGATCGGCAGGTCACTTGACACTCTTCTGGCAACCGTGCCGCGCCTGAAGCGCGTACTGGCGCTGAGCCATCCGGACAACGCCAGCGCGCCGCGCTATCGCAAGGCGCTCGATGCGGCGACGTCCGGCTCCCGCGTGACAGCGACCGCGGTCGATGTTCGGAGCGCCGCCCAGATCGAGAGCGCCGTCACGGCATTCGCCGCTGAGCCGGATGGCGGGCTCCTCATTCTGCCGGACGGGACGACCGTTGCACACCGCGAGCTGCTTGTCGGGCTCGCCGAAAAGCACCGGTTGCCAGCGATCTACGGCTTCCGATCATTCGTCACCGTCGGCGGCCTGATGTCGTACGGTGTCGATCTGCTTCAACTCTATCGGCGGGCCGGCAGCTACGTCGACCGAATCTTCCGCGGCGCGCGGGCCGGCGATCTGCCTGTGCAGACGCCGGACAAGTACGAGTTTCTGATCAATAGAAAGACCGCGCGAACGCTCGGCATCGACATTCCGCCTGCTGTACTCGCGCGGGCAGAAGCCGTCATCGAATAGAATTCAGATGTGTCTGCCCCTCGGCGGCGCGAGTGGACATGTTCAACCATGCCCACTCGCCGGCGCGGTTTAATTCCCGCTCGTGGCGGCGCGCACGAAGGCGGCGAGCTCGGCATTGAAGCGCGGCGCGTCCTCATAGAACGGCGCGTGGCCGATGCCGTCATAGACCGACAGCTTGGCGCCCGGGATGGTCTTGGCGGTGTACTCCGCATTGCCGAGCTTGGAGTTGCGATCCTCACGGCCATGCGTCACCAGCACCGGCAGCTTGAGCTTGGACATCACCTCGGTCGCGTCGAGCGCGCGGCTGCCGAGCCCGGCGCGCACCTTCGGCGGCACCATCATGTTGAAGGCGAGCATGATCTCGTAGTCCTCCGCGCTCGGCTGCTTCTCGAAACAGCCGTGCACGAACTCGCGCGTCGCCTTGATGTTGGTCGCCATGTCCTCTGAGGCCATCAGCGGCAGGTTCTTCAGGTTGTCGCCGACGAACTCCGGATTGGCCTTGATCGACGCATCGACGAAGTTGATGCCGGCGATCTTCGCAGTGCCGATGTGCGTCACGTAATCGGAGATGACGCGGCCGGCATAGGACCAACCGACCAGCACCGGGCGCTTGAGCGCGGCTGCGTCGATCACCGCCTGCACCTCGTCGGCCCAGGCCTTGTTGTCACGGTAGCGCGCCGGATCCTCCGGCTTGTCGGAATTGCCGTGGCCCCGCAGATCGTAGGTGACGATTCGGAATTGCTTGGCGAGATCGCCCTCGACCTGGCGCATCCACGACATGTGACTCTGCGAGAAGCCGTGGATGAACAGGATCTCCGGCCCGTTCGGTTTGCCCCATTCCTGCGCCGAGATGCTCAAGCCGTCCGGCGTCTTCACGCTGATCGGCTTGTATTTCAGATTTTGCGCGAGGCCGGGCTGCGCGATCACGACGGCACTCGCGACGGCGAATGCGACGAGCGCGCAAGTCCGCACAGAGCGTGTCATGGAAACTCCTCCCTGCGTTGTTGTGGTGAACGAAGCAGAGTAACGCGCGCTGGTGCGCGGCGAAATAAGGGAACGAGCGCCCACATTCGGGTCAGCTCCGCGAAGTGGGCAGCCATGTAAGCCAGCCCCATTTCCCGCACGACATGTGATGCGGTTCATAGGCAGCAGTCTCGAACCCAATCTCAAATGACGTTGCATCCCAAAGGGTATCCGTTAGCAGGAGGTCGTGCGATGCTGGTGATGCCACATGCGTAGTCCCGCTCGTTCCGATCGGCTCAAGTTGGAACAACTTGCCGTCTCCGGATTTTTACCGTGAGTACTTCTTCAGCCCACAGTGGGGCTTGGCTGCGTATTGGCTCGAGCAATCCGGCAACACACTGCTGCTCCAGGGAGAAGTCCTGGACTGGATGCCGTTCATCTCCGAGCCGCGATTTGACAAACAGGGGTTCGATCTCCGCGGCGAAATCGTCAACGAAGCGGTGCTGGCGGTGAATGACGCACTGCGTCCGGAGGAGTCCGACCCGCGGCTCTTCTACATTGCGTCGTTGTTCGTCTTCATCATCGCTCCACCGCCACACGGCAAGGGCGTCAACGGCGGCAGCTACGCACACTCGATCGTCATGTCTCCGGGAGACCGTTTCGACTTTGTCGCGCACGAGATCGGCCATCATATCGGGCTCGAGCACTCGTTTGACCTCGCAAGCCGGCGCTGGGATCCGGGCGCTCAGGAAGGAGAATACGGCCATCCGTTCTGCATCATGAGTGCGCGGACATATGGCCGCGACGGTGGCACTGACAATAAGCCCGGCTGGGTGCCCAGCGTCGCGGAAACCAACCACTACGGACCCGGACTGAGCGTTGCGACACGCGCCAGCCGTGGCTGGATGCCCGCGACCGACGTCAACTTTCCCGCCGCCGGCCAGGACTTGAGCATCACACTCTCAAGTACCGGGGACCCTGCACCGGTCCACCCGCGTGCTGCACGCTTTTCAACGCCGCGCGGCGAAACATTCGTCCTCTCGTACCGCGCACCGTTCGATCAATACGATACGGCACTGAGCCAGGCCGCAGTGGTGCTGGAGCAGGTCGACGGCGGCCGCGCCGAAATTTTCTATCCGGGCCTGAATGCATCGACCTGGCATGGAGCGATCCGCATGCCGGTCGATTACGGCGTGCGCGGCAGCCAGCTCCTGGGTCCGCGTTTCACGGTGGAGTTGCTCGACTGGATTGACGGTGCGGGCGGCAGTGTGTCGCTGCGAGTCCGCCCGGGCACAGCGCCGCTCCAGCCGCAGCTCACGACAATCTCGCCCCGCGAAATCGCTTCCGAGATCACCGACAAGGGCATTGCGAGTTGGGCCAAGGGCGAGATGCTCTGTGTCGCCGGCACGTATCCCTGGGCACTGCTGCACCGCCGGCTCGAAGTCGAGCTGAGCCTGCAGCTCGATACGATTGATGTTGCGAGCGTCGAGTGGACCGTCGATGGACGAGCGCTCACGAACCCGTCCGGCTCCGAGCTGTTCCCATCTCACCTGGTCCGCCGTTATCCGCCGCCTCCGTACGGCGTGATCACCAGCAATGACGTCCACGTGGAATACGAACGGCCGGAGGCGCATCGCCTGCTGCTACGCAACATGCCGGAGGAAGGCTGCTACGACCTGGATGTCGCGTGCACGGTGACGAACCGGGTCGGGTCGGGGACCTTGCGCACGACGGTGGTCTTCGAGGGACAGCGGCTGGTCATGGATCCCAAGTTCGAGCGTGACCGGGAAGCCTGCCACGCCGAGCAGGAGGTCCGCGACAAGCACAACCGGCAAATCCGGCGCGTGGTGTTGCCGTCGGATTTATGGGTCCCGCATGATCCGACGATCCAGGTCCGCGTCGACAGGATCATTCGCCTGATCAACACCTCCTCGCAACTCGACGTCGAGAACCTGCAGAGCGAACTCTCCCATGCCCTTGGAATGGTCGGTCGTCCCGTACAGATCGAAGCCTTGCCGGCGGTAACCGGACGCACGAAACCGCAATCGCCGTTCGTAGACGCGTCCCCGCCGTCGAAAGGGCTTCACCCTGCTCCCGACATCTTGTCTGACCTGAGCAGCTCGGCGGAGAGATAATCGTCAGTAGGTCGACGGCTGCGGCAGGTCGTTGGGGTCGGCCGTCGCCTTGCAGCTCGGCGGCGGCGTCGGCCGGCGTGGCCGCGATCGCGACTGCAACACAACGCTGACCGGATTGGGACAATGCTCGAGCGTGGCGCCGGACGCCACGTCGACCCCGGCGCCGATCACGCCGCCGAGGACCGCGTTGCCGGCGAAACCGGCCACGCCCGCGCCGGCGACCTGGGGTCGTCACCTTCACCTCTTCGGGGTGGTAGCCCGCCTTGGTGATGGTGACGACGAATTCGTCACGGCGCCCGAACTGCAAGGTGCACGGCGTGACGCAGGTGTGGCCCATTGACGTACTCGCCTCCGCTTGCGGCGGATCGGACGTGATCTCGACCTGACTGGTGGTGCCACGGGTGATGGTGGCGCAACAAAACGCATGAAATGCTTCCCCCAACCCCTTACCTTCGGGCACCTTAGCATCGCAACTTCAGGATGCAAGCGGGGCCCAGAAGAATCTGGCCGTTTGTCGGCCGTTCGGAGACTTTCCGGCATACGCATGCAACATCCGGATGATTTTTGATGGCGCGAAAATTTGCTCGAAAATCATCCGCGGGGCGGGTTTCCCTCGTCGTTTCAAAACGTAGGGCCGTGCGCCGCAAAGATCGGTTCGCAACACATCGTGGGCCGGCGGCTGAACGCACCCCGCCGTCGCGCGAGATTTTCGATAACACCGCGGAACTCGCTTCACCCCGCCGCGTTCTCAGGCGCGACCCGGCGGCGCTCGCCCGGCGATCGCGCGGTGCTGGACCCATCGGGTGGTTGCCGGCGCCTTTCACAATCGGCGTGCGATTGCCGCTGCGTTCAGATGGTTCGCGCCCGGGAAAAAGGCCGCGCAACGCGCGACCGCTTTCATCCGAAATTTCTTCCATGCTCCGCCCGCCGGGTGAACCGGCGCAATCAGGCGTGCTTGTTTGCTAGCTCACTGCAGCAACGTGAAACAAGAAAAATCGCGCACCACGACGGAGTGTGAACAAACCTGTGGACTCGGCGGGCCATCCCTACTTGCGTAGGTCCCGCGCCATCCGCAAGTCCTCCTCCAGGCGCGGCAGCGCCTTGGCCGCGAACAGCTTGAGGTCCGGATGGTCGCCGCCGTAGGCGTAGCGTTCGAGCAGCGACACGACCTCCTTGTGCGAGGCGAGTTGATCCTTGTCGTACTGTGCGTCGAAACTCTCGCCACTCAGCTCCTGCAGCTTGCCGAGCTTGCGCTCATACGCGCTGTCGAGCGTGCCCGGCAGCGCGATCTTGAGGCTGCCGCTGCTGGCCAGCGCCGCGAGATCGGCCGAGAATTTTTCATAGTCGGCGATGACCTTCGTCGCGAACGCCTTGCTTTTGGCGTCCGCCTTCTGTTGCGCCAGCTTGCCGGCCTCGATGTTGAACATGCTGCCGATCGCGATCAGCCGCACGAAGTCCTCCGTCGCAGGCGTCAAGCCGAGCGCCGGCGCAACGCCGCTCCGCTCGGACAAGGGCCGGTCTTGAGCCGCGGCCGGGACCGCGAGCACAATGGTGAGGACGACGATCATCGCCTTCATTGGCTGCTCCTTGGATGCGCACACGAAACCCCAACTTACAACGCCAACAATCGACTTGCGTTCCGTGCACGGAACGCGGCGCCGCGACTGAGCAAAGCGCGTTGCGGGTTCGAATTGAGCGAAGCAGCTTTTTGATTCACCCTCCGCCACGAAGGCGTCGTTCCTCCTCCTCCTTCCGCTGTCGGGCCAACTCGCGCTGCTTGGAGGCCAGCTCATCGTTCGGGTCGAGCCTGATCGCTTCGGTAAAATCCGCGATGGCCAGATCGTAGTTGCGCATCCTCAACCCGTCCGCCTGGTCTAGGTAGACCTTGCCGCGGAAGTAATAGGCGTCCGCATAGCCCGGATCGAGGCGGATCGCCTCGCTGAAATCGGCAATGGCGAGGTCGGCGTTGACCTTGGAATAAGCAACGCCACGACTTTTGTAGGCACGAGCAAGTTTCGGATCGAGGCGGATCGTCTCGCTGAAGTCGGCGATGGCTCGGTCCAAATCGCCCTTCTCGTAAGAAGCGGTACCGCGATTGTGGAAGGCCACGGCGTATCCTGGATCGATCCTGATCGCTGCATCGAAGTCGGAGATGGCACTGTCGCGATCGCCTCTTCTCGCATGAGCAACACCGCGCTCGTCAAGAGCCTCTGCGTCATTCGGATTCAACCGGATCGCCTCGCTGAAGTCGGCTATGGCCTGGTCGAAACGGCGTTCCTTCTCAAATGCCCTGGCGCGATTGAAGTACACTGCCCCGAGGCCCTTCCCGTTGAATTCGCCGGACGCGATCACCCGCGTACAGGCGGCAATGCGGGCGTCCCCCCGCCCTTGCACGCACATGGTCTTGTCAACGGCCGCGGGAGTCGACTGGGGCGGAGCGGCTTTTGAGTCACCTTCCGCCATGCGGCGTCGGTCCTCCTCCTTCCGCTTCTGGGCCAACGCGCGCTTCTCGAATGCTATCTTATGGTCGTCCGGGTCGAGCCTGACCGCTTCGGTGAAATCGGCGATGGCCCGATCATAGTTGAGCATGTTCAACCCGTGCGCCCAATCCAGGTAGACCGTGCCACGCAGGTAATAGGCGTGCGCATATGTCGGGTCGAGGCGGATCGCCTCGCTGAAATCGGCAATGGCGAGGTCGGCGTTGGCCTTGGATTGGTCGTGGTCGGCGCCGGTCCGCTCGGAGTGAACGAGGCCGCGATTCTTGTAGGCGCGGGCAAGCTTCGGATCGAGGCGGATCGCTTCGCTGAAGTCGGCGATCGCCCTGTCGATATCGTCTCTCTCCCGATGAGCAACACCACGCAGGTTGAAATAGTCTGCGTCATTCGGATTCAACCGGATCGCCTCGTCGAAATCGGCGATGGCTCGGTCCAAATCGCGCTGCTCGTAATGAGCAAAACCGCGATTGTAGTATGGCATGGCATATTTTGGATCGACCCTGATCGCTTCACTGAAGTCGGCGATGGCCCTGTCGATATCGCCTGTCTTCCGATGAGCGACACCGCGCGTGTTGAAAGCGCTTGCGTTACTCGGATTCAACCGGATCGCTGCATCGAAGTCGGCGATGGCCTGGTCGAAACGGCCTTCTTTCGCGAATGCGGTAGCGCGGTTGTAGTACGCCGCCCCGAGGCTCTTCCCGTCGAATTTGCCGGACGTGATCACCCGCCCACAGGCGGCGATGCTGTCCTCGTCCGCTTTCGCGCACGTGGTCTGATCATCGGCCGCAGGCGGCGACCCGAAGCTGACCGCGGCGGCGAGCACCAAACCGCACAGTTGATGCATGACGAACCCCGGCGATGCCATTATTCCAATAGTGTGTTGTCGCCATCGCAGGTTCGGTTCAAACCGTGCCCCACCGTGAAGCGGCAAGGGCGAGTGCGCGAACGCCCGCTGCTATACAGCATCGGAGAACCGACCATGCGACAGGAACGCCGCCACCGCGACATGTTGAACGGGCGCGCGCTCGCGCTCGTCGCGGTCCCGTCGCTGTTGATCGTCGCCGGCGTGTTCTATGCGGCCTACCGCATCGTCGATCCGTTGCCGCCGTCGCGCTTCGCGATCTCCGCCGGCACGCCGGGCTCGAGCTACTGGGGTTTTGCGCAACGTTACCGCGCAATCCTGGCGCGCGACGGCGTCGAGCTGGAGGTTCGCCACTCCGAAGGCGCGGCGGAGAACCTGGCGGCGCTGCGCGACGACACGTCGGGCGCCGCCGCCGCGCTGGCGACCAGCGGCGCGGCACCGGCCGCGGACGCCAAGGCTCTGGCTGCGCTGGGCGCCGTGTACCAGACGCCGCTATGGATCTTCTACCGCTCCCCTGAAACGCTCACGCGTTTCTCGCAGCTCGCCGGCAAACGCGTCGCCATCGGCACGCCCGGCGGCACCGTCAAGCAGTTCGCGACCGACGTCCTTGCCGCGAGCGGCGCGCTCACGCCGTCGACCACCCTGGTCGAGCTGACGCTCGCGCGCGCACTCGACGCCCTCAATGCGGGTGAGGTCGACGTGATCCTGATGCCGGGCACGCTCGACACGGAGGTCGTCCAGCGTGCGCTCGCCTCGCCCGGACTTCGGCTCATGAACCTGGAGCAGGCCGACGCGATCACACGGATCGTTCCGACCTTCAGCCACGTGGTCCTGCCGCGCGGACTTCTCGATCTCGGCAAGGATCGTCCGGGCGAGGACGTCCACATGCTCGCCACCGCCAACAGCGTGATCGTGCGGAACGACCTTCATCCGGCCCTGCAATATCTGCTGCTCAAGGCCATGAAGGAGGTGCATTCGCCACCGGGGCCGTTCCAGCGTTTCGGGGAATTCCCGGCGCCGCACCCTCAGGACCTGCCGCTGTCGCCGATCGCCTCGCGCTTCTACCGATCCGGTCTGCCGCTGCTGCACGAGCATGCGACGTTCTGGGTGGCGGTGCTGCTCGATCGTGCCATCTTCGTCCTGACGCCGGTCATCGCGGTGCTGGTCCCGATCATGGGCTTCGCGCCGGCGCTGTATCGGTGGCTGATCCGCCGGCGGATCTGGCGCTGGTACCGCTCGCTGGCCGAGCTGGAAGCCCGGATCGCCGCCGATCCGCACGGCGAGCGGGCGCAGGACCATGACGCGCGTGTGCGAGCGATCGATGCCAGCCTGCGCCGGCTGAGCGTCCCGCCGTCATTCGCGCATGAGCTTTACGCGCTGAAACAGCATGTGCGGATGATTCAAGACCAGCTGAACGCCGTCACCACCGTGCCACGCGCACAGCCTTGATCTGCCGATGGCAGTGAGGGAGATGGCTACGCTTCAGCTCATGCCGGACCGCCGCGTGCGGCCCGGCATGAGAGCTTGCCGGCATCCGTCTGTTGGATGCGAACGATCACATTTGATCAATCACATGCCATCACATGCGATCACATACGATCCTGGGTCCAGTAGGTCGGCGCGCCGTAGTGCCGGTGCGTGCGCTCCTCCCAGCTGCGATCCTGCCAGGAATCGTCGCTGAACTCCGGCGCGTCTTTGAGCTGCTGCTCGGTCACATTGGTCTTGAAGCCGCCGAGCGACGTGTCGTAGCTGAGTGCGCCCCACGGGATCGGGTAGTGGCTGTGGCCGAGTCCCAGGAATCCGCCGAAGCTCATCACCGCGTAGGCGACGCGCCCCGACAGCTTGTCGATGATCAGGTGATCGACCTCGCCGATGTGCTTGCCGTTCGAGCCGTACACTTCGGTGCCGTGAATGTCCTCACTCGAGATGCATTGATGGTCTGGATGCGCGGTCGCGCGGGCCATGGCGTTCTCCTGTGTTCTTGATTGCCTGCCAGGCCAATGCTTGCGCCCAACCAAGGTTGCCGGCACAAATGTCGCATCCGACACATTGGCGCCACATCGCGCTTGCTCGAATCACGCGGCCGCCGCACAGTACGCGCCGGGGAGGGTGCTGTTCCGTGGGGGTGGCACCAAATGAAGACGGCGAAGGACCTGCTGGTTATCGGTACAGGCCTCGTCCTGCTCACCAGTCTGCTGGTGGTCGTCATCAAGCTGATCTGACGTCCGCCGCAGCGGGCGTGCTTGTGTCAGTGGAATCGGCCGGCGTCCGCTTCGGCCGATGGAGCGATCTGCGCCGACAGCTCATAGCTCTGCGCGAGGTTCAGCCAAAATTCCTCGCGCTCTTTCCAGAACATACGCATGGCCGGATCGCGCGTCTGCTTGGCCTTTTCGCTGCAGGCGGCTGCGTGCTTGCAGCATTCGCGCGTCTTGTGTGAAGGAACCTGAAGCATGCACTCCTCCCTCGTCCCGGCGAGGGTACGCCCGCGCATCCACCGGAGGTATATGCGTGGATGGGTGACGCCGCCGCGCTGAAGACTCCAATGCAGAAGGAGGCGATCGGTTCCCGCGCCTTGGTTTGGACGCAGCTTGCACCCGGATCGGCCTCCAATCCGAGCGATGTCTGACGTTGCGTCGGTTCCGCGACTGACGGCGGATCGAACCCACGCTGTCCGCATTGTCCGATATCCGTGACAGCCGCCCGGCCAACGAGGGAGCCCAGTGTCATGCACGACAAAGCGGACCCCGACACCGAACAGCTCTGGACCGAGGTCGACGACCGCGTGCTGAAGGTCGGCTTGGAAGGCGGCCGATCGATCCGCGAAATCGCGACGTCCCTGCGCCGCAGCGTCGAGGAGGTCGAGAAGCGGATGCGCGACATGGGCCTGAGTGTCGCGACTTGACAGTCGCGACGTGGGCCTGAGTGTCGCGACTTGACGGTCGCGACATGGGCCTGAGTGTCGCGACCTGACAGTCGCGACATGGTGCCTGAGCGTCGCGACTTGACGGTCGCGACATGGGCCTGAGTGTCGCGACTTGACGGTCGCGACATGAGACTGAGCGTCGGGACGTGATAGCGACGTACGTCAACAGCGACGAATGCTGCGAAGCGCCATGACGCTGCGGCACGATGCATATGGAAACGGCAACGCCCGCAAACTTTTTTTGCGTTGTGTAGCGTAGCACACTGACCGCGATTCCTGCGTCAAATAGATTCGTACCGTCGCACTCGGCGATCCACAAAAAATATGAGGGAGGGGGGCAATGGGTTCGCTTCATTTCTTTTGCCCGACATACCAGCAAGCGTTCGAGCCTGATTTCGATGTCGACGACGATACGTTTCGGCGCCATCGGCTGAAGATCGCGCACGTCACATGTCCCTGGTGCGCACGCACGCACCGCTTCCTGCTCGCCGACGGGCGCCGGCACCTCGCTGCGGAGGAGATCGCCACCCAACCCGCGCAGGAGCGCGTCCCGTCGATGTGGCCCGCGCGGCTGAGCTTGAGCTGATCGTTCGGCGTCGACGCATTCCGCATGACATTCCACATGACTTGCCACATGACTTGGGGCCGCCCGCACCTCCCCATCATCATCCTGCGAGCGGCCCTATTTTTCCGGTGCGGCGGCACGCCATGTCCGATATCCGACTTAGCACGCATTTTTAGCTGTCGGGCTGACCCTGCGTGATCGGAACGTTCCGACAGGCTCTCCGTTGCCATGCGCGACCGGCTGGCCATGACCGCGATGGGCAGCCGAGCGGCAGCGACCCTGCCTCGCCAGGTCGAGAGACACGTCGCTTCCGCGCGTGACGGAGGCGTCGTGATCCACTCTCCCAATCGCTTGCTGGCGCGCCTGCCGCCGGTCATCGGCCAGGTGCTCAAGCCGCACGTGCGGCTGCACGAGCTCCGGCGCGGCGACCTGCTTGCGGAGCCCGGCAAGCCGGTGAATGCCGCCTATTTTCCGCACTCGGGCATCGTCTCCATGGTGATCGAGCTCAGCAACGGAGCGGTCGTGGAGACGGCCATGGTCGGCCGCGATGGCGTCGTCAATGCCGCGGCGGCCATGACCGGCTCGCCCTCCATCAACAAGGCGGTGGTTCAGCTGGAGGGCCACGCCTCGATGATTCAAGCGACGATGCTGACCACTTTCGCGGACGAGTTCCGCGAGCTCCGCTCGCTGCTGATCTGTCACGAGCACGTGCTGTTCGCGCAGGCCCAGCAATCGGCGGCGTGCAATGCGAGCCACCGGCTCGAGGCCCGCTTGTGCCGCTGGCTGTTGCGGACCCGGGATCTCGCCGCCAGCGACGAGCTGAGGATCACGCACGAGTTCCTGGCACAGATGCTCGGCGTCAGCAGGCCGACGCTGAGCCACGCCGCCGGCGCGCTGCACGCTGCCGGACTGATCGAGATCCGGCGTGGCCTGACCCGGGTGCTCGATGCGGAAGGTCTCAAGGCGGCCGCGTGCGAATGCTATGAAAGCGTCAGGGCGTATCACGAGCGCATGCTCGCCCCCGACGCGGCGCGCAGTCCGGACGCCTCGGCCGGCCAGCCGGGCGGTTGATCGCTGCAACCGCACGGGCCGGAGCCCGCGCGAGCGAAGCGATACGCGGGGTCCGACATCGCTTCGCCCATCCGGGCGTGACTCGCGAGGCAATCCGACGCAGCGGCCGGAACGAGTGGTTCGCCAGAACGTTATGCCATGCCGCGCGACCGCGGCCCGGGCGGCCAGTATTGCTTTGTCCCGCCACGAGAACCGCACGACACACCACGAGAGAAGAGCGGATCATGAATCTACACCATTTTAAGGGGGACGCCGCCGCGAGCCTGACGGAACGCTTGCCCCTGGTGCCTGCCGCGCCGCAGCTGTCGCCGCCGCACCTGCCCGAGGCGATCATTTTCAACGTCGAGGGAACCCTGGTCGACAGCGTGCTCCCGACGCTCTGCGCGTGGCAGGACGCGCTCGCCGACCACGGCTTCTGCTTCACCACGTCCGAGCTGCACCGATGCTCCGGCCTCGGCGCCGAGGAGATGCTCACCGCTCTCCTCCCCGCGCCTGTGCACGGCACCGTCCGCGAACCGATCGCACGGCGGCAACAGGAGCTCTATCGCGCAAAATATCTCGACCGGGTGGCGCCCTTCGACGGCGTCGCCGATGCGCTGCACGACTTGAAAGCCGCCGGCGTAAAGATTGCGCTCGCGACGAGCTGCGACAGAAAGCTGCTCGACCGTTACCTGTGCCTGATGAAATGTCCGGCCTCCGCGCTGGATGCCATCGTCTGCGCCCGCGACGCAGCGCGGACGAGGCCCGCTCCGGCGCGGCTCGAGGCCGCGCTGCGCCGGCTCGCGATGCCGGCATCCGCCAACGTGTGGGCCGTGGGCGCCACGCCCGCCGACGCGCAGGCGGCGATGCGTGCCGGCCTCACGCCGGCCGGCGTGCTGACGGGATACTTCGCGCGCGAGACGCTGCACGCGGCCGGATGTCACGACGTCTGCGAGACTGCCGTGATGCTGATGCAGGCGCTCACCGCTGCGACGATGCCGCGTGACGCCGGAAGGGCCGCCCTCCCCGACGCCGCCGGCTGAGCGCTTGCCTGTCTCCGGCGTATTCCGTCCGGTGCACGACACAACGATCCAGCGATCCGCGCGTTGGGGTCACGGCTCCGACGGACACCGCCTCCTTCGAACCGCCGGTTCCCTCCTCTCACCGTCGGAGCCGACCAGCATTCCCCGATTTCGGCAAATTCAGCGCGCCTCATGCGGCCAAGGAGGCAAATTCAGCGCGCCCCTTGCAGCCAAGGAGGAAGCCGATGCGAAGCGCGGTGTCCGTCTGCAACCGACGCAATGTGCTGTGCGTGTTTCCGGCCTACGCGCCGGCGTTCGGCACCTTCTCGCATGCATTTCCCCTGCTCTATCGCATCAGCGCCTTCATGCCGCCGCAAGGTCTGCTGCTGGTCGCCGCCTATCTGCCGGCAACCTGGACGGTACGCTTCATCGACGAGAACATCGCGCCGGCGACCGCCGCGGATTTCGCCTGGGCCGACGTCGTCTTCACCAGCGGCATGCACGTTCAAGCCGGATGCATTCGCCACGTCCACGCGCGGGCGCGGGAGGCCGGCAAGGCCGTCGTGCTCGGCGGACCGTCGGTGTCCGCCGCGCCCGATCTCTACCCCGAGATCGACTATCTGCACGTGGGAGAGCTGGGCGACGCGACCGACCTGCTCGTGTCGCTCATCGATCGCAGCGTCGCCCCGCCGCCGCGCCAGGTGGTGGTCGAGACCAAGCAGCGGCTGCCGGTTTGCGATTTTCCTGTTCCCGCCTACGAGAAGGCGCAGCTCGGACGCTACATGATCGGCAGCCTGCAGTTCTCGTCCGGCTGCCCCTATCAATGCGAGTTCTGCGATATCCCGGCGCTGTACGGCCGCCAGCCGCGCCTCAAGACGCCGGAGCAGATCACCGCAGAGCTCGACGCGCTGCTGCGGCAGCCGGCTCGCCCCCACCTGATCTATTTCGTCGATGACAATTTCATCGCCCACAAGAAGGCGGCGCGCGAGATCCTGCCGCACCTGATCGCGTGGCAGAAGCGGAACGGATATCCGTTCGACTTCGCGTGCGAGGCGACGCTCAACATCGCCAAGCAGCGGGACATCCTTGGGATGATGCGCGAGGCGCTGTTCGTCACCATCTTCGTCGGCATCGAGACGCCGGAGATGAATGCGCTCACATCACTGCAGAAGCAGCACAACGCATCGGTACCGATGCTCGATGCGATCCGGACCATCAACAGCTACGGCATGGAGGTGACCGCGGGAATCATCCTCGGCCTGGATACCGACACCGAGATGTCCGAGGTTCGCCTGATGGAGTTCATCGAGGCCTCGCAGATCCCGATCCTCACCATCAATCTGCTGCAGGCATTGCCCAGGACTCCGTTATGGGACCGGCTGGCGCGCGCGAACCGCATCGTCGACGATCCGGCGCTGGAATCGAACGTCGTGTTTCTGCGGCCCTATGCCGATGTGATGGCGTCGTGGCGGCGTTGCATTGCCTATGCCTACACGCCCGACCGGCTGTTTGCGCGCTACAAGCACCAGGTCGAGCACACCTACGTGAACCGGATGAGCCCGCCGCGGCCACAGCAGGCCAGCCTGGCCAATCTGCGGACCGGCCTGGTGCTGGCGTGGCGTCTCCTGACCCGTGTCGGCGTCCGGACCGATTATGGCGGCGCGTTTCGCGACGCAGCCCTGCATGCGCTCAAACGCGGCCAGGTCGACGCGGCGATGGGCATGGGAGTCGTCGGGTATCACCTGATCCAGTTTTCACGCGAAGCGTTGCGCGCCGAGCAGAACGCGTCGTTCTATTCACCGCACGCACGAGCAGATCGCGCCCGCGTGGGAGCATAGTCACTTGATGAGGCGCACCGGGATTCCGCCCCACTGCTTGAGGCCGATCTCGGCGCAGGCGGCGATCGACTGATCGATGTTCAGGTCGACGCTGCCATTGGTGGTGAACTGGTTCATCACGAATTTCGAGCACTTGGCGTTGCTGCTCGACGTGTTGCCGTCGGTCACGACATTGGAGTTGCCGAGATAGACGAGGCCGTCGGCATTGAACTCCGCGCCCGGGCCCCACCTGTTGTTGACGTTGTTGGTGAGCTTCGGATCCTGGAACAGCGCCACGCCCTGCCACGGATTGGTCGGATCGGTCGGCGGCGACAGCGTCAGCGCCGCCGACTTGCCGTTGCCATTCGGAAAGTTCACCTGGCTGGTCGAGCTGTTGTCGCCGGTCATGACGATGCCGGTCCGCTTGGTGCTGATCGACGCGTTGTTGCCGATATTGATGCTGCCGTTCTCGACGACGATCAGGGCGTCCGTCGCCGGCGCGGAGCCAGTCAGGAAGCCGGTCCCGCTGAGATTGAGATCGCCGCAGACGTGATACTCGGTGAAGCCGCCGTTGCTGACGGTGATCACGCCGGCCGGCGGAGCGCCGCCGCCCGCCCAGTTGACGCCCGGCTTCGAGCCGCCGCATTGCGGCGTGATCTTGCTCGCCAGCGACGCATAGGTGTCCGGCACCGTGAGCGAGTTCGACTGCGGATGACCGCAGCCGGCCGCGATGCCGGCCGCAATCGCCTTGGTAACGTCGCCATCATGCCCGTTGCAGTCGAGCGCGGTGTTGGAGCGGATCGAGCAGCCGGACAGATTGATGATCGGCGCGCCGTTGAGATTCAGCGACACGTGTGACGTCGGCTGCCCCTTGTCCAAGGTGAGGATGCAGGAATGGTCCGGCTCGCCGGCGAGCGCGACCGCTTTCACCTGGACACTCAACGTCATGATGTTGACCATGCCGAGAACGGAGGTGGTGACCAGCTTGCTCACGCTGCCGGAATACGTTCCGCTCGACGTGTCGGCGCTGAACACCGGCGTCGACGCGGTCATCCCTTTCGCGGTCAGATTGCCGTTGAAAACCTTCAGAGCGGTGTCGCTCCAGCTCGAGCTGCCGGTTTGTGCGCCGGCCAGCACGGCGGCATCGAGCGCGGCCTGGAGGCTGGCGCGCACCGCATTGGCCCGCGTGTAATCGATCGCCGCACCGACGGCCGTGATGACCGGAAGCAGCGCGATCGCGAACATCGGCGCGGTGGCGCCGCTCGCGTGCGAGCAGAAACGCCGAACCAGAGTCGAGAGCTTCATCAACGGCAGCGCGTATGGCATGGCGTGCGATCCAAACTACAAACCGATGATGTGATTGAACGTGCGGAACTTTGCTTTTGTGTCGACGTAACCACTCGGATTTGGCGCAACGCGTTTCGCTAAATATGCGTCGCATTTTCGTTCCGTAGCGGCACGTATCGGCGCTCGGAGGACGCACTTCTCCGCGGATTTCGCGGCGATCTCATGCGGCGCGGGCGAGCTCGCCCGCAGGCCCGGCAAGGCCGAACGGCGCTGCCGCTGGGGCATCCGTAGAATCACTGCAAGACCGGTCCAATCGCGGCAAGTTTGGCAAAGCCGAATTCCGCCGGTCCGCGCATCCTCCCGCCAGCACCGTGCTTCGGCGTCACTTCGCCGAGCGGCCCGGTTCGTGAACTCTTCACAGGGGAGATATCGCCATGATCACTCGTCGTATCTTCACCACCGTTCTCGCAGCCGGCGCCACCACCGCGCTGACCCAGCGCCTGGCGCACGCCCAGACCGGGCCGGCCCAAACCGGACCCGCGGCGCGCAACATCGTTCTCGTGCACGGGCTGTTCGCCGACGGATCATGCTGGATCGAGGTGATCCCGCGCCTGCAGGCGGCGGGACTGAACGTGACCTCGGTGCAGAACCCGCTGACGACGCTCGACGACGCGGTCAAGGAGACGCAACGCGTGCTCGACCGGCAGGACGGGCCGACGGTGCTGGTCGGACATTCCTTCTCGGGCATGATCGTGACCGAGGCCGGCGTCGACCCGAAAGTCTCCGCGGTGGTCTATGTCGCGGCGCGCGCTCCCGATGCGGGCGAAGATTACACCGCGCTGGCCAAGACATTTCCGACGCCGCCCGCCTCCGCCGGCATCGTGTTTGACGGCGACGAAGGACGGCTCACCGAGGCGGCCTTCCTGCGCGATTTCGCCGGCGACCTCCCCGAGGCGCGCGCCCGCGTGCTCTATGCGGTGCAGCAGCCGTTCCACAAGGCGCTCCTCACCGGCGTGACCAGGCACGCAGCGTGGCGCTCGAAGCCGAGCTTCTACGCGGTCTCGACGGAGGATCGGACCATCAACCCGGATCTTGAGCGGTTCATGGCGAAACGGATGGGCGCGACGACGATCGAGCTGACCTCGAGCCACCTGTCGTTGATCTCGCATCCGCAGGAGATCGCGGATTTGATCCTGCAAGCGGCGGGACGGACGATCAGCAGATGAGTGCGGGTGAGGTACGCAACACGTCGGGCATGCGCCCGAACCTCACCTTTCGCCTGCAGCCCCTCGAAGCCACCCTGCCCCGGCGTCGAGGGGCACGCGATTCCTGTGGCGATTTCGAGGCAGGCGAGGAAGGCAACCCCGGGCTTTGTTAGGGGCGAAGCCGGGGTTGCTTGGGACAAGACAACCGGGTGGTTGCGATTCCACCCCATCAAGGCAGTGTGACAGCCAAATTAACGAATTATGTCAGTGGATTTTGCGTCAGTGCGAAATCAGACAGACAAGGTTACGTTTCCCCACAATCAGCGATGGAAAGTTCCGCCTCCGGAACGAATTCTCCCACACGAAGTTACCTGTGCTGGCGACACAATGTGTGCTCCCTCCCGACAGATATTGGGCGGTCGGAGGGCGGAAAAACCTTAAGATCGACATTGTGTTAGGGTTGGTTTTTGTGTTCCTGATTATGGGCGCTTTCGGGTGGATACGTTTCAAGCTTTCTTTCTTGGCATGATGGTGGCATGGACGCCGGGCCTGGTCATTTTGGCTTGGCTCTTGCTGCGTGCATCGCTGCGCGACGAACGCGGTTCACATCATCACGCGGACTAGCGAAAACAAAGTCCAGCCGAGAAAGCCTATCCACGCCACCGTTATCGCACCGGCTGCGACCAGCAACACAAGATAAAACCAATGACGCATGCGGCGACGTGGCATAAACCCATGCACTGTTAAGGAATAAACGGCGGCCCCGCATCCAAACACCGCCGCATCAAAGATAATTCCTCTCGCGCAACCCAGTGCCCCAGCGGCAGACTTCCCCCAGGGGGCTGGGGTTTCGGGTAGCCCGTCGCTGGGGCCGGCGCGGGTTGCGCACCACGCCAGCACGAAAACAATTGCTCAAAACGAGTAGTTCCGCTGCTGCCGCATCGACAGGTGATCACATTTTTCCGACGCAATGCCCCGCGGTCGGCGTTTCTCTCAGCGGCTTCGACATCGGGTAGCCGGAAATCAGGCCGAGGTGCGCGATGGTCTCTCCGATTTCCATGTAGCCTTGGGCGAGATAGAAGCGTCGCGCAGTCTCCGTGCTGTTCAAGGTGCACGACACGCACCCGCGACTTGCTGCCCGATGCTCGAGCGCTGCGAGCAAGGATTTGCTGATGCCACGAAATCTGGCATCCGGACTCACGTAGTTCAGTGTGATCTGGCCGTCGTCGGTCACCGATCCGACCGCAACGACGCGCTCACCGTCGGTCGCCACAAGCAGATTGTTGCCCGGCTGGGCGATCCAGGCCCGAAACATGTCGGGCGTTTTGTTTCCGAGCCATTTCCCGAGGATCGCCGGATCATCTTTGTGGTCGGCAACGCACAGCTCCGCTATCGATCGGCGCAACACCTCGCAACCCTGGACGGCGTCCTCGTCCTTCGCGTTGCGTATCACCAACGGCATTGCCGTGCGGCCTAGATGCCGGCACCGCGATTATAGGCCTCGATCAACTGATTGTAGTCGCGCATCAGGCGCGGCGGCGAGCCCTCGACCATCCAGCCGCCGCCGCCGCTGAGCATCATCTTGTCGCCGGCGCTGTACGGCACCTTGTCGCGGATGCGGCGCATCAGCTGCTTTGCCGTCGTGAGATACGACTTGGCGTTGGACATGAAGAAGGAGCCGATCTTCGCGTCGCCGTCGCCGGCCGGCAATTGCTCGGCAGCCTTGAGGATGTTTTCGTACTCGCCCAGCGCCTGCGTGATCGTGGTGATATCGGGATTCGCCGCGTCCTCCGCGCGCAGCACGCGCTTGGCGGCGATCATCAGCGCGGCGACGTGGTAGCGCGCCTTGCGCCCCTCGCTGCGCTCGATCTCGGCGAGCCGCTCCGCCGCGTTCTTGTCATTGATGGCTTCGACGCCGCCGCGCAGCTTCTTGTCGGCGCTCGCAAACGCCTCCCACGCGGCGACCAGGCGCGGATGCAGGGCCTTGCCCTTGGCCATCCTGTCGTCCTTGTAGTCCTGCTGCTGATAATAATCGTCGGCCTCCTTAAGCAGCGGCTCGAGCCTGGTCACGGCCTCGACATAGGCGGAGGCGGCGGCTTCGAGCTCGGCGTCGTGTGGCTCGAGGGCATTGGCTGCCTCGACGTTCTGGCGGCAGTCCGACGTGTCATAGATGGTGTAGGTGCCGTAGATGATCCGCTCCTGGCCGGTCGGGCCGGTCTTGGCGGCCCAGCTGAAATAGCGCGAGCGTGACTCATACGAGCGCTCCGAGAGCCGGTTGATGCAGCCGACATAGGCGTTGATCTTGTCCTTGAGTGACGGCGCCTGGGCTGCCGCGACGTCGGCCATGAGCGGCGCGATGACGAGCGTTGCGGCCGCGACGACACATGCATGGACTGGCTTCATCTTCACCCCTCCCGAGGGCCCGTGCTGGGCGTGCGAAAAACAATACGCAAGCGACGCCCGAGGTGCCAGGGTGCGATTGGTCGACGGTCGAAGCCGTGTGGGCGCATGGTTCGGGCGGCCGGTCCTGGCCGTGGCGCGCCTTCGTTGCGAAGCGATTGCGGCAAGGCTAACCTCGTGATGCGTGACCACGTAAGCTGCTCCACGGCCGGACCGATTGAGGAGCTTTCATGCTCCAGACAGGCTGCCTTGTCGTTGCGCTTGTTGCTGCCGCGGCGCTCGACGCTCCCAAAGCCCGCGCAGACGAAAATCCCGCAGTCCAGGTCACTCAATACAATACATACGCTGCTGCACCGTCCTCGATCGATTTCGTGCTGGCGCGGCGGGCCGCGTTGAGCCTGTCCGCGGATCAGATCAGGCAGCTCGAGCTCCTGAACGTGAAGCACAAGAAGGAGCTCCTGCCCCGCCTGGCCGAGCGCGATGTCCTCGAGCTCGACGTGAGGCAGCACTACCTTTCGCCAGGCGATCAGACGTCAGCCATGGGCCCTGTGCTTCAAAAAATCGAAACCTTGAACTCCAACATTCGATTGGCGGAATATCGTGCAACCGTCGACATGAAAGCGATCCTCACGCCGGATCAGCTGAAACTGTTGCCCGCGCAGCTGGACAATCTCGCGGCGCCGAGGGACCCGACAGCCGGCGCGCTGGAACGAAAAATCGACGAAGCGCTCGCGCAGCGTGTCAAAGATCAAAAGCTGGTCCAGATCGAAACGTCGCAGGCGATTGCCGAAAAGTTGACGGGCTGGGCGCAATCCTTGGCGTTTCTGATCGGGGTGCCGATCGGCATCCTCGCCCTGGCTCTGGGGGCTCTCGGCATCAAGTCCTACTCCGATTTTTCCAAGATCGTGAAGGAGGCCGGTGACTCGGTGGACAAGAGCTTGACGCAAGCGAGGGAGACTTTCACCGAAGCTCAATCCAAACTCAAAGATTTCAATGACAATATGGAGAGCGCCCGAACCTATCTTGAAAACACGAAGTCGGAGACCGCAGCGCTGAATGCATCTACTCGCTCGCTCCTGACCGAGGCAGAATCCAGGGTTTCGAACATCCGCAGCACCGAAACACTGGCGACGAAAATAATTCAGGACCTGCAGGTGCAGACAACGGTCGTCGGGCCAATCAATCTTCAGCCTCAAGAGCTGCAAGGTGCATCCACGCTCGCCAAGGGCCGAGGCGAGCATGGCCTGTGGGCGATTGGCCAGACCCTCAGAGTGCGATTCATGGGAGGTGACGAGGAGGCGCGAAAGGTCGTGAGGACGTGCGCCGAGGAGTGGATGAAGTACGCCAACGTGAGGTTCGAGATCGGCTCTTCGGCGAAGGATGCGGAAATACGGATCGCCTTCGAGAAAGGCCAAGGCAACTGGGCCTACGTCGGGACGCAATGCCTGTCCATACCGATCAGTGAGCCGGTCATGAATGTCGGCGCGATACACGAAGCATCCATTTTGAAAGCGTTCGGGCACATTCTGGGCCTGATCAACGAGCATCAAAATCCGAAAGCAAAAATTCCCTGGGATACCGAGGCCATCTACCGCGAGCTCGGAGGGCCGCCCAACAACTGGCCGAAGCAAACGGTAAAGGCGACTCTGCTGACGAAAGCCGACAAGACCGCATTTTCCTGGTACCGGGATTTCGATCCGAAATCCGTGATGATGACGCCAATTCCAGGCCACTGGACCGCAGGCCGGTTCGAGGTCGCGGGGAACACGGAATTGTCGGAGGGAGACAAGAAGTTCATCGCCAAGATTTATCCACGCGCATGATCCGTGCAGCGGCCTTGTGTTTCGCGTCCGCGGGCCGAGGTGGAACGGACCGCCTTTCCTTCGATGGCCGGATGGCGCGGGGCCGCGAGCTGTTCCGCAGCATCTGGCGGGATGTCCGTAGTGCCGTCTGCGACTACGATCGCAAGCATGAAAAAACCAAGGTCGACCTCGCCGCACTGATCGCGACGGCTCCGCGGAGTTCGCCGGAGCCGCCAAGTCTCACCCTTGGGCCTTACTGGATCAGCCCATAGCTCATGCGCCGAGCTTTCAAGCCGCCCGTCTCGTCCTATCGACCGTCTCGGTCATCTTCTCGGAGGCGTTATCCGCCAGCTTCAGCGACGCGTCGGCGACGCTCCTATCGCGCGCCAGACAGTTTCCTGGCTTCCCGTATGGCGTCCATGCATTCAACTTCCTTGCCCTGTCGATCCATATCTCTCGCGCGGGCCAATGCTGCCCCGCCATCCATGCTGCCAGTGCGGCCGACCGGGGCGTCCGGGTCTTGCAATGGACCGATACCGGCGGTGCCCGACACCGGTCCTGCGCCGGCGTCCCGTGCCTCCAAGGCTTTGCTGAGCGCGTCGATCTCACTCGTGCATTGGCCAGCCTGCACGTACGCGGCGCTCGATACCAGGACGCAGACAGCCAATACGGATGAGGTTCGCATCGTTTTTTGCTTCACCGCGCCTTTCAGGAAAGCTCGCGGCGCGTTGCCGCAGAGTCGGACGAGCCGGAGACTTTCGCAGTGCCCAGGCTCCGCGTGTGACGCCCTCGCTCCCGGCAGGGCCGCAGCTCCGCCGTTGCGAGCAGTTGGACGTGAACAACGGCCCCGCTCTCATTCAGGACAACAATCCGCTCCAATGGAGCGGGGGTCCTGCCATGCGCCAGTTCTCGTGCGACCGCTCGTGCGTAGGTACGAGCGGCTTCAAGGCCGCGAAAATCTTCTCCCCCCTTGTCGAGGATCCCGTCGGGCTCGTAGCAAAAGAAAAAGCACGGCATTCCCATATAGGACCGAGCCACGCCACTTGTTCCATGCATGCGCGCGCGTCGCGTTTGCTATTCGTCCGGCCAGCCTGGCTGATCGCTTGATGTGGTTCGGTACGTCGTTGTCTTTCAGGATGTTATTCGCCTTCCTTGAGCATTCCGTTATGCGACCGGGACCGCCACCGGAACTCAGCCGGTCGTTTGCCTCGTTCAGGACTCCGCCCGACAACCGTCGAGCGGCTCATACGGGCATGCTTCTGCTCACGCCGAACAGGCCCGCTTGCGATTGATCACCTTTTAATGACGCAACCGGCGGCTCTGCGCATCGTGCTCGGCGGAGCGCTGCCGCGCGTGCCGCTTCGGCATTCGCGCAGTGCATCCTTGGAGGTCGCCGCGTCGCGCGACCAGCCAGTGCGTGTTGCCTGACGCACGTCTGTCGCGGCGTCACGTGCCCCGCGAGCGAAGGGCCGGTCGTGCGATTTTGCCGAATCTTTCAGCGTGATGCAGCAATGGCTAAGACGACGCGCTTGGTGCTGCTTGAGTAAGCGGCGCATGGACACTGGGCATTGGGGGTGCTCGACTGGCAGCAGCTCCAGGCAGCGCGCACAGGTTGGAACGACATCCGATGCCTGTGATGCATATCTCCCCAACCGTGCCGTGGATTGATGAATCGGTCGGACGGAATAGCTGCAGAGAAACGTATTCCATTTAGGTGCGAAGAGTGATGTCGTCCAGTTACGAAAGACTTGTCGCTTCCTCCCTCGGTAGAAGTGCCGGCGCGAACATGATTGTTCAAGCCATGTCGGACCGCGCGTATGCACTGCTCGAGCCGATCCTTCGTTGCGGGCGATACCGGAAAGGGGCGACCCTGTGGGACTCGAGCGCGAGTGGCCGCGTCTACTTTCCGCTGAGCGGGTTAATCGTTGTTGCCGCGCCGGTAGCTGACAGCACGGCGATACTGACGGGGTTCGTGGGACGGGAAAGTGCTGCAGGACTTTCCAGCGGATGCGAAGAGCATACAACCGGAATAGTGCTCATCGAAGGCCTGTTCGCTTCGCTGCCTGTTGCTGCGTACCAGGAGCAGGCGCGTCGTTGTCCAGAACTGCGTCATGTGGCACGACGCTGTCATGAATGGCTGGCCATTCAGGCGCACCGCAATGCCGCATGCAATGCCGTCCACGATGCGGAGCAACGCTTCAGTCGCTGGCTCCTGCAGGTCGCCGACCGCGTCGGCCCTGAGATCGTCTCGACCCAGGAGGAGGTCGCGGCACTGCTCGGGCTTCGAAGAACGACCCTCTCTTTGATCGCTCATCGAATGCAGTCAGCGGGCCTGCTGAAATACCGGCGCGGGCGGATTTTGATCTCCGACGTGGATCGGCTGGCTTCGCTCGTATGCTGTTGCCATCGGACCGGACCTGAAGACAGCTGGGCCGCAGAGCAAATCATTGCCGATAATGCTGCAGCGTGACGCGAATGGCGGTCGCGGGGAAGCGCTCGATACGCCGGTGACCTTCGGCATCTACAGCGGGTGATCAAGGACCCAACACAAGGGCGAGCAGAGCCACTATTTGCAGCAAGTAGAGCACCACGGCGGTGATGAAGACGAGCGTCGATAGCCGGTCGTAGTTCCAAACCTTCATCTACACCTCTCGACCCCGGCAAGGTGTCTACCGGCGAGAGCGTCCCCCGACACTTAACTTTGATCTTCGGACTCGCGATTGGCTGGCGCTGCGCCTATATTTTCGCGGCGGCGCGCGTGTGTTTCGGTGTTTGCGTATGAGTGACGAGGACGAGACTTGGCACCCGGATGACGTCCGGGATTTGGTTCGCCTGATCAAAGCCGGCGCCAACATTCAGGACTTGGCGCCCTATCTCGCCAGGAGTGAAGCGGAGATCCGAAACAAGGCCCGTGACGTCGGCTTTGAGGACAAGGCCGGCACCTGGATCAAGAAGCCCCCTGCCCCGTCGATCCGCCCCGAGACCGGTCTGCGTCGGCGCGCATGAGTGCGGATCCACGCACGGTTAGCGAGCTTGAACAGACCGGCCTTCACGCACCTGCGCCTCACCTGCCCGACATGCCTGCGCATCGTTATGTACCCGTTCAAGCTGATCCGAGTGCGCCATCCGTCATAGCGATTCACGGCATGATCGCGGCCGAGCTCGGCGCGCACCTTCGGTGCGACCAGTGTCCGGTCCGGCCGGCGCCGGTGACGATCGAGCCGTGGTCACTGTCGCACGCCGGCGTGATGGATCGCGGTGCCGCCGGCGCGCCCACGCTGGACTGAAACGTCAAGTTCGCCCTTTCAGCTTTCCTTAACCCTGAGCCGGCACATTGCCTCGCTCCGACGAGGCAACAGATCATGTCCAGAATGCCCGAACCCGATAGCGAAGAGCTGCTGGAGATGTTCCGGGATGTTGCTCGTCGCGAGCCCAACGACGAGCGGAATACGCTCTTACAGGCGCTCCTGGTCGAGCTTGAGCTGCGTGGGACCGTACTTACGCCGACCAAGCAGCAGCGATGCAGCACCACCCGGCACTAGGGTGTGAACTAAAACGCCGTCCGTCATAAGGCCCACGCAGGAACGAACCGCAGCCCGATGAGTTGGGCAGACGCGGCTCGGGCGAGTCCCCCTTTTCCCAAGCCCCCAGCTTAATCGGCGGGATGAGCTTGAGCCGCACAGCTTCTTTGCGGATGGGTAGGCGACGGGCCGTGCGCGGATCGTTCCTTGGATGGCTGATCATCCTTACTTCCCTGGCAGTGGCTGCGGGGGCGGTATTGCCGCGGGATCCTGCCGTGATGTCGACCCGGTTGGAAGCTGATCCTGTTCTGTGCGCAGCCATTTTGTTCGTGGGCGCCAACAGGACGCTCAATCCTCCGCTCGGCTTGGTCGACCGGAGCAGCCGAAGCAGTTGCGTGGAAGCGGCGAAAGGCTGACGCAATCGTTCGCGGCGACCGGACCCACCCGTGACCAGTGTCGCGGAACTGACATAGTGCCCGCGCGTTGGCACGTGCGGCTTTGGCGATGTCCTTTCCCCACCCGCTCTGCCCCGAGGACGTTGGCCACGCCGTCTGATTTCGAAAGTGCGGCGAGGAGGCCAGGCGCTCGGGCGGATGTCGCGGGACGAACATCGCGGTCTGCCCGAGCACCTGCTGTTCTCAACAAAGGGCTCGGCCAAGAAGCGTTCGGCTGAAGATCTAAGTCTCGATGATCTTTGAAGTGGCGCTTGCCGGTCGAGTGCCCCGGCGGCTCGCGGGTGGACCCCCAGGGGGCCAGGAGTCGGGTGCACGCCGCCGCCGGGGCTTGGCGTGGCCGTTCCCCACGCCGATGGGCCAACAATTGCTCGGAAGGAGGAGTTCCGGGATGACCCATCGGCACCCGGCGAATAAATATGCATCGGCGCCTACCGCTCCCTTCCTTTGGTGGCGCGATTCTCGGTCCCGATTGCCCACCGCCGCCGGCCGACACGCGCGTGAGCACGTGTCGGCTGACTGGGGCGCCGGCACTCGGATCCTCGCTGACGTAGACGGTCAGGTGGTTCCTGCGTCAGTTCGCGGCGCGGTGGGAGGTCGCAAGGGATGCTTCCGCCGCGCTGATCCAGCGCGAGCCCGTTTCCGGGGGGACGCCGTGTGCCAACGCTTGCCAGTGCTCAAGAAGTAGCCGCGCGAGGATCGTGTATCTCGCTGCGCGTCTTCCGCGGCTTATCGCGTCGTGTTCCGGCATGACGCACCGTGTATATGCCCTGGTGGTCAACGCAGCGCGTGCGTATGGGTTCGGTTCCACGCCGGCAACTCAAGTCGGGTTTCACACGTTGAGCCCTGCGAAGCCGGTTCACCGATTTAGGCGGGTAACATGACTTCAGCGCTTCGTGGAGTGGATGTGCTTCTGTTGGAGGATGAATCATTGGTCCTCATGAGCACCCAGGAGGTGCTCGAGGGTTGGGGGTGCAGCGTTCGCGGATTCACGCACCCTGATCCCTGTTTCGCCGCGGTCGAAGAACGCTTGCCTGATATTGGCGTTCTGGACGTGAAGGTGAACGGCCACAGCTATGATCTGGCCGAGTTGCTGGATCAACGGTCTGTCCCGATCGTGTTCCTGACGGCGTATGAGAAGGCACATTCACGGCGTTGGTCCAATCATCCACTGTGCCAGAAGCCATGCGTGTGGAGTGAATTACAGCAGCTGATGTTGAAGGCCCTGAAGCGCCCTGCACAGCCGCCGCAGGGAGTGCGTTAAACGAGCAGTGGCCGTACGACGCACAGCACGAGCGCCACCCCGAGCCATGGACGGGCGGTTACCGGATGCTTATTGCGGTACCATCCTGAAAGTGGGCAGCAGCCATGGGTCCGCTGGCATTCCTGCTTTCTGGAGCCACTCTTCTGCCAATTGCAGGATCATTGCCCGATGACGCAGGTCGTAGACGACCCTCGCCAGTTCGATGCACGCACGCGCGGCTTGACCGCACTCGGCAGCGCTGACCTCGGCCATTGATCCCCCCGCAAACCGTTCGCCTCCATTGCTTATAGCGTACCGATCCTGTCGGGGCGCGGTTCCACAGCGGGAGCGCCGTGCATCAATAAAGGTATTCAACAACTATTTGAGCGCCGTTAGAACGCATTGCTCTTGAAGACGGTCGCATGTTGCGACCCTCGGCCCTGTCAGCCGGCAGGAACCATCCCGGCGTGCGTCAGTTTCCACCTCACTGTCGGCAACGCGGCAGCAGCGAGTGACGCATCACTGCGGAGGATAACGATGGATTGGAATCAGGTGGAAGGAAACTGGAAGCAGCTCAAAGGCAAGGTGAAGGAGCAGTGGGGCAAGCTCACCGACGATGACCTCGACGTCATCGGCGGCAAGCGCGACCAGCTCGAAGGCAAGATCCAGGAGCGCTACGGCTACGCCAAGGACCAGGTCCGCAAGGACGTCGATGCGTGGTGCTCGTCACAACGCATGTGAGCTGCGCAAACCATGCCAGAGGCCCGGCTCAGCGCCGGGCCTTTTCTTGTACCTCTGATCGGTGGCTCAGTCCGTGGCTCACGAGCGCGACACGTCTCACGGCGCTTGGGGTTGCTGTTCGGTCGGCGGGCTGAGCTCCAACGGGCGAAGCGCTGGTGCCGCAGCGGAAGGGCTAAGCGAGGTAAGTGCCGAGCGGCTCAGCACCTGGGGTGAGGGTCAGGAAGCGTGCAGCGGATCCGTTCCCGATCTCGTTCGTGCAGCTCATGCGCGTCCAGGAACGTTTCCATCAGTTCGCGCGCGCCGAAGGTGTCCTGGCCGTTGCGCTCCAATTCCTCGATCAGCGCGTATTGTCTCGCAATCCGAGCGCTGCTCTCCGTGACTTGCCGCTGAGCCTCCACAAGGTCCCGCAACTGCCATGTATGTTCCATTGACATAGAACGCGCTGGACCCGTTTTGGATGCCGAAACGGAGGAACATCCATCGTGCCGGCGCGTTTCGCCGATGCCGTACCGCCCTTGGACCCCGCTTCGACACCGGGCACACCTGCAGCCGATCGTCGGCGGCCGGCCTGAGCAGGTCCTCGCCCTCCCCGCTCAGCCATGCCTCGAAATTCTCCGGCTCGAGGATGACCGGCATCCGATCGTGAATTTCCGCCGCGAGCTTGTTCGGCTCGGTGATCAGCATGGTGCATGAGCTCAGCCGCTCGCCGGTCTCCGGATTCCTCCACGCGTCCCACAGCCCGGCGAAGGTGAGCGGCGCCCCGTCGCGCCGCGTGGTGTAGTAGGGCTGCTTGCCGTCCGGCGTCGCCTTCCACTCGTAATAGCCCGACGCCGGAATGAGGCAGTGCCGCTCCTTGAACGCTTCGCGAAAGAACGGCTTCGTCGCCGCGCTCTCGGCACGGGCGTTGAAGGTGGCGAGCTTGATGTCCTTGAGCGACTTGGTCCACCAGCCCGGCACCAGGCCCCAGCGCATCGGCACGAGCTGGCGCCGGCCGTCGTGCTCGACGATCACGTCGATCGTGTCGGTCGGGCAGATGTTGAAGCGCGGCTCGAGATTGGACGGCGGCGATTGCAAGCCGAGCTTGTGGAGCCCGACCAGCTCGCGCCACGACGACATCCTGGTAAAGCGGCCACACATGGAACCGAGCTTATGTGCCGGCGCCGCTCCGTTCCAGGCCCTGGGTACAGATGGACTTTCGTCGAGATAAATCCGTTGCAGAAGCTGAATAACATCGTTACGTGGACAGAGATTATCTACCCATAGAGACCGCTATTCCGCGCGATTGATGGGCGCAGGAGATGCGTACGTCACCAATTTCGTCATGACCAAGGAAAAGCGCTGAACCCGTTTAGCCTTGGGCTCGGACATCCTGGCATCGATCAAATTCACTGCGGGGGACAGCAATGGCACTCTGGCCAAACGAAGCCGAGCGACCTGACTTGGACACCGGGAATGACGGTGGATACAAAGTGCCAGCCCGGGCAGAGCTGCTGCAACGAGCAGCTTCCGAAGGATCAAGCAGCGCGAGCGAAACGCTCGCATGTCTCGCGAATGCGCTCGGCAATGAAGCCGCGGACGTCGTGATGCGGCATCCGAAGGTACAGAATTCCAGCGACCAGCATCTTGTTGCCGCACTTGACCGCATGCTTGCGATCCTGACCGAGCAGGTTCGTCAGTTTGCCTATATCAGAGCAACGGGGTCCCCACCTTCAGAGCAAGCCGCCGACAGGGCAGCCAATCTCGCGGATCCGGATTCGCCCCCCGCAGGGCGGCGCTTGACCGATGAAGAGTTGGATGCCCGGACCACCCGCATCATCGCTGAAGCAATGAAAATGGGGACCAGCATCGGCGATTCGCTCGCAGCCACGGCCAAGGCTTTGGGGGCAATGATAAGCATTGTATCAGAACGCTCAGGTGTGTCCGCACACGAGCTGATCGAACACGCCCAACATGCCATTGCCCAGTTTGCAGAGGACGCGCTTGCGCGCCGCAAGGTGCAATGAATGACCGCCGATTTTGAATGCGCGCTGACACCGGTATCGTCGCGCAGCTTTATCGCCTCTCATCGCTTGCGTGCGCTTGACCGGTAGTCGGATAGCGAACGCGAGCTCCTCGTGTGGATAACGAGAACAATAGAGACATCCGTTGTATCGCGAACTACCCGAAGCGTGTGAAACGTTGAACAATGGCTACCGACGCCTACGGGTGGACCGAACAACGGGGAAGTGGCCGTGCTGGCGGAAATGTACGTTCTACGTCTCGAAGCGAAACTCCGGACCATGGCGCAAGAGCCGTCGCGTGTGGTGAGCAGCGGCCCATTTGTGCCGGCCAGTGCCAAGCCGCCTATCCAGGCAAGCCGGCCACGCTGAGCGTGAATGAGACGCCCATCAAGCGGCGCCGACTCAGGTCCGAGTCGAGTCACTGGCGGACATTCCCCGGCCCCTGACCTCCAGGAGCGGACAATGCGTCTTAGCGGGCGATCCGCATCACCAACAGCACGCCGACGAGCACAACCGCGAAAGCAACGAGCAACCTCGGATTAGAACAGGCGCTCAACGTCGAGCACAATGAATATGCCCACTGCTGCGATTGGGCGTAGGAAGCCAGCAGCAGGACAACGTCGACGACGAGCAAGATCACCAGGAAGATGCCCATGAGCCCTTTCCTCGGCGCAGAGCGATTCTTGCTTGGCCCAATTTAACGAATTGTGCGCTGGACTGGCGCCCCCAGAAGCAGACCCCCCACCTATCTAGTCAGTATAAGTGACGTAACGGAAAGGTTTGAACCCGACCGCGCCGATCGCGCCGCCTTGCTCGTAGATCCGCCGGAACAGCGGAGACTGCAACGCCGCCGCGAGCAGCGCCTCCTCGCGCTGCTTGTCCTCCGGCGTCTCACGAAACAGCCGCAGCGGGATCACCGACGCTGTCCACGCGTTGGGTGACGGCTCCTTGATCTCCCAGAATCCGAACTGGCGGACGGCTTCGAAGCCGCATTCGATGCAGACCGCGGAGCGATCGGACAGCAGCCTGAACGCGAAGCTGCCGCACGCGCATTGCCAGGTGAGGATCTTGGGACGCTTTGGTATCGGAAAGTCGATGATATCCGCCATGGTGTTGTCCTGAACATCGGCGCTCAGTCCGGCATGCCGCATTCATCGATGAACGCCTGCACGAGCTCGGTGAAGCCTTTGAGCGGCGTGAAGGTGCAGTAGACAATGCCGCCGGTCGCGTTGGTGCGGGAGAGGCCCTCGATATAGACGTCATACGGGGGCTCCTCGTCGAACCAGACCAGGTCCAGCGTCTCGCCCTGCCATTTGGCGCGGCCCTGGTCGTAGCTCTTGAAGCTGAGCACCGAGATGCCGTCCGTATCGTAGACCGGCTCGGCCTCCGTGCCGACATTGCGATGGTGCTGCACGCGCACGTGATCGAGCAGGTTCGGCACGCCGACCGAGGCGCGCGCCCAGCCGAGCAGGTCATCGCCGGGAATGAGCCCCGTGCCCCACGCGCTCTCGTCCTCCGGCGGGCCGACCAATGTCCGCTGCGCGGCATCGCGCGCGGCGCGATAGCCGTCGGACGCGGCCCAGGCGCGGATCGAACGGTCGAAGCGCTTGCCCTTCCAATCCGGCGGATATTTTCCGGTGAGATGGTATGCGGTCTCAGCTCCGCCGGCGTAGGTCTTGCCCTGCTGGTTGCCGGCCCAGAGCAGGCGCTCGCGATGGATTGCGCCGCTGTCATGGAATCTGCGACCGCGCTCATAGGGCACGTAGCGGAAGAGTTTTGTCCGCTCTTCGCGCCGGTCGAGCTCTTGCAGGATGGCGAGCTCCTCCTGCAAGGCGTGCCGCTCCGCATCCTCTGCCTCGGCCGGATAATCGCCGTGCAAGTCGATCGGCGGTATGTCGGACGTGGTCATGGGATCTCCTTCTCTCGTGATGAAGTGAACGGACGCGCCGGACGGCCAACATTGCGCCGGCTACGTGTGACGCTGCGGCTGTGTGATATCGGCAGGAGAACAGAGGTCGGCGCGCCGGCGTCGCAGCGCGAATACACCGGCCGGCCGCTTGTACTGACCGGGTCATGCGCCGGCGCTCCTGGCGGCGCGCAGACGCAAGACGCCAAAACCTCTTGGTTTGTCACGAGCGGCCAGGCCACCGCCGTGTCAGGCTTCCACCGTCTTGGTTTTCGAGAGGAGACCGAGCATGCAAATGTTCAATGCAATGACTCTCGGTGCCGCCGTGCGTCTCTCCTACCGATCATGGGCTCCCTCGGCTGCTGCGGCCCGCGCGGTATCGCGGTCTATCGCATCTTTCGCCTCGCGCGAGCACCTGTCGAACGAGGACTCGTCCGCGGACTGGAAGCAGCTCTCATATGGGTTTACCGACACCGGATCGGAGCGACTCTGAGGTCGCCCGGTATTGTTAGCCCAACGAATGCTCTGGAAGATGACGAACCCAATCCGATCCTTGGTCTCGCGTTCAACGATCTGAGCACTGTTCGAGAACAGCTTCGCGTCAACCGGATCCAAGACGAGCATCAGGTCCTTGGACGTCAGCGTCGCAAAGAAATCGCCGATTGTGGCAGGCTGATCTTTCAGGACCGCCTGCAGCTGCTCGCGCACCCGACCCGAATTGATCACGCCCTTTGCGCCGAACGGCGCCAATCGATCCGTGTTGCAGCCGATCGCGATGAGATTGACCTCCGCCTGCTGTGCCGCTTTCATCCAATCGCTGATCGAGACTTTTCGGGTACCGGCCGCGGTGAACACAAAAAAGTCACCCAGCTCCTGCGGCACGTGTCCTACCAACACAACAGTCTTGCCACGATAAGGCGCAAGAGCTGCAACCTTCTCGCCTTCCGTCGCATAGTCAGCCGAACCGAGTCTGGCGAGGGGACCGACATCATCGCGGTAATCACGGACGATATCCCGCTTGAAGCGCCCCACCTCGGCTGCTGACAGTTGGGCATCATCGGCCATCCCGAGCGGCACGACCTTCAAATCACGGACGTCGAAGCGTTGAGCCAGTTGCTCGTCCAGTGAGCGCGTGAGGTTGTGCAACGTGGAATCAGACTTGGCGGAAGTGCGAACCCGGATAAGAAAGAATGGGTATTTGTCCGACAGCGGAACAGTGCGAGCAAGTTCCTGTGGCGGCTTCCTGATCGCATCTGCAAGTGCCGCCTTTGCTTTCTCTGCTTGCTCAGACAACCGTCCAGTTGCCGGAAACGTGCCAATCCCTGAGGGCGCGGCCGCGCGCTCCTGGTTTTCCGGTCCAACTAGTCCCCATCGGTTGACGGTCGACCGCATTCCCAACACGCCGTCGCCCAAACGCGTCCCCATCGTCCCAAAACTGTTCGCGTTTTGGAGCCCCTTGAGGGGAGGGCCTCCAGCCTCGACCTCCACCGCCGTGGCGAAAGTGCACAGAAGCGGAATCATGCAGACGAAGAGGCGAGCGGGTTTCATCGCACGGGCCTGAATTTGGGGTCGTAGCCCAGGTCAGAGAGGACGATACGGCTGGCTTTAGCAAGGTCGTTGGCCCGCTTGATCAGACCAGGGGCATTGCTCTCGTCCGGATCGCGCGAGAATTCCGCGCGCAGGCTGGCCGCGTCCCATACCTGTTCGCGCAACTTCATAAAGAGCTGGTCGATCGATCCCTCGCCGACCGGCGCATGTCGCAGCCAGGCAGTGTAGAGTTGAACCGCACTTGCGACAAAGCCAGCGACAGCGAGCCCCGCCGTCACAAAAAAATTGGCTCGAAGGCCCAGCGCCCCGACCACCCCACTTGAGGCCAGCAGTGACAGAAATGAGGCTGCCAGTTCCAATTTTCGTGCTGACTTCAGTTTCTTCATCGTCTCTGACATTGCAGTCGATGTGACGCCATCGATGTTGTCGACCAGTGTGCGTGCGCTGGCGACCAAGGGGGCGACGTTCGCGTCGGCGCCCAGGGGGAGCCCTGATGGATCGAAATAGGCTGCGGCATCGGGATATCGTTGGCGCAAATCGTGCAGGGCCGCGGGCGCGAAACGGTCAAGAAAGCGCGTTATTTCTGCAACGTCGGCCTGCACGCGTCGCCTTCCCTCCGAGTCGTGACTCCAGGTCACCTCGGACAAGCTGCGATGATGGTCTTTTCGACCTGATGCGCGAATTGTGAGGGCCCGACGGAACGGCAGCGTTTCAGCTCGGGCCGCCTTCGGTATTGTCCCCATAGCATCGTTCGGAGATTCGCTCTGTGATCAGCATCACACCTTTTCGCCACCAACTGCGGAACGGCTCAATGCGCCCCAACACCCGGACTTCCTTCGATCACCAGATCTTCCGCGCCGCCTATCGCGTGCAACACCTCGATGATTTTGGCTGAACCGAAATTCTGCATCGGAATAATCCGACACACGATTTTCGGTCGGTAGTCAGCGGCTTCACCGGAGACGCGATGAGGAGCGATTGCGACACGTCGCTCGCCAGCGAAGCCGGAACGAACCGGAGCCGACGCGTGGCTTGTGCAACACGCAGATGATGTCGGCTGACGCCAAATTTTGAATCGCAATCATCCGCGGGCCAGGTGAGTCGTCGTTTTCGAGCGCGGCGAAATGTGAGCGGTTTCACATAACTCCAATCGCCGGCCGTGCTATCGTTTGTGGACGTGTCAGAGCACCGAACGAATTTGACGCCGAGGGCTCCTTGCACTGGCGGATGAGGTCATCGATCAGGCGGCCAACATCTGCCGCGGAGCGATGGGGTCATTGATGAGAAGGCGAGATTTCAGCAAACTCATCGGCTGCTCAGGTGCGGCACTCGCCCTCCTGCGTGTCGCACAGGCACAGGAGGGCTCGAACCGCAAGCGCCTGATCGGAATACTGATTCCATTTGCGGACACCGATGCCGAATACCGAGCCCACGCGCGGGCATTGCGAGCCGAACTGCAAAACCGTGGATGGAAGGAGGGCGCCAATATCCATTTCGATGAGCGCTGGACGACAGACAACATGGATCGCATCCGTGCCAATTCGGCGGAGTTGGTGGCCGCGAATCCGGATGCGCTTGTGGCATTCGGCGGTCGTGTCGTTCCAATCCTCATGAAGTTGACGAGCTCGATCCCG
>Ga0081540_1000146_pt1 | contig 72830 bp, 70 predicted proteins | sample TabmetS2T1R1_FD_71024 | JGI IMG/M metagenome (GOLD analysis project Ga0081540, IMG submission 71024) | Tabebuia heterophylla rhizosphere microbial communities from the University of Puerto Rico - S2T1R1 | ecosystem: Host-associated > Plants > Roots > Rhizosphere ...
CGCCGCCTCGGTCCACCCGAGGTGCCGGAACATCATGTCTCCCGAGAGGATGACGCTGCCCGGGTTCACCTTGTCCTGGTCGGCGTACTTCGGCGCCGTCCCGTGCGTCGCCTCGAACACCGCGTGGCCGGTCACGTAGTTGATGTTTCCGCCCGGGGCGATGCCGATGCCGCCCACCTGCGCCGCGAGCGCGTCGCTCAGGTAGTCGCCGTTGAGATTGAGCGTGGCGATGACGTCGAACTCGTCGGGCCGGGTCAATACTTGTTGCAGCGTGATGTCCGCGATGGCGTCCTTGATCAGGAGCTTCCCGGAGGCGAGCGCCGCCTTCTGCTCGGCGTTGGCCGCGTCCTCGCCCTTCTTCGCCTTGGTCTCCTCCCACTGCTCCCAGCTGTAGACCTTGCCGGCGAACTCACGCTCGGCCAGGGCGTAGCCCCAGCCACGGAACGCGCCCTCGGTGAACTTCATGATGTTGCCCTTGTGCACGAAGGTGACGCTCTTCCGCTTCTGCTCCAGGGCGTACTTGATGGCGGCGCGGATGAGTCGCTCGCTCCCCTCGCGCGAGACCGGCTTGATGCCGATGCCGCAGTCCTCGGGGAAGCGGATCTTCTTGAACTCCTTCGGGAAGCGCTCGCGCAGCATCGCGAGGAAGGTCTGCGCGGCCTCCGAGCCCGCCTCGAACTCGATGCCCGCGTAGATGTCCTCGGTGTTCTCCCGGAAGATGACCATGTCCACCTTTTCCGGGTGCTTCACTGGACTGGGCACGCCCTGGAAGTACCGGACCGGGCGGAGGCAGACGTAGAGGTCGAGCAGCTGGCGGAGCGCGACGTTCAGGCTCCGGATGCCGCCGCCCACCGGCGTGGTCAGCGGACCCTTGATGCCCACCAGATAGGTCCGGAACGCCTCGATGGTCTCGTCGGGGAGCCAGCTCTTGGTCTGCTTGAAGGCCTTCTCGCCGGCCAGGACCTCCATCCAGGCGACGCTTCGCTTCCCGCCGTAGGCCTTGGCCACCGCCGCGTCGAAGACGGCCTGCGAGGCCTTCCAGATGTCACGGCCGGTGCCGTCGCCCTCGATGAAGGGGATGATCGGCCGGTCAGGGACCCGGAGTGTTCCCCCGGACAACGCGATGCGCTCACCTGCCGGAACGGGGTTGCTCATGACCATCTCCCGAGTGGAATTTCCCTTGGCGGTCGGGGGGTATACGGGACGCGACAACGGCTCCGCAACCTGGAACAACGGGCGACTCTTTTTGGTTGAATCGAGCCTCTCCCCGGTGAAATGACGCCCTACGCCATGGCCAAAGACACTCTGACGATCACCGACAACCGCACCGGCAAGTCCTACGAGGTCCCCATCAAGGACGGGTGCATCAAGACGGCGGACCTCCGCCAGATCAAGGTCGACGCTCAGGACTTCGGGCTCATGGGCTACGACCCGGCGTTCCTCAACACGGCGAACTGCCGGAGCGCCATCACCTTCATCGACGGCGACAAGGGCATCCTCGAGTACCGGGGCTACCCCATCGAGCAGCTCGCGGAGAAGTCGAGCTACCTGGAGGTGGCGTACCTGCTCCTGAATGGCGAGCTGCCGAGCAGGAAGCAGCTCGACGAGTTCGTCCACACCGTCACGCACCACACCTACGTCCACGAGAACATCAAGGAGTACCTGGACGGCTTCCGCTACGACGCGCACCCGATGTCGATGCTGGCGGCCACGGTCTCCGCCCTCTCCTCCTTCTACCCGGAGGCGAAGAACATCAAGGACCCTCAGAACCGGCGCATCCAGCAGATCCGCATGGTGGCCAAGATGCCGACCATCGCGGCCTTCAGCTTCCGCCACTCACTGGGGCTGCCCTACGTCTACCCGAACAACGACCTCTCCTTCGTCGGCAACTTCCTGGCGATGATCAAGAAGATCGGGACCGACACCTACAAGGTGAATCCGGTGCTCGAGCACGCGCTGGAAGTGCTCTTCATCCTTCACGCCGATCACGAGCAGAACTGCAGCACCACCGCGGTGCGTCTGGTGGGCAGCAGCCAGGTGGACCCGTTCTCGGCCGTGGCCGCGGGCGTGAACGCGCTCTATGGCCCGCTCCACGGCGGCGCCAACGAGGCGGTTCTCCGGATGCTCAAGAGCATCGGCCACGTGAGCAAGGTCCCCGACTTCATCAAGGAGGTGAAGGAGGGCGACGGCGAGACCCGGTTGATGGGCTTCGGACACCGGGTCTACAAGAGCTACGACCCCCGGGCGAAGGTCATCAAGAAGGTCGCCGACGAGGTGTTCGACGTGACGGGGAAGAACCCGCTCCTCGACATCGCCGTGGAGCTCGAGCGGATCGCGCTCCAGGACGACTACTTCGTGAAGCGGAAGCTCTATCCCAACGTCGACTTCTACTCGGGGTTGATCTACGAGGCCCTGGGCTTCCCCTCGGACTTCTTCACCGTGCTCTTCGCGATTCCCCGCACCGTCGGCTGGGCGGCCCAGTGGGAAGAGATGGTGCTCGACCCGGAGCAGAAGATCGCCCGTCCGCGACAGATCTACACGGGACCCAAGCGGCGGGATTACGTTCCCTTCGACAAGCGCTGACGAAAGGCCATGACGCTCGACTTCACCTGCCAGAAGTGCGAGGGCACCTTCGAGATCGATGCCCAGGATCTCATTGACGGGAGCGAGAAGCTCGAGTGCCCCCACTGCAATACCCGGGCACCGGCCAACGTGGTGGATGACTTCGTGGCCGCGCTCACCGAGATGCGCGCGCAGGTGTCGGCGCTGAGCAAGCGGTTCACCCTGTCCACCACCCTCGAGAGCGAGGACCTCGCCGAGCTGGACGCCGACGACGAGGACGACGACGACGACGACGAGGATGATGAGGACGAGGACGTCGACGACGACGAGGACGACGACGACGACGACGACGACGAGGACCTCGACGAGGACGACGAGGACCTCGAGGACGAAGACGAGGAGCGCTGAGCCCGATCGCTGGCGCGCCCCTGCGCGCTTCCTCAGGCGTCCCCCTGGGTGCGGGGGGCTGAGCCCGATCGCTGGCGCGCCCCTGCGCGCTTCCTCAGGCGTCCCCCTGGTGCGCGGGGGACTGAGCCCGGGGGTGCGGGTTCCTCGCGCACCGCGTGACGGCGGAGTGACGGATCCGACGGCCGGACGGGGGTACGGGTCCGATGCGCGGTCGCGGACGTCGCGACTGTCGCCCAGCGCTCGATTCACTGGCGGAAACCTCGGCGCGTGGTGACCGTCCGGGGGTGCGCGCCGCCATCCTGCTCGTCCCCTTGTTGCTCTCCGCCAACCCGGCGCCCCCTCCGCTGATCCGGATGGAGGTCAAGGACGTCGTCCCTCTCAAGGAGCTGAAGCAGCACGCCGTGGTCCTGGTCTCGAAGGACGACGGCATGGTGCTGCCGCTCTTCGTGGACGAGACCGCCGCCGTGGCCATCGCCTTCCGCCTCATGGGTCGGCCGACGCCCCATCCTCTGGCGCACGATCTCCTCGACCGGATCGTCCCCAGCCTCGGCGGGCGGATCACCGAGGTCCGGATCGACGGGCTCAAGGATCACGTCTACCAGAGCCACGTCTTCATCCAGCAGGCGGACCGACAGCTGGTGATCGAGGCCCGGCCCTCCGATGCGGTGTCGATGGCGCTGGCGGCGAAGGTGCCGGTCTACACGACCCGTCAGGTCATGGCCGAGGGCGGCATCTCGCGGGCGGAGATCGACGCGTACGGCAAGGAGCGCTCCGGTCCGGCACCGGGAATCGGTGGCAGCGGCAGCGCTGGCACCTCTCCGGATCGGATGACACCGGCTCCCCCGCCACCTGCCAAGACGTCACCGGCGAACAAGCCCGTCGAGCTCTAGAGACTGGAAAGCCCGGCCCCCCCTCCCAAGGGAAGCCGGGCTTTCGCGAGGCGAACTCCGATGGGGCATCGCCACCCTGTGCGACCGGTCGGGTGACGAGTCAGGTGGAACAGCGTCGGCCCTGCTCCAACGTGGGAGCCTGTTCGTATTCTGCTCGATGACAAAGTGTCAAGGCGCGGTCTGCGCTACAGGATCCGTGCCGTGATGCGTCGCTCGAAGATCGTCTGCACTCTTGGCCCGGCATCGGACGCCCCGCGCGTGCTGGCGGGGATGATCGCGGCCGGGATGGACGTCGCTCGCCTCAACTTTTCGCACGGGGAGGCCGCCCAGCACCGGGCACGCTTCGAGGCGGTTCGCCGGGAGGCGCGCCGGGCCCGACGCAACGTCGCGATCCTCCAGGATCTCCAGGGGCCCAAGCTGCGCCTGGGGAAGTTCGCCGAGGGCCGGGTGGAGATCGTATCGGGTGAGACAGTGCTCCTCGCCACGGCACCGGGTGTGGTGGGCAGCCCACGGGTCATTCCAGTGCCTCTTCTGACCCTGGCGCGTGATTGCCGACCCGGGGACGCGGTCCTGCTGGATGACGGGCGGGTGCGTCTCCGTGTGAAGCGGCGGCGAGGTCGGGACCTCGAGGCGGAGGTGGAGATCGGCGGGGCGCTCTCCGACCACAAGGGAGTTGCACTTCCGGGCTCGACGATGTCGATCCCCGCGTTCACCCCGAAGGACCGGCGCGATGCGGCTTTCGGGCGGACGCTGGGAGTCGATCTGGTGGCGATGTCCTTCGTCCGGACCGTCCGAGACGTGGAACAGGCCCGGCGCCACCTCGGACCCGGAACGCCGCTCATTGCCAAGATGGAGAAGCCGCAGGCCATCGAGAACCTCGAGGCAATCGTCCAGGCCGCCGATGGGATCATGGTGGCCCGCGGGGACCTCGGGGTGGAGCTGCCGCTGGAGAGGGTTCCCGGGATCCAGAAGCGCCTGGTGCGGCAGGCCAATCTCCTGGCGCGGCCCTGCATCGTCGCCACCGAGATGCTGGAGAGCATGATCCAGGCGCCCCGCCCCACGCGCGCCGAGGTCTCGGACGTGGCCAACGCGGTGCTCGACGGCGCGGATGCCGTCATGCTCTCCGCGGAGACCGCCGTGGGCCACGACCCCGTCGCGGCCGTGGAGACGATGGCCCGCATCGTCGAGGAGGCCGAGCGGTCGGCTCCGGCTCGCGTTCGCCCCGCGCTCACAGCCCAGGCCGGCGGCGGGTCCAGGCTCAGCGACGTCTCACCGGGGATCGCGGGTGCGGCGGTGGAGGCCGCGCGCAGCTGCGGGGCGAGGGTCATCGTGGCCTACACCGAGAGCGGCTACACCGCGAGGCTGGTCGCCGCCTTCCGCCCGCCGATGCCGATCCTGGCGCTCACCCCGAACGCGCCGGTGGTCCACCAGCTCGCGCTCGCCTGGGGCGTGGAGGCGCACCCCGTGCCTCGAGTCCGCTCCGCGGACGCGGTCCTGTCGCGGGCCCGGACGGAGGTGCGCCGGAGACGGCTCGCCTCTCCCGGAGACCTGATGGCGATCGTCGCCGGGCTGCCCCTCAACGAGCCCGGGAACACGAATCTCCTGACGGTCCAGCCCGTCTGAGCGCAGCGCCACGGGCGACGCCGAGGACCGGGTCAGCGCCCGGGGCCGAACCTGATCCCTGGCCCGAGGACTGCCACGAAGACGAGCAGGACGATGGCCGCACCGGCCAGCCACGGCCGGCTGCGCGGAACGCCGAGCGGAGGGGTCTGCGCGTTGACCGGCGGACGCCTGGCCCAGAGTGCCGGATACCAGGCCAGGAGCGAAGTTCCCCCGAACGAGGCCGCGACGGCGGAGATCAGCACCAGGTAGAGCCCGTGCGGGTTGAGAAGCCCCGCCGCAACGAACGTGAGGCCGCCCACCACGTAGGGCAAGAGGCTCAGCGTCCGGGCCCGGACCTGCCGCTCCTCCGCTCCCGGCCCGAGGAACGGCTCCAGGAGCGGCATCAGAACTCGGGGCGACAGAACGAAATACAACAGCGCTCCGGCGATGCTGAGAGCGCCTCGCCACGCCAGCGGTGGCTCCAGCCCGCGGACCACCACCGCCCAGTCGCCGATGTTCCCGAGCCCCGAGAAGAGCAGGTACCCGAAGGGCATCAGGAGATTGAGCGCGAGGAGAAGCCAGGCGAACGCCCGGGCCCGGCCCCAGGTGCGCGGCACGCGCTGCAGCGCGATCCACGTCAGCGCCGCCACTCCGAGATTCGCGATGCTTCCTCCCGCAGCCAGCCAGCGCCTGGCAGCCGGTGGAAGCCCCCCGAGGGAGCACTCGAAGAAGATCGCGTTCAGCTCCTCCGGGCGGCCGCCGACGAGGACGCATGCTCCTCCGTGCCCGAGGCCTTCGTGAACGACGTTGGCGATGGAGTAGGCGACGACGGCGATGGCGCTCACAGTCCAGGGGTCCAGCCGGCTCGGTTCCGGGGAGGAGCGCTCCATCCGCCCCCACCCTAGCCCGCCTCCTTGCGTGACGCCCGCGGTTGGAGTGGTGTGCGCCCTCATGGTTCGCGAGCTTGGCGCCTGCGGTCTGCTTCTGCTCGCCTCCGCGTGTACACGAGGCGGCGGGAACGCCGCGGCGGGCTCGACGCCCGGCCCTGCTCCGACCGCGACCACAGCAGAGAGATCGAGCCCGACGGCCGCGCGGACGGCGACCTCGCCGGGGGGGCCCGAGGCGTGCGACACGGGCATCTCCGCGGCACGCGGCCGGGCTGCGCCGTCCGACAGGTCGACCCTCACCGCCGGGACGGTCAAGCCGCAGTCCACCGTCGCCGCCCCGCCGGGAATGGTCTGGGTCCCCGGCGGTGAGTTCGACCAGGGCTCGGACGAGGAGATGTTCCAGGACGCCCGTCCCATCCACCACGTCACCGTCGACGGCTTCTGGATGGACGCGACCGAGGTCACCAACGCCGAGTTCAAGCGCTTCGCCGACGAGACGAAGTACGTGACCGTCGCCGAGCGCGTCCCTCGCCCCGAGGACTATCCGGGCGCGCTCCCCGACATGCTCGTCCCGGGCTCGGTCGTGTTCTCTCCGCCGAAGAAGGCGGTGCCCCTCAACGACCACTTCCAGTGGTGGAACTACGTGAAGGGCGCGAGCTGGCGTCACCCCGAGGGCCCCGGCAGCTCCATCGCGAAGCGGATGGATCACCCGGTGGTCCACATCGCCTTCGAGGACGCACAGGCCTACGCGAAGTGGGCCGGGAAGCGCCTCCCCACCGAGGCGGAATGGGAGTTCGCCGCCCGCGGGGGCCTGGCCGGGAAGAAGTACCCCTGGGGCGACGAGTTCCGTCCCAAGGGCAAGTTCATGGCCAACACCTTCCAGGGCCATTTCCCCGAGCGGAACACCGCCGAGGACGGGTACGTCGCCACCAATTCGGTGAAGGCATTCCCGCCCAACGGATTCGGCCTCTACGGGATGGCGGGGAACGTCTGGGAGTGGGTCTCCGACTGGTACCGCCCGGACTACTACGCCCGCCTCGTCTCCTCGGGCGGAACGGCGCGTAACCCTCAGGGGCCGGACGACAGCTTCGACCCGTCCGAGCCGGGAGTGCAGAAGCGCGTCCAGAAGGGCGGCTCGTTCCTCTGCACGGACCAGTACTGCTCCCGCTACATGCCCGGAGGTCGCGGGAAGGGCGCGCCGGACACGGGGACGAATCACCTGGGGTTCCGGCTGGTCAAGAGCTGAGCGCAGCCGCTTCCGTTCCCTGCTGCGGCAGACAGTTCCCCTCAAGCTTTCGATGAGTCTGCTCGCTCTGTCCCGTCATCGGGTCAGACTCTCTCGAGGAGGCTGCGTTGGAGGCCCCACCGAAGGCAACGAGACGGGACTGGATCGGCCTGGGGGTCATCGCCCTCCCCTGCTTGCTCTACTCGATGGACCTCACGGTGCTGAACCTCGCGGTCCCCGCGCTCAGCGCCGACCTCCGTCCCAGCGGCACCGAGCTCCTGTGGATCATCGACATCTACGGGTTCCTCGTCGCTGGGTCGCTCATCACCATGGGGACGCTGGGCGACCGGATCGGCCGCCGGCGTCTGCTCCTGATCGGCGCAGCGGCGTTCGGAGCAGGGTCGATCCTCGCCGCGTTCTCCACCAGCGCGCTCATGCTGATCGCCAGCCGGGCCCTGCTTGGAATCGCCGGCGCCACCCTCGCCCCGTCGACGCTCTCCTTGATCCGCAACATGTTCCACGACCCGGCACAGCGCACGGTGGCCATCGGGGTGTGGATCTCCAGCTACTCGGCCGGCGCCGCCATCGGACCGCTCATCGGGGGAGTTCTGCTCGAGCACTTCTGGTGGGGATCGGTCTTCCTGATCAGCGTTCCGGTGATGGTGTTGCTGATCGTTCTCGGCCCGGTGCTGCTCCCCGAGTTCAGGGATCCCGGAGCGGGCCGCCTGGACCTGACCAGCGCCGCCCTCTCCCTGGGAAGCGTCCTCTCCGTGATCTACGGGCTGAAGCAGGTGGCCGAGACGACCCGGCTCTGGCCAGGGATCCTCTTCGTCCTCGTCGGCGTGGGCACGGCCATCGTGTTCGTTCGCCGGCAGCGCGCTCTGCCCTACCCGCTCCTGGACCTCAAGCTGCTCCGTTCCCGTGCGTTCACCGCGGCGCTGCTCACCTACACGCTCGCCACGTTCGTCGGCTTCGGAGTGTACGTCTTCATCGGGCAGTATCTGCAGCTCGTCGTCGGGCTGTCACCGCTGATGGCGGGGCTGTGGACCGCGCCCTTCGCGGTGGCCTTCATCGTGGGTTCTCTCCTGACCCCGGCCATCGTCCGACGCGTCTCCCCGCGCTGGGTGATGACCGCCGGCCTGTCGCTGGCGTCAGTCGGATTCGGAGTGGTCGCCCTCGTGGACAGCGCCTCCGGGCTGGCGCTGCTGGTGACCGGGCTCGTCACCTACTCCCTCGGGCTCGCTCCCGTCTTCACCCTCTCCAACGACGTGGTCATCGGATGCGCTCCGCCCGAGCGCGCGGGAGCGGCGGCAGCGCTCTCCGAGACCGGCTCCGAGCTGGGCGGTGCGCTCGGCATCGCTCTGCTGGGGAGTCTGGGGATGGCCCTCTACCGGCACAGGATGAGCGATGCCCTCCACGCTGAAATCCCCGCGCACGCGGTGGAGGCAGCTCGTGACACGCTGGGCGCTGCCCTGGCAGTCGGGCGGAAGCTGTCCGGTCACCCCGGGACGGAGCTGATCGCCAGGGCGCAGGAGTCCTTCATCGCGTCGCTCCGGCTCACGGCCGTGGTCGCCGCCGCGATCGTCGCCGGGATCGCGCTGGCCACGGTGCTGCTCTCCCCGCCCGAGCCGTCGTCCCGCCCCGATGCTCACCCGTGAGCCGGGGACGCCCGCTCGCACCGGAGCGCGGTCCAGACGGCGTCGATCTGGACTGCGCCGATCGTCCGCAGCCCCGCCCTCGTGGCGACGGTCCGGCTCACCTGCCGGTTCAGGTCCGTTCCCAGCGCCCTCGATCTCGGGTAGCAGATCCAGAGGACGCCGCGCTCGGCGAGGGCATCACGCAGCCGAGGCAGCTCTCGCCGCAGCTGACTCCTCCGGGTGAAGAAGGCCTGGACCACGTCGAGGCCCTCTCCCGGTCGCTCCAGGCGCTCGATCTCCGGCGCGCCCGCCATCTCCGCCTCGAACGCCGCGGGCGCACCTCCGACATAGGCCCGGACCCCGCGCTGGTAGCGGAGCTTCCTCAGCGTCGGGGAGATCACGCCGTGCCGATCACGAACGAGTTGCCGTCCGGGTCCTTGAAGATGGCCGACGTGCCCCACGACTCCTTCCGGGGCGGCTGAGCGAACTCCACTCCCCGGGCGCTCAGCTCGCGGTAGGTCCGCTCGACGTCATCGGCGACGAAGGACAGGCTCTGGAAGGTGCCGATGCGGTCCTCGTGGCCCGGGGGCGTGAACAGCGCCAGGCCGGTCTGGGAGCCGGGGATCCGGATCTCGATCCAGCGCTGACCGCCGCCCATCGGCTGGTCGGTGGCGACCTGGAAGCCGATGAGCTCCGTCCAGAACTCGAGCGCCTTCTGCTGGTCCCGGACTGGAACCCCCACGAACTTGATCCGCTTCAACATGACGAGCTCTCCTCCGCCGGTCGCGACGTTGCGACGGGCCCTCATGTGCCACGGGATGCGTCGCCGCGCTCCGGGCTCGCTCCGATTGCAGGTCACGAGGACCGCAGTCCTGGCGACTGTAGCCATGAGGACGACAGCGCTGCATCATCGTCCAGCCATGGCCATCTCCGTCGAGCCTCACGTGGTGGACGTCCTCCTCCCGGATCTGATCGGGCACGACAAGCGTCCCTCTTCCTTCGTCCTCTACCTCTGGCTCTATGCGATGACCAAAGGCGTCGGACGAAGGAGCGCCTTCTTCAGCTACCAGATGCTCACCGACCGTACCGGGCTGTCGAAGCGAGCGGTGCAACGGGCCGTGGCACACCTCCAGCGCCGTCAGCTCATCCGCACCGCCCGCAAGTCCGCGACCGCCGTTCCTGAGTACACGGTCCTCACGCCCTGGGTGCGAGGATAGAGAGGAGTCAGTCGGACTTGGCGGAGGTGGCCCTCTGGAAGCGCTCCATGATCTGGTCGACGCTGAAGCTCGAGGGACGTTGGCGCGGCGGATACTGCTTGAAGGTCGCGAAGAAGCTGGCGACGACCTCCTGGGTGGGCACGAGGACGAAGGCATGCCGGAGGGTCCAGTCGTAGTAGGTGTTCGAGGTGATGTCGGCTCGTTCGTAAGGATCCATCCGAAGATTGAAGATCTTCGGCACGCGAAGACAGGTGAAGGGCTCGGCCCAGATCCGCGCCGTCCCCTCGGCGCGCTGCTCGCAATACACGAACTTCATGTTTCCGTACCGCATCGCGACCAGTTCCCCGTCGTCATTGAAATAGAAGAATTCCTTCCGCGCCGACTTCGGTTCCTTGCCTTCGAGGTACGGCAGCTGGTTGTACCCGTCGAGATGAACCTTGAAGGTGGGACCACCTGACTTTGGCTTCCAGCCCTTGAGGAGACGATCCTTGACGCCGGTGTCACCCGCGGCGGCGAGAAGGGTTGGGAACCAGTCGAGGCCAGAGAAGATCTCATTCGAGATCTGACCGGGCTTGATCCGACCCGGCCAGCGAATCATCGCCGGTACCCGGTAGGCCCCTTCGTGCTCCGCGTAGTAGTCAGTGAACATCATGCCCTCACGGGCAATCCGGTCGATGTTGGGCGTCTGGATGCCCATCACGCCATGCGAGTAGACGCTGATGTCGGTCAATCCGACGTCGTCTCCGAAGATCACCAAGATGTTCGGCTTCTTCGCCTGCGCCGCCGCGGACCCCGCGACGCCAAGCATCGCGATCAAGAGGGCCCATCGCGCCCTTCGTGTCTTCTGCATCATCCCCGGCCTCCTCGTATGAAGCGCCCGGATCGTCAGGGCGCGCTGAAGACCTGCTTCCAGTCCTTCTTCATGTCCACGACGGTCCACTTCCTGGCCGTCGCTTCATCCCAGGCCTTGTCCAGCTGGCCGACATGGGACTTCCGGTCGTAGGCGTACTCGCGTTCGGCGTCGGTGTGATGGACCAGCCCCATGAAGCGCGGGCCGTCCCCGGCGGCGGTCCACTCCAGCATCTGCTGGTCCCCGTCCGAGTTTCCGAAGGCGAAGATCGGGCGACGTCCGATGAACCGTTCGATGCCCACGGGCTTGCCGGCGTGATCATCCACCAACTCGATCTTGGCGAGCTTCATCAGGACCGGCTTTCCGTCAGCGCCTTTCTGGAGCTCGAGACCTCCGTACGAGCCGATGACCTGCTCGGGAGGGATGCCGTAGATCCGCTCGGTGAAGACCCGCATGAAGTCCGTCCCGCCGCCGGAGACGATGAAGGTCTTGAAGCCGTTGGCCCGGAGCTGGTCGAGCAGCTCCCGCATCGGCAGGTAGGTGAGCTCGGGGTAAGGACGCTGGAAGCGGGGATGGCGTGCGGTCCGGCCCCACTCCGCGACCGAGGCGGCGAACTCGTCGGTGGTCATCCCAGCGTGGGTGACCTCGAGAATCTTCATCAGGGCCGGCTCCCCGGCGGCGGCGACCCCCTTGAGGTTGCCTGCGAGCAGGTCCTTGAACGGGGCCTGCGTCTTCCACTCCGGATGCTTCGGCGCGAGCGCCTTCACCCGGTCCATCGAGAACACGAGCTGAAAATAGATGGGCTGCTCGGCCCACAGCGTCCCGTCGTTGTCGAACACCGCAATGCGCTCGGGGACGGGAATGAACGTCGGAGACCCTTCCCGGGTGACCGACTCCACGAAGCGGAGGATCGACTGCTTCGCCTCGCCGTCGTTCCAGCTCGGGAGCGCCTCGGCGGCGAGGCTCTGCCTGGCGACGAGCACGAGGAAGAGCGCCGAGAGCAACACCGGGGCTCTCACAGCCTTGCAGTTCATCCGCACCCACCCCCTCCGTGATGACGCGGCGCCGTGAGCTTGGGCCACTGGCCTCTGGTCGACCGGGAGTGCCAGCGTTCCGAGGAAGGCGCATCTCGGCCTTTGGACCACGGCTGCGGGGCTGTCCGGGAGGTGACAGTTGATCAGGCACGTCTCAGGCGTTCACCCGACTCGGACGGCGGGTGGGCGGGCCGAAGCGCCCCGAAGGGACGATGGACTTGCGCAGCTGTGGGCGCTCGAGTTGGGGTCCCTCGCAGGACTGACCGTGCTCTGGCCACCTGGGCGCTCCTCGCTCGCCGTCCTCCTGTGCGTCCTCGGTCTTGGGTGCGTTCACCTGCCGCCGGACGTGCCCGACACCGACGCCCCGCCGCCCGGGCGTCGGCTCGCGGTCGCCGACGGATGGCTCGCCGGGGCGGTCCGGGGCATCGCGCCCGGCCCGCCGGTGGTCTTCGTCCACGGTCTCGGGGGCAACTACCACTTCTTCGACCAGCAGCTGACCGCGGTGCAGGACCGGACGCGGGCCATCGCCTACGACCAGCGTGGATGCGGTGACAGCTCGCTGGCCCCGCGGAAGAAGTACGACCTCGACACGCTGGTGCAGGACCTCGCGGTGATCCTCGATGTGTCGCGGACCGAGCAGGCGGTCCTGGTTGGCCACTCGTTCGGGGCCGACGTCGTGATCCGGTACGCCGGCCTCCATCCCGATCGCGTGGCTGCCCTGGTCCTCATCGATCCACCGGGTGACCTCCGCCCCCAGCTCGCCACGCTCGCTGCCGAGCTCTCGGCAGCGGATGACGCCGCCTTTCGGGCCCGGGTGGATGGGCTCACCGAGAGGCTCCTGACTGGCGCCCGGCCGGAGACCCGCACCGCGGTGCTCGCCAGCGTCCGGCAGACCCCTAGGGACGTCCTCCAGCTCATGGTCGCCGGGATGGCCAGCTTCGACGCAAGAGGCGCGCTCGCGGGATACGACGGACCGATTCACTGCGTGGTGACCGACCACACGGCGGCCCGCGACACGACGCCCGCCCCGTGCCGCACCGTGGTCCATCTCCACGGGGTCAGCCACTGGCCGATGCTCGATGCCCCAGATCAGGTGAGCCAGATCATCGCTGCTGCGGTTCCCGCGGAGCGCTGACCGATGAGCGACCGACCAGGGTGAGCCGGACGTCCTTCGCGTTCGTGGGCGCCGCCCTGTCCCGGGACGCCCGAGCTCTGCGCCGACATCATCGTGATTGACACCTTCATGGGCTGAGGCTCAGTCACGAAGTACGACTCACGTCTCTCTCGCCGTGGATGGTTTCAGACCCGCCCCCGCTGGTGGATGTCGCTGTGGAGTCGACGCCACGAGGGGCTCGCTCAACACGTCGGATGCGGTGGGAGATCTTCTGCGCCGGACGCTGGGGAAACCTGCTCCACGCTCTCCCTGAGCCGGCGCGGACACCTGACGGGTGATTCATGCCTCATTGCGAGGTTGTCTGAAGCGAAGTGTTCTCTCGGGCGGGGATCCATGGGTCCGGTCGATCGGGGTCCGGCCCAGGGGAATTGCGCATGAGATCACACAGGGGAGTCATCGGTTTCGTCGTTTCGGCATCACTCGCGTTCGCGCTGGATGCGCGCGCCGGAGACGACCATCGCAAGGACGATCGCGACCAGTGCCGCGACAACGACTGGAAGGGGGACAGCGACGGGCCGCACATCCTCCGGGCAGACGCGGACACGTCGAACCTCTTCATCCACGGCACCGGGTTCGGGTCGAGGAGCGGTACGGTGACCCTCGGCGGGCAGCGTCTCGCCGTCGCTTCCTGGTCGCCGAGCGACATCGTCGCGGTGGTGCCCCAGAACCTGCTCTCCGCGAGCTATCTGCTGACCGTCACGCCTTCTCGTGGCCGATGCGTGAGGGCCACGTTCGATGTCGCCGTCGGAGTTGGGGGTCAGGGGTCCGTCGGCCCGCCCGGGCCAGTGGGGCCCACCGGTCCCCAGGGTCCGATCGGTCCCGCAGGGCCCGCTGGTGCCATCGGTCCTGCTGGGCCTGCTGGTGCCATCGGTCCTGCTGGGCCTGCTGGTGCCACCGGTCCCGCGGGGCCTGCTGGTGCCATCGGTCCCGCTGGGCCTGCTGGTGCCATCGGTCCCGCGGGGCCTGCCGGTGCCATCGGTCCCGCGGGGCCTGCTGGTGCCACCGGTCCCGCTGGGCCTGTTGGTGCCACCGGTCCCGCTGGGCCTGCTGGTGCCATCGGTCCCGCTGGGCCTGCTGGTGCCACCGGTCCCGCTGGGCCCGTCGGTGCCCCGGGACCGATCGGACTCACCGGTCCTGCCGGCGCCACCGGCCCCGCAGGGCCGGCCGGCCCTCCCGGTCCTCAGGGGCCATCGGCGGGGTTCACCGCCCAGTTCGGTCTTTCCACCACGCCGGTCTCCATCGGCTCCATTCCCACCCAGGTGACCAGCATCCTCGTTCCGCTCGGCTGGTACGTCGTCACCGCCAAGGTCGTGCTCACCAACAACTCGACCGGGCCGACAGCCGTGACCTGCTTGCTCGCCCAGGGGAGCTCAGGAAATACGCTCGACCGCTCTGACGGCTTCCTGAATGCGAACGTCAGCGGGGACCTCACCCTGCACGCGGCCGTGCAGGTCAGCGCAGCGAGCAACGCGCAGCTGCGCCTCTCCTGCATACGCTTCTCCACGGGGGTCGTTACCGCGGCCAATTCGCAGCTGACCGCCGTCCAGGTGGGGAGCCTCACCGTCCCCGGCCCCTGAGCCTGTCGACCACCAGCAGCGAAAGGACGCCCATTCCGCCGGGCGTCCCGCCCACGGCTCTCGCGACCGGGGTGGCCTCGAACGGCGCCAGCGGACCCGGCCCGGCTAAGGCGACGTCGAGAGCGCGACGGGCTCGCCCATCAGGTCCGCTGCCGCGACGTCCGCGGCCTCGAGCAGCGGCCGTGGCCAGAGCCCCAGGCCCACCACCGCCACCAGGCACACTCCGATGGCCAGTCGCAGCGGCAGGCGCGTCGGTACCGGCGCCTTGCCTTCGCCCTCGGCCATGAAGGTCGAGCGGGCCACGCTCAGGTAATAGAAGAGGCCGTAGACCGCGAGCGCGACGCCGAGGACCACCAACCAGCCCAGTCCCGCCCGGTAGCCGGCGAGGAGGACGAAGAGCTTGGCCCAGAACCCGGCGACGAACGGGATGCCGGCCAGGGACAGGAGGAAGACCAGCAGCGCCGCGCCGAGCACCGGGGCCCGGCGCGACAGGCCGGCGAGCTTCGGGATGCTGTGGCCTCCCGAGGCCTCGGCGCCGGCGTGCAGCACCAGGAAGGTGCCGAGGTTGGTGAAGACGTAGGTCGCCATGAAGAACAGGGCCGTGGCGAGACCGGATCGGGTGTCGGCCGCGAGCCCGATCAGGACGTACCCCATCTGGGCGACCCCCGAAAACCCGAGGAGCCGTCGCACGTCGGACTGGTTCAGGGCGAAGTAGTTGCCGACCAGCATGCTCGCCGCCGAGAGGAACACCACGGCCGGCTTCCAGACCGCGGCCTCTCCGCTCCACCCCTGGAGGAGGATGACCGCCAGGGCAGCGATGCCACCCAGCTTGGGCGCCACCGAGAGGTAGGCCACGAACGGGGTGGGCGCGCCCTGGTACGTGTCCGGGATCCAGAAGTGAAACGGGACCGCGCCGATCTTGAAGCCGAAGCCGGCGACGATGAGCAGCATCCCCACCACCGACAGCGGGACGTTCCCAGGATCGGCGAGGGCATCGATCCGGGTGCTCCCGCTCAGCCCCACCACCAGCGCCAGGCCGAAGAAGGTCAGGGCCGAGCTCGCGGTCCCGGTCACGAAGAGCTTCAGCGCCGCCTCGGAGGCGAGACGAGGGCGATCGGGCGGCCCGTCGTTCTTGGCCCAGGCGGCGAGCGCGTAGAGCGGGATCCCCATCAGCTCGAACGAGACGACGAGCAGCGCCCAGTCCCGGGCGCCGGGAATCATCATCATCCCCGAGGTGCTGAAGAGGAGAAGCGCCAGGTACTCGGCCTGCCGCCCCGCCACCCGAGACTCGAGCCAGTCCATGGAGCCGAGGATGGCGAGCGCGACGCTGCACACCAGGACCCGCTGGACGAAGAGCGACCACGGGCCAGAGACGTAGACGCGGTGCGGGGCGAATTCGACGGGGCTCGTCCCCACGGAGAGCGCGAGGACCCCGAGCAGCAGGACCACCGAGATCCACCCCCACGCGCGGCCGCGGCCGGGCCACAGCGCGTCCCCGCCGAGCACGAGGGCCCCGATGCCCGCTACCGCGATCGCCGGCCCGAGCAGCTGGAACCAGGGATTCATCGGCGGAGGGCCTCCGCCACCAGCGCCACGCGGTTCAGGTACCCGGAGGTGGTGGCATCGATGACGTCCAGGAGCAGCCGCGGCCAGAACCCGAAGAGGATCAGGCAGGCACAGAGGACCACCGGCGCGGCCCACTCGGTCCCCCGCGGGTCGGACAGGTGGGCGAGGTCACCTGCCGGGCGCGGTCCCCAGAAGATGATCTTCGTGGCCCGGAGCACGTAGATGGCGGTCACGAATGCTCCGAGTACGGCCGGCACGGTCCACCAGGCGCTCCGGGAGGTCGCCGCGCCGAGGAAGACCAGGAACTCGGCCACGAACCCGGCGGTGCCGGGCAGCCCGAGCGAGGACAGCGCGCCCAGGGTGGTGAAGGCCGCGAGGGCCGGCATCGCGTGCGCGAACCCGCCCATCTTCGCCAGGTCGCGGGTGTGGGCCCGCTCGTACACCAGGCCTACCAGGGCGAAGAAGAGCCCGGTCATGATGCCGTGCGCGAACATCTGGAACACTGCTCCGTTCCAGCCCACCGGCGTGAGCGTGGCCGCCCCGAGCATCACCACGCCCATGTGGCTCACGCTGGAGTAGGCCACGATGTACTTGAGGTCGTCCTGCGCCGCGGCGCACAGCGCGCCGTAGAGCACGTTGACCACCGCCACCGCGCCCACCACCGGGGCCCAGGTCACCGCCGCCTCGGGACACAGCACCATCCCCACCCGCATCACGCCAAACGCACCGAGCTTCATCAGCACCCCGGCGTGCAGCATGCTGACCGCGGTGGGCGCCGAGGCGTGGCCGTCCGGGCTCCAGGTGTGGAAGGGGAAGACGCCGGCCAGCGTGCCGAACCCCAGCCAGAGCAATGGGAAGACCCACATTTGCGTCGAGCGCGGGAAGGGCACCGCCGCCAGCTGCCCGAGGTCGAAGGTCCGCGCTCCGGCTCGGGACCAGAGGCCGAAGATGGCCACCAGGATGGCCGCCGAGCCCACCAGGAGCATGAGGGTGAGCTTCATCGCGGCGTACTCGCGGCTGCCCACCGCGAACCGGCGCCATGCGCCTCGGAACGGGCCTGCCGGCGGCACGGTGTGGCTGCTCCCCCAGATGCCGATGAGCAGGTACATCGGCAGAACGGCGATCTCGTAAAAGAGGAAGAAGACGAACAGGTCCTGGCTGACGAAGACGCCAAAGACACCGGTCACGAGGGTGAGGAGGAGGACGAAGAACTCCTTGTCCCGCCGCTCCACCGTCCAGCTCGCCAGAACCCCGGTGACGATGATGATCCCGGTGAGGAGCACCAGGGTGATGCTCCAGCCATCGGCGGCCAGCGACAGCGAGATGCCCAGCGAGGGCACCAGCGGGTAGCGCTCCACGAGCTGGAAGCCGCCCAGGCCACGGTCCCAGGCCAGCGCCGCGAGCGACGCCGCCGCCAGGCCCCCACCGGCTCCGGCGAGCGACACCCAGCGAACGAGCTGACGCATCCGCGCCGGGATGAGCAGCAGCAGCACCGCGGCGAGCGCGGGCGAGGCCACCATCCACCCCAACGTATGCCTCATCGCCAGGCCCCCAGGACGATCAGCGCCAGCGCGCCCAGCACCACCGCCAGGGCGTAGTCACGCGTGCGGCCGGTCTGCACCGGGCGGATCGCCTGACCGGTCTCCAGGGTGCCCCATCCGAGCCCGTTCATCAGGCCGTCCACCAGATAGCGGTCCACCCAGCGCAGGAGGTCACTGACCGGCAGGAGGAGGCTGCGGTAGCCGAACGCCCAGAAGCGGTCCACCACCGAGGCCCGGTCCAGCGCGGCGACGGTCGCGGCCAGCGGCGCCTCGCGGCCGCGCAGGTACGTGGCCAGGGAGAGCAGCAGGCCCCCGAGCCCGGCGAGGCTGGCCAGCACCGGGGTCAGCCCGAGGTGCAGGTGCATCTCGCCTCCGAGGCCCCGCGCCAGCCAGGGACCGAGGAACCCGCCGAGCACGGTGGGAATGCCCAGAGCAAGGAGCGGCACGGTCATCACCGCCGGCGATTCGTGGGCGTGTGCCGCCGCCGGCGACGGCTTGCCAAGGAAGGTCAGCACCAGCACCCGTCCCATGTAGAACGCGGTCAGAAAGGCGGTGGCCAGCAGGAGGGCCCAGGGGATCCACCCCGCCTTGCCTTCCAGCGCGGTGAGGACGGCGTCCTTCGAGGCAAACCCGGCGAGCGGAGGGATGCCGGCGAGAGACAGCGCCCCGAGAGCAAACGTCGTCGCGGTGAGCGGCATCCTTCGCGCGAGGCCACCCATGTCCTTCATCTCGTTGGAGTGAACGGCGTGAATGACGCTGCCCGCGCCGAGGAAGAGCAGCGCCTTGAAGAACGCGTGGGTCCCGAGGTGGAAGTACCCGGCGAAGGCCGAGCCCGCGCCCAGCGCCGCCACCATGAAGCCCAGCTGCGAGCAGGTGGAGTACGCGAGCACTCGCTTGATGTCGGTCTGGACCAGGCCCAGGAGCGCGGCGAACACCGCGGTGATGGTTCCCACCCAGAGCATCCCGCCCTGCACCCAGTGCGCCTGGGCGAAGAGTGGATCCGCGCGCACCACGAGGAAGACGCCGGCGGCCACCATCGTCGCGGCGTGGAGCAGCGCCGAGACCGGGGTCGGGCCCTCCATCGCGTCGGGGAGCCAGACGTGCAACGGGAACTGGGCCGACTTCCCCATCACCGCGAGGAAGATCAGCGCCGCCGTCGCCTCGGCCACCTCGGGGCGGAGCGCCACGTCCCAGGAGAAGGCGCCGGTCCGGGAATAGAGAAGCAGCAGCGCGAACAGGAACCCCATGTCCGCGAGCTTCGTCATCCAGAACGCCTTCACCGCGGCGCGGGCGGCGCTCGGGCGGTCGAAGTGGAAACCGATGAGGAGGTAGCTGACCAGGCCGACCAGCTCCCACCCGGCGAAGGCCTGGAGCAGGTCCGGCGCCAGCACCAGGAGGTTCATGCTGAAGAGGAAGAGGGCGTGGTAGGCGAAGTACCGGCCGTACGAGCGCGGCGTCTCCCCGTGCATGTAGGCCACCGAGTAGACCTGGATCGCCAGGGCCACCAGGCACACCACCGCCAGCATGGGGATGGACACGGCGTCGAGGCGCACGCCGACCTCGCCCAGCCCCCGCCCCTGGACCACCATCCAGGGCACCGTGGCGCGGATCGCGCGGCCGGCGACGTCCTCCGTCACGAGCGCTCCAGCGGCCACAGTGGCGAGGAGGCTTCCGAGGATGGTGAGGAACGCGGCCGGGGCGCCCCGGTGCCGGATCGGCGGGATGACGACGCAGATGAGCGCCGCGGCGAGCGGCGCCGCCAGCGTCACGAGGGCGAGGGCCACCGAAGGGTTCATCCCTTGGCCTCACTGGCCAGCTCGAGGAGCGTGTCGCCGTGTCGCCGGTAGAGGAGGAGCACCACCGCCAGCCCGACCGCGACCTCGGCCACGGTGACCGCCAGCGCGAAGAGGACCAGCGGGTGCCCCGGCGCCCCGCCATACCGGGCGAAGGCGACGAACACGAGGTTGGCCGCGTTGGCCATCACCTCGATGGAGAGCAGGAGCGCCACCGCCTGCCGCCGGGTGAGCAGGCCGTAGATGCCGATGCTGAAGAGCGCGGTCGCGACCAGGAGGAGGGCCCGCAGCGTCATGGGGTGCTCCCTTCCCGGAGCGCCGCGGTCTCGAGTGGAGTGTCCGCCGCGGGCGCCGGGTCACGGCGGCGGGCGAGCACCACCGCGCTGACGATGGCGGCGAGCAGCAGGACCGAAGCGACCTCGAAGGCGAGCAGGTACCGGTCGAGGAGGGAGAACGCGAGCTCCTGGGTGGAGGGCGTCTCGACGGGGGCGAGCGAGGAGAGGTCCGTCTTCAGGATGCCGAATGCGACCACCCCGAAGAACGCCAGAGCCGCGATCGCAGCCCGCGCCCGCCCGGTCCCGTCGATGGTGAAGGTCGCCCCCTCGTGCTTCCGGGTCACCATGACGCCGAAGATCATCAGGGTGACCACCCCGCCCACGTAGGTGAGCACCTGAACCCCGGCGAGGAACGGGGCGTGGAGCATCGCGTACAGCACCGCCGTTCCGAGGAGCGTGGCCGCGAGCCAGAGGATCGCCCGCACCAGGTCGTGGCAGGTGACCACCTTGAAGGCCGGGAAGCCGACCACGACCACCGCGAAGAGGCCGAAGACCAGCTCGTTGCTCACGAAGTGCCCTCCCCCGTCTTGTCGGCCGGCGGCAGCGCGCTCGATCCGGCGGCACCCGACGCGGGAGGGTCGGGAGATTCAGTTCCCGGCGCTGACGCGCTGGGGCTGCCTGACGACGCGGACCCGGGAGTGGGAGCCTCGCTTGCCGCCGCCGACGCTCCCGGGCCTCCCGTCGGACTGACAGGCGATGCGGACGCGGGCGCGGAAGTTCCACCCGTCGCCGCCGCAGTCGTGGACGGGGCCGCCGTCGGAGCAGCCGGACCGCCGGTCGCCGGAGGCGGAGCCGGAGGGGGCATCGCACTTGAAGTGGCCGTCGACGCACCGGGGGGCGCTGCCGGAGCTGCCGCAGGCTTCGCCGCCGCCGGGGGCTTGGGCGGCACCTGCATTCCGTTCAGACGGGTCGCATCGCCCCAGGCCCGCTGCTTCGACTTCTCGTTGGCGTAGAGCTTCTCCATGGTGAGCACCAGGTCCTCGCGCCCGTAGGCGGGGAGCTCTGGCTCGCGCGTCATCACGATCGCGTCGGTAGGACAGACCTGGACGCACAGCTCGCAGTAAATGCAGGCGTTCAGATCGAGCACGAAGTCGTCGGCGTAGCCGCGCTTCTTGCCGCTGATGGGCGACTCGCGCTTGCCTCCCGCCTTGATGGCGATGACCTGCGACGGGCAGATGCGTTCGCACTGCAGGCACCCGATGCAGGCCTCGTCCCCGTCCTCCTCATGGAGCAGCGCGAAGCTCGACCGGTAGCGCTCCGCCCTGGGACGGATGACCTTCGGGAACTCCACCGTCACCGGCTTGCGGAACAGGTTGCCGAGACTCGTCGCCAGCGCGCGGGCAGCGGTCGCGAAGTAGGCCTTCACAGGAGCACCACCCAGGCCGCCGCCGCACCCACCAGGAGGACGCTCGCCGGAACGAGGTACTTCCAGCACAGACCCATGAGCTGATCGGCCCGGAAGCGCAGGAGCGACCAGCGGATCCAGTAGACGGCCACGAAGAGCAGCAGGGTCTTCAGGACCATCCAGTGGAGACCCGGGCGGAACGGGCCGTCCCACCCGCCGAGGAAGAGCGCCGCTCCCACCGCCGAGGCCACCAGGGTGTGGATGTACTCGGCCATGTAGAAGAGGGCGAACTTCATCCCCGTGTACTCGGTGGTGACTCCGGCCACCAGCTCGCTCTCCGCCTCGGGGATGTCGAAGGGGATGCGGTTGGATTCGGCCAGCATCGCCAGCACGAAGACCACGAAGGCGGGGATGCCGATGAAGAACGGCCAGACCACGAACCAGTGGTGATCGGCCTGCTGCTGGACGATGGTCCCCAGCCGCAGGGAGCCGGAGAGGATGACCGGCACCATCGCCGAGAGCAGCAGCGGCACCTCGTAGGAGATGGACTGGGCCACCGCCCGCATCCCGCCCAGGAGCGCGAGCTTGTTGTTGCTCGCCCACCCCGCGCCGAACACCGGGAGAACCGTCACCGCGCCGATGGCGAGAACGTACAGCACGCCCACATCCAGGTCGGAGGCAACCACCGACGGGGAGAACGGCACCACCGCCGCCGCTCCGAGCGCCGCCAGGGCGGAGAGCAGCGGGACCAGGTTGAAGATCGCCGGATCGGCGTTCTCCGGGACGATGTCCTCCTTCTGGAGGAGCTTCAGGAGATCCGCCACCGGCTGCAGCAGCCCCGACGGCCCCACCATCGTCGGGCCGAGGCGGGTCTGGAGGCGCGCGGCGAACTTCCGCTCGAACCAGAGCGCGAGCGCGGTGGCGGTGAGGACCACCGTGACGATGAGGACGGAGTAGTAGGCCCCCCGGACCAGCTCCTCGCTCACCGATCCACCTCGCCCATGATCGGATCCATCGAACCGAGAATCGCCACCGCGTCGCTCACCGTCGCGCCGGGCACGATGTAGGGGAGGGCCGACAGCGCATGCAGGCTCGGGGGGCGGATCTTCAGCCGGTACGGAAACTGGGTGCCGTCGGAGATGAGGTACGTCCCGAGCTCGCCCCGGGGCGTCTCGATCGCCACGTACACCTGACCGGGCGGAATCTTGGTCTGCACCGGCAGCTTCACCGGCTTGCCCGAGTTGATGCTCCCCTCGGGGACCGAGTCGATCATCTCCCGGACCAGCCGGACGCTCTCTCGCATCTCGAGGAGCCGGACCTTCGCCCGGGCAAGGCAGTCACCCCCCTCGGCCGTCGCCACGTTCACCTTCACCTCGTCATAGGCATGGAACGGCGAGTCCCGACGGAGGTCGTGGTCCACGCCGCATGCTCGGAGGATGGGCCCGGTGATGCCCAGCTCGAGTGCGAGCTCCGCGTCCAGCCTTCCGACCCCGGTGGTGCGGTCGAGGAAGATCCGGTTCCGGAGGGTCATGGCCTCGTACTCGTCCAGCCGGGGTCCGATCACGTCCAGCGCCGCCTTCACCTTGGCGCTCCAGCCGGCGGGGAGGTCGTGCCGGTTCCCGCCGATGGTGTGGGTGTTGTAGTGGAACCGCGCTCCGGTGACCTCCTCGAACAGGTCGAGCACCTGCTCTCGCTCGCGGAAGCAATGGAGGAAGACCGTCGCTCCGCCGCCCAGCGCGCCCCCGAGATCGAGCGCGAACGTGCCGAGCCAGAGGAGGTGCGAGGCGATCCGCTGCAGCTCGGCGAAGATGGTCCGCATCCAGCGCGCTCGCCGCGGCACCTCGAGCTTCAGCGCTGCCTCGAAGGCCATGTTCAGCGCCTGCTCGTTGGTCATCGGCGCGACGTAGTCGTTCTTGTCGACGATGGGGGTGATCTGCACGTAGGCCAGCGTCTCGCAGAGCTTCTCCACCGCGCGGTGGAGGTAGCCCACGTGCGGAACGACCTTCACCACCTTCTCCCCGTCCAGGTAGAGGTCCATCCGGAACACGCCGTGGGTGGACGGGTGCTGGGGCCCGAAGTGGAGGAGCATCAGCTCGCCCTCCGGGTCGTACCGGTCGATCGGGAGGTGCGGATCGACGCGGCGGGTGATCTGGACCGTCCGGAGTGCCGTCGTCATCGCCAGGGCGCGTACGGCAGGTTGGCCGGCAGGTCACGCCGGAGCGGAAAGCGGTCGTAGTTCTCCGGCATCATCAGCCGGCGCAGGTCGGGGTGATCCGCGAACACCACCCCCACCAGATCGTACTGCTCGCGCTCCTGCCAATCCGCGCCGGCGAAGAGGCGGAACAGCGAGGAGATCGGCTCGCCGGGTGCGAGCCGCACGGTCCAGGTGGCGGTCCTCGAGCTATGGCCGACTGTCCGGAGGAGGGTCGTCACCTCGTAGTGCTCCGGCTCGTCGGGGGCCTTCCCCTTTCTTCCGGTGCCGGGGATCCAGTGGGTCGCGATGACCGAAACGAACTGACGGTAGCCCCGGGCCTTGAGGCGCGCGGCGAGCTCGAGATGCTTCGAGGCAGGGACGAGCGGTGGACCGCCCTCTCCGGTCGCCGCGATGCCAAGCTCCGCGAGTACCCCCGTCAGGTCCGACCCAGCCGGGTCAGGTCGCTCGGCCACCGGCTGCGGGGGCTCGACGCCGAGCGAGGCCCGAACCGGGGGCGTCGCCTCCACCTCGGTGGCGACCTCCGCGGACTCGACCTGCGCCCGGTCCAGCTCGGGCGTCCGCTCGCGATCCACCAGGCGGGGGAGTGACGGCTTCGTGATCTTGAGGAGCTCTGGGTTCGGCTCCGGGACGACGTTCTCCCCCTTCCGCTGCTTCCGGATCTTCTCCTGGAGGCGGAGGAACCCGTGCATCAGCGCCTCCGGGTTCGGCGGGCAGCCGGGGACGTACACGTCCACCGGGAGGAACGTGTCCACGCCCGGAACGACGCTGTAGAGGTTCCGGTAGAAGTCGCCGGAGATGGCGCAGCTGCCCATGGCGATGCACCACTTGGGCTCGGGCATCTGGTCCCAGAGCTTCTTCACCCGGGGCGCCATCTTCACCGTGATGGTCCCGGCCACGACCATCACGTCCGCCTGACGCGGCGTCGCGCGGACGATGGTCCCCATCCGGTCGATGTCCACCCGGCTGGCGGCGGTGGCCATGAACTCGATGCCGCAGCAGCTGGTGGCCATGGGGAAGACCCAGAGCGCATTGCTCATGCCCCAGGTCATCACCTCGTCGAGCACCGTGGTCGCCACCGTCAGCCCCGGTACGCTGAGCAGCGTCCGGTAGAGCGGATGCTCGAAGCCCGCGCCGTCGTCGACCGTCCTCACACCCACTCCAGCGCTCCTTTCCGGACCGCCCAGCCCCACCCGAGCATCAGCACCCCCACGAAGGTTCCGACCGCGATGAGGCCCGCCGTCCCGACCTCCCGGACGATGGTTCCCCAGGGGAGGATGAGCGCGGCCTCGATGTCGAAGAGCACGAAGAACAGCGCGACCACGTAGTACCGCGCGTGGAAGCGGACCCAGGCCATGCCCTGGGGGGTCTCGCCGCACTCGTAGGTCTCGCGCTTGAGGGGACTGTCGACCCGGGCGCGTACCCGGAGGAGCTTCGCGCCGACGAGGAGGCTCCCCACCGCGAGGAAAGAGACGATCAGGAAGGCGAGAAGGGCCAGGCCTTGGGTCACGGACGGTCTCCCGGAGCCTCCGTCCTACTGCGCGACCGGGTCATCCGCATAGGCCCCCGAATCGTCGGGCTTTTCCGGACAGCGCGCCAGGTTTTCCGAGAGCCCTTTCAACTCCAGGTACTTGACGCGAGGCAGCGCCTCACGGAAACGCATTCGCCCTCACCTCGGCGGCGAGCACGGCTTCGAGCGCTCGCCGGACCCCATGAGGGCTCGGGACGCGGTGGCGTCGAGGGGTCGTCGCCTCCGTTCCCTTGAGTCGCCTCGAGGTCAGGGGCCCGTGGCCCGGGAGACTGCCGCGGCGAGCCTCGGAGACGGCCCTCACTCCGCCCGGAGAGCGATCAGCGGATCGACCCGGGTCGCACGCCGCGCGGGGACCCAGGCCGCCAGTGCGGCGACCGCGACGATGAGGGCGGAGACCAGCAGCATCACCACCGGGTCCGCCGCCGCGGTCTCGTAGAGGACCGTGGAGAAGGTGCCCCGGAGGAGAAAGGAGGCCAGCAGCACTCCCAGAAGACCGGCCCCCGCCCCCCACAGCGCCAGGCCCACGCTCTGGCCGAGGACCATCGTCCGGACCTGACGGGACTGCGCACCGAGTGCGAGGCGGACACCGAGCTCCCGGGTTCGCTGCTCGACGGTGTAGGACATGACCCCGTAAACGCCGGTCGCTGCCAGCATGAGTGCAAGGACCGCGAACAGCGACATCAGCACGGCGATGAAACGAGGCTTGGCGACCGACTCCCACACGACCTCGTCCATGGTCCGGACGAGGGAAAGCGGCAGAGAGCCATCGAGCCTTCGCACCGCCGCCTCCACGGTGGAGACCAGCGCGGGTGGAGCGTCTGATCGGACGATGGCCCTCAGCCGCTGGGGCGTCCTGAACTTGATCTCGGCCGCGGCTCGCAGCGGGAGGTACACGACATCGCCAGCAGGCTGGTCGAGCCCCGACTGCTTGACGTCGGCCACCACTCCGACCACGGTCTCGAGCGGACTCCCTTCCTTCCAGGGATTGACGCGAAGCTGCTGACCGATCGGATCACGGCCCGGGAAAAACTTCCGGGCCGCAGACTGGTTGATGACCACGGCCAGCCGATCATCGTCGCGGAGAGATCGTCCCTCGACCAGGCGGATCCCCAGCGTTTCGAAGTAACGATCACCGACGATGTGCCACTCCGCGATCGGCGCACCCTTGTCGGTGTAGGGGAGAGCACCCTCGAACCAGATCGCGGCCGTGCTGACCGACGTGGCCATCGGCAACTGTGTGCTGAGCGTTGCCGCGGTCACGCCAGGAAGGGCCGAGATCTCTCGCTGGAGACGATCCCAGAACTGCAGCTGTTCCTCCTCGGTGGGGTAGCTCGGAGATGGGAGCTCCATCTCGAAGGAGAGAAGCCCCTCGGGGCGAAAGCCAAGGTCGACCTGCGAGAGCCGGGAGAAGCTCTTGAGCATCACTCCGCAGCCGATGACGAGGAGGAGCGCGGCTGCCACCTCGCCCGCGACCAGGACGCTGCGAAGCCGCGAGCGCGAGGTACTGGCCAGCCCGCCCTCGCTGAGGCGGACGTGGAGGTCGCTCATGCGGGTGTGGAGCAAGGGAACGAGCCCCACGCCAAGGCTCGTGGCGAGCGCACAGCCCAGCCCGAATGCCAGCACTCTCGCGTCGAGGCCGATCTCCGCAGCGCGCGGAGCAGCGTCCGGCAGAAGGGGGAGGAACAGGCGCAGCGCTCCCGCAGCCACGGCGATGCCCAGCAACCCTCCGGAGATTCCGAGAGCGAGCGTCTCGGTGAGGAACAGCCGCGCCAGGGTGCTGCGGCCTGCTCCGAGCGCCGCCCGGATCACCAGCTCCCGCCGACGGGACTCGGCTCGCGCCAGAAGGAGGTTGCCCACGTTGGCGCAGGCGATGAGCAGGATGAGCAGCACCGCAGCCTGGAGGATCCACAGCGGCGCCTGGGCCTCACCCACGAGCTCCGAGCGCAGAGAGGTCATTCTGAGGGGGTGCTCCTCGGGGTCGACCGTGTGCCAGGCCGGACTGGCGAGCGCGCTCTGGTTCCGGGTCAGCTCGGCGAGCTCGGCACGCGCGGAGGCCAGCGTGCGGTCGCGCTGGAGTCGACCGATGACTCGGAGCGTGTGGCTGGCCCTCTCGCGCATGGTGTCCCCGCGCTCGAGCCCCAACGGAAGCCATGCCTGGACATCTGGCCGAGGGAAGCTGAATCCCTCGGGCAGGACTCCGATCACGGTGAGCCGGTACCCATCGAGGAGGACCTGACGTCCCACCACCGCAGGGTCGGCTCCGAAAGCCTGCCTCCAGAGCCGATGACCCAGGACGACCACTCGTCGATCGCCGGGATCGTCCTCGCCGGAGTCGAAGTAGCGACCCAGCACCGGGGTCACGCCCAGGGTCTGCAGGAACTTCCAGGTGGTGTACGCCGCCGGAACGCGGATGGGACGCGCGATGTCTCCGAACGTCGCCGTCCCGACCGCGTAGGCCGCCAGAGACTGGAAGGAGCGGCTCTCCCGCTGCAGCTCCAGGAACTCGGGACGCGACAGCGACGTTCGCTCCTGCCGATAGGAGCGGAAGTCCGTGGAGACGCTCACCAACCGGTCCGGTTCCCCGTAGGGCAACGGCCGGAGCAGGACCGCGTCGAGGACACTGAAGATCGCGGCGTTCACTCCGATCGCCAGGGCGAGGGTGCCGATGACGATCAGGGAGAAGCTCGGGTGCTTCAAGAGCGAGCGCAATGCGACGTGAAGCCCGTGCATGGCCAGGACCCGGGGGCAACGCCCATGCCAGCGAGACTGCGAGGGATTTCCAGAAACTGAGCTGGCCCGGTCGCGCGACCGCGAGACGTCGCGTCCCAGAACCGGGCAAGGCCCCCGTGCGTCGTGTGCCGCGCCGGAGCGACGAGGTCGGGGCGGCGCGGAGGCGCCTCACCGAGCAGCGCGCGCCCGTCAGCTCCTGGGGCGGAGCTTGCCTTCGCCGAGCGCCACCAGGAGATTGGAGAGGTCCACCCGGGCGGTCCGCAGGAAGATCCGAAGCGCGCGCTCGGTGCCCGCAGCGAGCGCCGCCATCTTCTCCAGTCGCACCATGCGCTCGCGCCCCACCCCGCTGGCCGTCGCCAGCCGCCGGGCCTCCTCCAGGTTGGCGCGGATGCGGGTGATGAACGCGGTCTCGCGCTCCTGGACGACCCTCCGGACCATCTGCACGAGGTCGGTCTCGGCGCGGAAGTGCCAGGCCCCGGTGCCGGGCTGGCGGATGCGGACCACCACCCCCCACCGCTCGAGGTCCCGGACCAGCATCGAGACCGCGCCCTTGCTCAGCCCCAGCTCGTCCTCGAGCTGGGTCGCGGTCATCGACATGCCGCGGAGATAGAGCACCGCCCAGATGCGGCCCTGATTGTGCTTGAAGCCCCAGAACTCGATGACGTTGCCCACCGCGTCGATGGCCAGCGCTTCCCAGCGAGGAAGCCCCGGCGCGGGGTCCGCCGCCGCCAGGCGGGGTGCATCGGACCAGCTGTAGCCCTTGGCCGGCATGGTGGTGGTCCTCAGCGGAAGGCCGCGCCGAGTCGGCGTGCCCAGTCGGTGAGCTCGTTCGCCCCGGGCGAGTCCCGGAGCGGGCCGAGCGCGTCCAGCGCCGCGTCGATCTCCCGATCCATGAGGGTCAGCGCCGCCCTCGGGGCGTCGGTGGCCAGCACCGCGGTCCCCAGCTCCCGTACCCGCTCGTCGGCCATCGAGCCGAAGGCCCACAGGTCCTTGATCCGCCGGCGGAGGGGCTCGTCCATCTGCGCAGCGAGGAGGATGGGGAGCGACGGCGTCCGCGACTTGAAGTCGGCGAACACCGGCTTGCCTGGATCGCCGCCGTTGAGGTCCTTGAGGTCGTCGGCGATCTGGAACGCGATGCCCAGGTGCCGGCCGAAGGTCTCGAATCTCCTCGACACCTCTTCCTTGCCGGCGAGCCTCCCCGCCGCCGCGCCGCAGAAGCCGAACAGCGCTCCGGTCTTTCCCTCCATGATGGCGCGGAAGCGCTCCACCGTCAGCGAGAGGTCGCCCCGGGCCTCCACTTCACCGATGGTGGCCCGGGTCATCTCGGCGACGGTGCGGACCGCAGAGAAGCTGACCGCCCGGTCGAGCGTGCCCAGCTCGTCGAGCGCGAGCGTGAGGAGCAGGTCCCCGCCCATGACCGCGACGACGTTGCCCCACAGCGCGTTCACGGTCGGCCGGCCGCGGCGATACATTCCCGCGTCGACCACGTCGTCATGGAGCAGGCTTGCCGAGTGCACGAGCTCCGCGGCGACCGCGACGTGGAGCAGCGCCTCTTCGGGTGCACCTGCCGCCAGCCCGAAGAGATGCACCATGGTCGGGCGGACCCGCTTGCCGCCGCTCCCGATGCACAGGTGTCGCCCGGCGTTGACGAGCGTGTCGGACTGGCCCACCTCGCCCGAGCCATGGGACAGCACCGACGCGAGGCGCGCCTCGGTCGCCTCCAGGAATCGTCCCGCCTCGGGCGTGGTCTCCATCTGGTTCACCCTGTTCAAGACTACTTGAACTCCATCCATCCTGCCGCCTCTTCCAGGCTCGGGGCCTTCTCGAAGGGAACAGCCCCGCTTGGGGCCGTCACTGCAGCCTGGACCGCGGCGCGATCGACCTTCCCCGCCGCAGTGCGAGGGAGCTCGCTCGCCGCGAGCACCTCTGCCGGGACCTTGAAGGCGGCGAGGCGGGCTCGTGCCCAGGCCTTGAGGTCCGGGAGGTCGCCCTGCGAGGCGAGAGGCCGGGGAACGACCACCGCCACCGGGACCTGACCCCACCGCGGGTCCGGCCGGCCCACCACCGCCACCTCCGCCACCGACGGGTGGGTGGCGAGGACCGCCTCCACCTCGGCCGGGTAGACGTTCTCGCCACCGGACAGGATGAGGTCCGTTCGCCGGGCGAGGACGGTCAGGCGGCCACGAGCGTCCAGCCGGCCGATGTCGCCGGTGAGGAGCCAGCCGTCCCGGAGCACCTCGGCGGTCGCCTGGGCATCGTCGAGGTAGCCGGCCATCAGGGTGGGGCCGCGGACGGCGATGGCGCCTTCCTCCCCCACCGGGACCGGCTGCCGCTCCGGGCCGACGATGCGGACCTCGAGCCCCGGCAGCGGCGCGCCCGCGGTCCGCCCGTCCGCCTCCCCTGGACGCTCGGTGGTCACCTGGGAGCACGCTTCGGTCAGCCCGTAGGTGAGGAGCACCGGGATGCCCTCGGCGCGCGCACGGTCGACCAGGGCCGGAGCGACCGGCCCGCCGCCCAGCAGGACCGCCCGGAGGCCTCCCTGCCGCAGGCCGGCGTCGAGGCACTGCTCCAGCGTCCGGGCCACGAGGCTCAGATGGGTCACGCGATCGTCACGGACGGCATCGACCACAGCCGCCGCCTCGAAGCGGGCGTGGAGCAACAGGGCCGCGCCGTCGTGGGCACAGCGGATGGCCGTCGCGAGGCCTCCGACGTGGAACAGCGGGAGGTTGCACAACCACCGGTCGTCCGGTCGCGGCCCGAGGTTCGCCGACGAGGCGCGGGCGAGCGCGTCCAGGGCCCGCACGGGGAGCCGGGCCAGCTTGGGCGTCCCGGAGGTCCCCGAGGTGAACAGCAGAGCCCAGTCCAGCTCCGGGGCGCCGGCCTCCGCCGGGACCGGCCTGGATCCCTCCATCGCCGACCAGGGCTCCAGCGCCTCGGCGCCGGCCAGCACTCCCATCCTGTCCGCATCCGCGAGGAGGAGGCGCGGGCGCACGCGCTCCACCTGTGCCCGGAGCTCCGGAGCCGCGAGCCGGATGTTGAGTGGCACCAGCGCCACCCCGAGGCGCCGCACGGCGAAGAGCAGCAGGACGGTCGCCGGATGGCTGGCGGCGAGCACGGCGATCCGGTCACCCTCGCCCAGGGACCGGCCGCGGAGCTGCCCCGCGACGTTCGAGACCGCATCGTCGAGCTCGCTCCAGGTCCAGCGGCGCTCCCCGGCGAGGAGGGCGAGCGCGCCCGGGCTCCTTCGCGCCTGGGCACGGACCGGGCAGCCGGAGGTCACCACCCGAGCACCTCCGGCTGGATGCCCAGCCCGGGTTCGTCGGGCAGGAAGCAGAGGCCGTGCGAGATGGCGTACCCGCCGGCGTCCGTCTCCAGCAGGTGGCCGGTGGCGAGCCCGTGGGCCGGGCCCTCCACCGGGAGGGTGGAGGCCAGGTGGGCGGCCCCCGCGCGCGACACCGCGCCGTCCATGGCGCTGGTGACCACGACCTCGACTCCCTGCTGCCAGGCCAGGGCTGCGTACCGGCGCGACCGGAGCACGCCTCCCACCACCGGGAGCTTGAACACCAGGACGTCCACTGCCGGGCGCCTCCCGCCGAAGAGACCCTCGCGCGCTCCGGGAACGCCGAGGGACTCGTCGGCGGCGATCCGCGCCAGCGAGCGAAGCTTCCGCAGCCCTTCGAAGTCCGTGGCGGGGACCGGCTGCTCGACGAACTCCAGCCGCGCCGCGGCGAAGGCCTGGAGCCGCGCCCTGGCCTCGTCCTCGGACCAGGCCCCGTTGCCGTCGACGCGGATCCGCGTGTTGGGACCCACCGCTGCGCGCACGGCGGCGAGCCGGGCGGCGTCCTGCTCCGCCGGCTCGGCTCCCACCTTGATCTTCAGGGTGTCGAAGTTCTCGTGCGCCCGCGCGCGGGCCTCGGAGGCAAGCGCGTCGACCTCGTCGTCGGTCAGGAGCGCGTTCACCCGGACCGAACGCAGCTCTGCGCCGAGCCAGGTGGCGAGCGGCACGCCCTTGTGCCGCGCCCCGGCGTCCAGCAGCGCGAGCTCCACCCCGGCGCGGGTGGCCGGCGCCTCGCGGAGGATGGCGATCTTCCGGATCCGGTCCGCGACCTCGTCGGGACTCCCCGGCGGCGCCGTTGCCCGGAGCGCCGAGGCCGCCTCGCCGAGCGCAGTCTTGGCCTTGTCCATCGACTCGGTGCCGAATCCGGGAAGGAGGGTCACCTCGCCGAGCCCATCTCCCAGCCGGAGCCAGAAGCCCTCGACGCCGACGCGCATCCCGGCTCCCGTCTTGACCGCGGAGCGAAAGCGGAGGGTTCGTTGCTGAATCAGGAGCTCAGTGGTCATACGTGTCCCAGCCAGGCGCCGATTGCGAAGAGGAGACCGAACGCCGCCTGGAAGCGCGCGGTGCCTCCCAGCGCCGGGTTGAGCGCGGCGCCGGTGGAGCCCAGCACGCGCGAGAGCGGAGGCCAGGCGAGGGGAAGAGCCAGGAGCACCATCAGGATCGGCCAGCGGGCCCACCCCATCGCCAGCATGAGCAGCGGCATGGCGAGCGCGAGGAGAAGCAGCGCGACGTACTCTCCGCGGCCGAACCCGCGGCCGAAGCGGACCACCAGGGTGCGCTTGCCGGCCCGAGCGTCGGTGTCGAGGTCTCGCAGGTTGTTGACCACGAGGATCATCGTCCCGGTGGCGCCGATGGCCACCGCGGCCGGCCAGACCGCGGGGACGAGCGCGAGCGCCTGGGCGTAGAACGTTCCCGGCACCGCGACCAGGCCGAAGAAGACCATCACGAAGAGGTCCCCCAGCCCGAGGTACCCGAGCGGGTGCGGCCCACCGGTGTAGGCCCAGCCCGCGAGGACCGAGGCCAGGCCGATGACGACGAACGGCCACCCACCGCGGGCCACCAGGGAGATGCCGACGACGACGGCGAGCGCAAAGCAGGCCGCGCCGGCGGCGAGCACGGTCTGCGGCGCGATGAGCCCGCTCTGCGTCACCCGGGTGGGGCCGACGCGCTCATGGGTGTCAGCGCCCTTCCGGAAGTCGTAGTAGTCGTTGGTGAGGTTGGTGCCGATCTGGATCAGCACCGCCCCGGCGAGCGCGGCCAGGGCGGGCCATGCCGCGGCCATCCCCTGCCCCAGCGCGAGCCCGGTCCCCACCACCACCGGAACGACGGCGGCGGTGAGAGTCTTCGGTCTGGCCGCGAGCAGCCAGGTCCGCAGCGACGGCGGCGCGATGGGGGCGGCGGTGGTCACGGGCGGCGGGGGAACTTGGTGAAGTCGGGCTTCCGCCGCTCGACGTAGGCGTTGCGGCCCTCCTGGGCCTCGGCGGACATGTAGTAGAGGAGGGTCGCGTTTCCGGCGAGCTCCTGGATGCCGGCCTGGCCGTCCAGATCGGCGTTGAAGCTGGACTTGAGCAGCCGCAGCGCCAGCGGGCTGAGCTGGAGCATCTCCTGACACCAGCGGAGCGTCTCCGCCTCCAGCTCGGCGACCGGAACGACGGTGTTGATCAGCCCCATCTGGAGCGCCTGCTGCGCGTCGTACTGGCGGCAGAGGAACCAGATCTCCCGGGCCTTCTTCTGCCCCACGAGCGAGGCGAGGTAGCTCGCGCCGAAGCCGCCGTCGAAGCTGCCCACCCGGGGGCCGGTCTGTCCGAAGCGCGCGTTCTCGGCGGCGATGGTCAGATCGCACACCACGTGAAGCACGTGCCCCCCGCCGATGGCGTAGCCGGCCACCATCGCCACCACCGGCTTCGGGAGCGAGCGGATCTGCTTCTGGAGATCCAGCACGTTCAGGCGGGGCACGCCGTCCTGCCCCACGTAGCCCTCGTTGCCCCGGATGCGCTGGTCACCGCCCGAGCAAAAGGCCTGGTCGCCGGCGCCGGTGAGGATGACCACGCCCACCGAGGGATCCTCGCGGGCGTCGTTGAACGCGGAGCTCATCTCGAACAGCGTCTGGGGCCGGAAGGCGTTCCGGACCTCGGGACGGTTGATGGTGATCTTCGCGATGCCGTTCCACTTCTCGTAGACGATGTCCTGATCGTCCCGGACCTTCTTCCACTCTGGCTTCATGCCTGGTTGCTCCCGAGCTCGCTGTCCACGAGCGGTCGTTCGATCCACGGAGCCGCGAGGAAGGAGGTCACCTCGCGGGCCCACTCCTCCGGAGACTCCAGATGTGGCGCGTGCCCCGCGCCGGGGAAGACGTGGCCCCAGACCAGCGGCATCTCCGCCGCCATGGCCCGGGCGATGCCGGTGAACTTCTCATCGCGACCGCCGGTGAGCAGCAGCGACGGCGCACGCACCGTCCACAGCCGCGCCCAGTAGCTCGGCTGCGCGCCCAGGGAGAGCGCGCGGAGTGAGCCGGCCAGCGCCTCGGGACGGTGCGAGAGGCGCCGCTCGTGGAGGCGGGCGCGAAGCTCCGCGGGCAGCGTCCGGAGTCCGTCGAAGAGCGGGAGCGCCTCCCAGCGGCGCACGAAGGCCTCGAGGCCGTCGCGCTCGATGATCTCGGCAAGGACGGCATCGTCGCGCCTGCGCTCACCGCGCTCGCGGCGGCGCCGGAGACCAGGGCTCCCGGACTCGAGGACCAGGCGTCCCACCCGGTCCGGCGCGCGGAGACAGAGGCCGAGTGCCACCCGAGCTCCCAGCGAGTACCCGGCGACGTCCACCCGCTCCAGCCCACGAGCGTCGAGCAGCGCGAGCAGCTGCTCCAGCGTGCCGTCGAAGGTGGTGTCCGCGGCGATGGGGCTCTCCCCGTGCCCGGGCAAGTCGGGGGTCAGTACCCGGAAGCGCGCGCCGAGCAGCGGGCGGAGGTGGCTCCACGCGTCGCGGTTGCCGGTGAACCCGTGGATGAGGAGCAGGGGCGGGCCCTCCCCCCAGGCTTCGTGGGCGAGCAGGCTCATGGGCCGCCCTCCTCGAGCGCGCGGGCCACGGCCGCTCCGAGCGCATGATGAACCTCGACGTTGGTCGCGCGGTCGACGACGCGCGCCTCCACGATGCGCAGACCCGGGCGGCCGGTGTCCTCGAGAGCGGCGACCAGCTCGGCCGGCGTCTCCGCGCGGCTGAACCGAGCGGCCCCCAGCGCGGCGGCGGCCGAGAGATCGGTCCCGTGGGGCGTGCCGAACAGCGACTCGAAGCGGGGGGCATTCCCGATGGGGAGGAAGGAGAAGATGCCGCCGCCATCGTTGTTGACCACCACCAGCGTCAGCGAGAGCGCGGCGCGCCTGGCGTGCACCAGGGCGCCGAGGTCGTGGAGGAAGGCCAGGTCACCCACCAGCGCCACGGTGGGCACGCCGGAGGCCGCAGCCACGCCCAGGGCGGTGCTCACGTTCCCGTCGATGCCGTTGAGCCCCCGGTTGGCCAGCACCCGGACCGGCCCTGCCGGCGCGGCGGCGAACGCGTCCACGTCCCGGATCGGCATGCTGCTCCCCAGCACCAGCCGGGCGCCTGCGGGAAGCGCGGAGACGACTGCGCGCGCGACGCCGGGCTCGGTCAGCCGGCGCTCGGCGAGCAGCGCGGCGGCGACGGTGGACTCGGCGCGGGCGTCCGCCCGGAGGAAGCCGTCCGCCCAGGCGGCACGGCGCGGGGCGGTGGCAGCAGTGAGCGCCTCGCAGATGGCAACGGCGTCGCCCTCCAGCACCAGCGCTGCCCGGTGCTGGGGGTCCACGGGCTCGGCTCCTTCGGAGACGAGCACCACCTCGGCACCGGAGCCGTCGAGCCACTCGGTGACTCGCCGCGAGGAGAGTCCAGCGCCCAGGCGAACCACGAGATCCGGGCGAGCCGAGAGCGCCCAGCCCTCGTTCCGGAGCAGGAGATCCAGGTGCGCGACGGCCGGCAGGCCCGCCGCCCAGCGGACGTTGCTCGCTGCCTCGGCCAGCACCGGGTAGCCGTGCGAGGCGGCCAGGGCACGCACCGCCGTGTCGAGGCGATCGGCGCGGGCTCGAGGCCCGACCACGACCACCCCGCGCTCGGCCGCAGCCAGCCGCCGCCGGACGGCCTCGAGCTCTGCCGTGGCCGGAAGGGACGAGGGCGGGACGGTGCGGAGGAACGGCGCATCGCCCCGCCCCTCCAGCGCCTCGGCGTCGAGCCCCGGTGGGACCGGGGCGTCGGGCACGGGCGCGAGCGGCTCGCGGAACGGAACGTCGAGGTGCACCGGGCCCCCGGGGCGCCCGCTCGCCGCGGACAGCGCGCGGGAGACGACGGCGCGCAGGTGGCGAAACGCGCTCGCGCTCGCCTCGGGGACGGGGAGACTCTCCGACGTGCGGACGAAGCGGCCGAAGAGCCCCTCCTGGGGCATGGTCTGCGGAGCGCCGAATCCGTGCAGCTCCCAGGGACGGTTCGCGGTGAGCGCCACCAGCGGGATGCCCGAGGCCCAGGCCTCCACCAGCGCCGGGAAGAGATGCGTCCCGGCGCTGCCGGAGGTGACGAGCACGCCGGTGGGCTGGCCCGACTCGAGCGCCAGCCCGAGGGCGAAGAACGCCGCCACGCGCTCGTCGAGGATCACCCAGCTGCGCACGTCGGGCGCGGCCTCGGCGGCGGCCAGTGCCAGAGGGGCGCTGCGCGAGCCCGGGCAGACGACGACGTCGCGCACTCCACCTCGCTTCAGCTCCTGGAGGAGGGCCCGCGCCCAGAGCGTGTTGAGCGAGGGCATCGCTTCAGGCCTCCACCCCGAAGGCGCGGAGCATGAAGCGCGCCTTCACCGCGGTCTCGACCCACTCGCCCTCGGCCGTCGAGCCGGGCACGCATCCAGCTCCGGAGAACAGTCGCGCGGCGTCTGCCCGGACCAGAGCGCAGCGAAGGGCGACACGCAGGTCAGCACGGTCCGGCCCGAGCCAGCCGATGGCCCCGGCGTACCAGCCACGCGCGAGCCGCTCGTGGCTGCGGAGGAACGCCAGCGCCTCGTCCCGCGGGGTGCCACCCACCGCGGCGGTGGGGTGCAGCGCACGGACGACCTGGGCCGGCGTGACGCCGGGCCGGAGCCGGGCCCGCACCGGAGTCATCAGATGCGACACGTAGCCCAGCGCGAGCGGCTCGGGCGCGGCGCCGATCTCCACCTCGGAGGAGAGAGGGAGCAGCGCGGCGCGGATGCTCTCCACGACCGCCGCGTGCTCGCGGGCCTCCTTGCGTCCCCCGGTGAGTCGGTCCAGCTCGCCGGGCGCCGCGCTGCTGGCCAGCGCCTGGGTCTCCAGGCGCCCGTCCTCGAGGATGAACAGCCGCTCGGGGCTCGCCCCGAGGAGCGTGGTGCCGTCCGCGGCGCGGAGCTCGTACCCGACCGCCGGGCCGGCGATGGAACGGATGCGCTCGCGAGCGGCGGCGACGTCGAGCGGGGCGTCCGCCTCGATCTCCAGCGCCCGGGCGAGGACCACCTTGCGCAGATGATTCGATTCGAAGGCGGCGAGCGCCTCGGAGACCAGCGCGTCCCAGGCAGTGCGGTCCTGAGGGCGCAGATGGGGCACTCTCGGACAGGCGGAGGTCACGCCGGCGGCCCGCCGCTCCACCAGCCCTGCCCTGCCCTGCTCCAGCGCGGCGGCGGCGCGTGCGCGGGCGGCGGAGACTCCTCCGTCGTCCACCGGTGCGAAGGCGATGAGCTCCGCCGTGCGCCCGTCCGTCCCGAGGAGGAGCTGCGGCATCACGGCCCAGGCCGGCGGAAACGCCTCCCACCACCGGTCGAGGGCTGCGGTGGGGTCGAAGGCGAAGCCGCCGAACCACGGGGCCGGCGGGCGGGCGCCGCTTCCCTCGACCACGACCTCGGAGCGCGCGACCGCCTCGAGCAGCTGCACGTGTTCCGGCGCACGAAGAACCGCGGACACTCCGGTCCCGGCCCAGGTCCACGCACCGTCGGACCACGAGAGCGTCAACGGCTCGGGCAGGCGCACGCCGGGCGACACCCGGGCACCGATGCCCAGGACCTGCACGCGACCGGAGGTGATTCCTTGCATGAGGCGACGCATCGAGTGCTGGACGCGGATGCAGTTGAGGTTCTACGTCCGGCGGGCTATCCCTGCACCCGGAAGTTCAAGGAGCCTTGAACCCCTTGAATTCCATATCTCGATGAGACCCACAAGTCCTGCCGCTGATCCCTCCCTGCCGGCGCGGGTCCTGCGGAGCGCTCGCCCTTCGGGCACGCGGGTTGGCGTCGGCCCGGTGGACATCGGCGGGCCGGCCTTCGTCGTGGCCGCCGGACCATGCGCGGTGGAGAGCGCTGCACAGACCGAGGCCATCGCCGAGGTGGTGGCCTGCGCCGGCGCGCACCTGCTCCGCGGAGGTGCCTTCAAGCCGCGCACCAGCCCCTACGCCTTCCAGGGCCTGGGGGAGCCAGGGCTGTCGATCCTCGGTCGCTCGGGTGCGCGGCACGGCCTTCCGGTGGTGGCCGAGGTGCTGGAGACGTCCCAGCTCGCCTCGATGATCGACCACGTGGACGTGCTCCAGGTGGGCGCGCGGAACATGCAGAACTTCGCCCTTCTCCGCGCGCTGGGGAAGGTGCGGCGGCCGGTGCTGCTGAAGCGGGGCTTCGCCGCGACGGTGGACGAGTGGCTGCTGGCGGCGGAGTACCTCCTGGAGGGCGGCAACACCCAGGTCATCCTCTGCGAGCGGGGCATCCGGACCTTCGAGACGGCGACCCGGAACACGCTCGACCTCGCCTCGGTGGCGCTGGTGAAGCAGCTGAGCCATCTGCCCGTGCTCGTGGACCCCTCTCACGCAACGGGGCTGCGCGAGCTGGTCATCCCCATGACGCTGGCCGCTGCCGCCGCGGGAGCGGATGGGCTCCTGGTGGAGGTGCACACGAGGCCCGACGAGGCGCTCTGCGACGGACGGCAGGCGCTGACCCCCGAGCTCTTCGTCGAGCTGATGCAGCGTCTGCCGGCGGTGCTCCAGGCGGTGGGGCGTTCTCTCCACCCACCGGTGTCCACCGCGCCGGCGGTGCGGGCCGTCTCGCCATGAGCGAGCAGGTCCGGCAGATGTTCTCGTCGATCGCGACGAGGTACGACGTCACCAATGTCGTCCTCAGCTTCGGCGTGGACCGGTGGTGGCGACACGCCACGGTGAAGACGGCACGAACCGGTCCCGGAATGCGGGTGCTCGACTGCGCCACCGGCACCGGGGACCTGGCCCTCGCGTTTCGTCGGACCGGGGCCGAGGTGGTGGGAACCGACTTCTGCGCGCCGATGCTCGAGCCTGCGCGGGAGAAGGCCCGGGCGGCCGGGCTGGAGGTGACCTTCGAGGTCGCCGACGCGATGGCGCTCCCTTACCCGGACGCGAGCTTCGACGTGTCGTCCATCTCCTTCGGGATCCGCAACGTGGACGACCCGGTGCAGTGTCTGCGGGAAATGGCGCGGGTGGTGAAACCCGGAGGACAGGTGCTGGTGCTCGAGTTCGGCCAGCCGCACGGCCTCTGGGGTGCGCTGTACCGTCTCTACTCGCGGGTGGTGATGCCAACCGTGGGCGGGCTCCTCACGGGGAACCGGGCGGCGTACCAGTACTTGCCTCGGACGGCGGCGGCGTTCCCCGCAGGTGAGCGATTCCTCGAGGTGATGGACCGCTCCGGGGGCTTTCGCGAGCGTTCGGCGCGGGCATTCACCGGCGGCATCACCTGGCTGTACCGGGGCATCGTCGCGGGCTGACGTCGGCGTCTGTACCGGCAACGTCGGACGGCGGGCTGTGTCCTCGGTTTCGGGCAACGGATGATCCGACCTCGGTGGCGCGGACCGGCTACGGTGCGCGCTCCAATTCCCAAGGAGACTTTCTTGATGACCGTCACGCGCTTCCTGCTTTCGATGCCCCTGCTCGCCGTCCTCGGGTGTGCCACCACCGAGTCCGCTGCGCCCACGGCCGCCAAGCCCGCGGCCCCGTCCCGGCCGACCGTGCCCGCCGCGATCGAGGCGCCGGCGACGGCCACGCTCGTGGTGCAGCTCTCGGCGAAGGGGACGCAGAACTACCGGTGTCAGGCCACCTCGGCGAGCGCGGCGGAGTGGAAGCTGGTGGCTCCCGAGGCCGAGCTCTTCCGGGCCGCGGAGCCGGGCGGCGACCTCGCGGGCACGCACGGGGCCGGACCGACCTGGACGCTCAAGGACGGCAGCGGCGCAAAGGGTGACGGGGCGAATGCGAAGCGGGCGGCGTCCCCCGAGGCCGGCTCGATTCCGTGGCTGCTCCTCCCCGCGCAGTCGAACGGTCAGGCCGGGGAGCTTCAGGGCGTGACGCTGGTCCAGCGCATCGAGACGAAGGGCGGCATCGCCCCTGCCGGCGGCTGTGACTCGGGGAGCGTCGGCGCCGAGACCAAGGTGCCGTACACCGCGATCTACGTCTTCTACCGCTGAGGCGACGTCCACCGCGTCTTGTCTAGCGCCGCAAGCTGGGGCTTGGCTCCGGCATGGGACCCGGCGGCCGCGGCCGGGGACCCCGCGGTGCCTGAGGACTCCGCGTTGGGTAGGGAGTCGGCGGCGAGGATGACGGGGGCTCCGTCGTCAGGGGGACGGGGTCCGACGTCGATTCGGGCGAATCGGAGTCGTCTCCGCAGCCGACGAGCGCGGCAGCCAGACATCCGAGGATGACGAGACGCGAAGACCAGCGACGGGACATGACGATTTCCCCCCTGAGGGTCCGAGCCGAAATGGCTCGCGACCGCACACTTCAATCGTCGTGCCGCAAGGGAGTGTCCGGATTCTCCGCACTTCGATGTTTGTCGATGCATCCGATGTAACGCCCTGGCCTACTCGGTAGCCGGGTCCGCCACACGGCACGGGCAAGCCCAGTCACGAACTGCGCTTCCCGTCTCCGCCGCTGGACTGCGCATCGTGCCGGTCAGCGCCGAGACAACGGGTGCCGCAAACCGCGACCTTCGTGCTCGCCCTGGCCTACTCCGTCCGAGGCGCGCTGCAGCACGCGCGCGAGCTCCTCGAAGGACGGGGGCTTGGCCAGGTGCGCGTCGAAGCCGGCATGGGCCGCGTGCAGGCGGTCCTCCGGCTGCGCGTACCCGGTCATCGCCACCGCGAAGAGCCCTGCGCCAAAGTCGGTTTGCCGGACGGTCCGGATGAAGTCGTAGCCGGTCATCCCGGGCAGTCCGATGTCGCAGATCAGGAGGGCCGGCTGCTTGTTCCGGAGCGCCTCCAGCGCCGCGACGGGCTCCGGGAAGATCTCCACGGTATGCCCGTCCAGCTCCAGGAGGTCGGCCAGCGACCGGGCGGAATCCTCGTTGTCCTCGACCAGGAAGATTTCGAGCGGTTGCGGTCGAGCGCTCCGCGCCTGCTCGGGGAGGCCGGAGTTCGCTGGCGGCGCCCGGGGCAGCGCGATCACGAACTGGGATCCCTTTCCATGCCCCTGGCTCGACACGCGCACCGTTCCGCCCTGGCGACTGGCGAGCTCCTTCACCAGTGAGAGCCCCACGCCCATGCCACCGTGAGCCAGCGCCGCTCGATCTCCCTGCACGAAGGGCCGGAAGATCCGCTCGAGATCACGGGGGTGGATGCCGGCCCCAGTGTCGCTGACCCCGATTTCACAGCGATCACCGACCGCAGACACCTGGACCCGAACGCGCCCCGCTGGCGGAGTGAACTTCAGCGCATTGTTCAGGAGATTGCCGACCATCTGCCCGAGCCGTTCGCCGTCGGCCTCCACCCACGCGGGCTCGGGACTCGCCTCCTGCTCGAGGATCACCCCCCGATCCTCGAAGAGCGTTCGCACGGCGTCGCAGCTGGCCCGCACGACCTCCCGCGCATCGAGGCGCGTGGGCTGGAGCACGATCTTCCCGTGGGTCAGTCGTCCGATGTCCAGCAGATCATCCACCAGCCGCGAGAGCTGCTCCGTCTGGCGGGCGAGGACGTCCCGTGCGCGGAGGTGGGCCTCGGTCTCCGGAGCCGTTCGCTCGAGGAGCACCAGGCTGTTCCGGATCGGCGCGAGAGGATTGCGGAGCTCATGCGAGAGTACGGCAATGAAGTCGCTCTTCCGGCGATCCGCCTCGCGGAGCTCGAGCTCGGCCTTCTTCCAGTCGGTGACCTCCCGGGTGACGGCCAGGAGAGAGGGCACCGAACCGTCCTCGAGCTGCTCAGGGACGATCTTCACCTCGTAGTGTCGCTCGTCGCCGCCGGACCCATAGGTGAACTCCACGACCTCCGGTCGACCGGTGGTGAAGACCCTCTCGAAGCTCGAGTGCCAGAGCTCGACCAGGTGAGGCGGAAATCCGAGCTCGGCGTTGGACCTGCCCAGGATCTGCTCCCGGGAAAGGCCGGAAACGGCCTCCACCCGCGCGTTCACGTAGAGGTGCCTGTACCGTCGGTCGAAGCGGGCGATGATGTCAGGCGCGTTCTCGGCGAGCGTCCGGAACCGCCTCTCGCTCTCCTGGAGCGAGACCTCGTTCTTCCGGAGCTGGAGCTCGATCTCCTTTCGGGCGGTGATGTCGATGTTGAGGCCGCGCATCGTGAGTGGCCGGCCGTCGGCGCTCCGGAGCACGCTTCCGGCCGAGTAGAGCCAGCGGAATCCCCCGTCGGAGCTGAGGATCCGAAACTCGGACTCGTAGCTCGGCGCGGCGCCGGACACGGCGTCCTGGACCGCCTGCTCCACGCGCTGCACGTCCTCGGGATGCACGCAACTCCGCCAGAGATCGTAGTCGGGAGTGACCGAGGGCGGGACGCCGTAGAGCTCGAACTGCTCCGGGGACCAGTAGACCTTGCCGGTGACGATGTCCCACTCGAAGATGCCGGCACGCGCGAATTCGAGCGTCTGGCGTAGGCGTTCCTCGCCGAGCCGGAGCTCGCCCTGGATGTCGTTGCGGCTGCGCCGGTCGCGTGGCGGGTCGTCGCTCTCCCGTCGCACCTCGTGCACGCTCACCAGGGCCATCCTCGTCCCGGCCTCGTAGACCCAGGTGAGGGAGCCCTCCCACGTCGGTCCTGGCCCCGGGCCCGAACGGTGGGCAGGGATCGGCACCGGATTCACGGCGCGGGCCCACGGTGCAATCCGCAGCTCGGCGCCCGTCGCGCCGCGCACCGGAACATCTACCGGAAGCGCTCCGGGGTCGAGGGTGGCGAGGTAGCGGGACCACTCCGTGTTCTGTCGGACGATGCGGCCGTCCTCACGGGCGAGACACCGGGCGGCGGTGGGCTCCGCAAAGAGTGCCTCCCGGACGCTCGTCTCCAGCCTGGACGGATCGACAGCCACGTGCTCCCCCGAGAGCACACCCAGCGAGCCCGAGCAGCCTGCCCCGCTGCGTCAAGGACTGTCGATATTCCCCATGGTGCAATCCCACTCCAGAAGACATGGAATGAGCAATCGAGCGCCCGGTCGAGCGCTCGTCGCTCAGAGCCTCGACCCCTCGAAGTCGTAGATCTTGTCCACCGCGATCTGCCGGTAGCGGTCCGCCTTCAGGGCGCGCTTCGACGCTTCCCAGGTGAGCTGCACCGTCGGCGCGTCGGGCATGACCTTCTTCCGCCGCTTCACTTCCTTCTTGATCGCCTTCACCGCCTCCCGCGGGTGAAAGCAGAAGGCCGAGCTGAAGACCAGGCCCTGGTCGAACGGGATGAGCCTCGCCTCGAGGATATCGCCCTTCTCCAGGCCCACGGTGTGCCGGCGCTCGGAGACGTCGAACTCCTTGCCGCCGAACAGCTCCCGCAGCCGGACGTTCCCGGGCTTGATCTTCCGCACCTCGAACAGCCCGTGCACCGTCTCGGTGAAGCTGCGAAAGGCGGAGAGCTCCGCCCCGTCGCCGCCGGAAGACCGCGACTCGAGGATTTCCTCCGCCGGCGTTCTCCCGCTCTCGGAACGCTTCCGGTCGAAGAGGTAGTAGTCGAGGAACGACGCCATCCTCATCTCGAACTGCTTGTCGTCCTCGAAGACCTCACCGGTGCGTTGGAAGTACTCGGCCTTGGCGGCGAGGAGGTCGGGCTTCCGCTCCTCGGTGCTGGCGAATGCAATGAGCTGGTCCAGGTACGGTTGATAGGACAATGGGCGAATCCGGGGGGCTGAACCCGCGACCTTAGCGTGCCATCGCCTGCGTGAAGCGGGCGAACAGATGCCGCGCGTCGTGCGGCCCGGGGCTCGACTCGGGGTGGTACTGGACACTGAAGGCGCGGGCGTCGGGGATCTCCAGCCCCTCCACGGTGTGGTCATTGAGGTTGAGGTGGGTGACGTTCGCCTTGCCCTTCACCGAGGCCTCGTCGACCGCGAAGCCGTGGTTCTGGGCGGTGATCTCCACCTTCCCGGTGAGGAGGTCCTTCACCGGCTGGTTGGCGCCCCGGTGGCCGAACTTCATCTTGTAGGTCGTCCCGCCGATGGCCCGGGCGAGGATCTGGTGACCGAGGCAGATGCCGAAGACCGGCACCTTTCCCAGCAGCGCCGCCACCGCGCGGTCCGCGCCGGCCACCGCCGCCGGGTCTCCGGGGCCGTTGGTCAGGAACACGCCGTGGGGCCGCTTCGCCAGCACCTCCTCCACCGGCGTCGCCGCGGGGACGACCGTCACCCGGCAGCCGGCGTCGACCAGGAGCTGGATCATGGCCTTCTTCAAACCGTAGTCGTAGGCCACCACCTCGAAGCGCAGCTGCGGAGTCGGCCGGCCTGGACTGAAGACCGAGGGCGTCGGCTCGGTGAAGACATACGGCTTCCGGGTGCTGATCCCGGTCACGAGATCCTGCCCCTCCATGCCTGGAGCGCGGCGGGCTCGCTCGACCAGGGCGGCCGCCGAGTGGCCCTCGCTGGAGATGACGCCCATCTGTGCCCCGCGGGTCCGGATGTGCCGCACCAGCTTCCGGGTATCGATGCCGTGCAGACCCACGACCCCGTTCCGATCGAGGTAGGCGCCGAGCGTCTCTGCCGCCCGCCAGTTGCTCGCGGCCTCGGACAGCGAGCGGATGATCATGCCCACGGCGTGCGGCCGGGCGCTCTCGTCGTCGACCGGGTTGGTCCCGACGTTGCCCATCTCCGGCGCAGCCATGGTGACGATCTGGCCCACGTAGGAGGGGTCGGTGAGGATCTCCTGGTAGCCGCTCATCGAGGTGTTGAAGACCACCTCGCCCACGGTCTCGCCGATCGAGCCGAACGCCTGGCCCTCGAACGTCATACCGTCTGCCAGAGCCAGGATGGCTCGCTTCGTCATCGTCTCTCCTCGAGAGGCCACACCGTCCGGCCCCCCACCACGGTCCGCACCACCCGTCCGACCACCTTGCGGCCCTCGTACGGGGTGTTCCGGCTCCTGGACTGGAATCGCGCCGCTTCCACCGTCCACTCGGCGCCGGGGTCCACTAACGTCACGTCGGCCGGCGCGCCCGGCCCGAGGTGCCCGCCGGGAAGCCCGAAGGTCGCGGCTGGTCCCGAGGTGAGCAGCTCCACCGCCCGCGCCGGACCGAGAACGCCCGCCCGGACCAGCTCCAGGGTGAGGGGCAGAGCCGTCTCCAGCCCGATGACCCCGTTCGCCGCCTCGGCGTAGGGCACCTGCTTCTCCATGATGCCGTGCGGGGCGTGGTCGGTGGCGATGGCGTCGATGGTCCCGTCTGCGAGCCCGTCCCGGACTGCGGCCACGTCCTCCGGGTGCCGCAACGGAGGGTTCATCTTGGCGTGGGTGTTCCAGCCCTCCACCGCCTCGTCGGTGAGCGTGAAGTGGTGCGGGGCGGCCTCGGCGGTGACCTGGAGCCCTCGCCGCTTGGCCTCGCGAACCAGGGCCACGCTGGCAGAACAGCTCAGGTGGGCGACGTGGAGCCGCCCGCCGACCTCCTCCAGCAGCACGAGATCTCGGGCCACCATCACCACCTCGGCCGAGCGCGGGATGGGGAGGAGACCCAGACGCGTGGCCCGCGGCCCCTCGGTCAGGGCCCCGCCCGCGGACAGCGTCAGATCCTCCTCGTGAACCATGACCGGAAGCCCGAGCGGCCTGGAGTAGACCAGCACCCGTCGCATCAGGCTGGCGCTCATCACCGGCCGTCCGTCGTCCGTCACCGCCACGCAGCCCGCATCCCGGAGCGCGCCGAGCTCCGCCATCTCCTCTCCGAGGAGGCCCTTGCTGATGGCTCCCACGGGGTAGACCCGCGCCAGGTTCGCCTCGGCCGCCCGCTGGCGGATGAGCCGGGTCACCAGCACAGAGTCGTTGACCGGCCGGGTGTTGGGCATCGCCGCCACCGCGGTGTAGCCGCCGGCCACCGCCGAGCGCGTCCCGGTGAGGATGGTCTCCTTCCCCTCCTCGCCCGGCTCGCGCAGGTGCACGTGGAGGTCGATGAAGCCGGGGGTGACCCAGAGGCCCTGCGCCTGCACCTCCTCGGCTCCGTCGAGCGGGAGCGGCCGCTCGGACACGGCGGTGACCTTGCCGTCCTCCAGCCGCACGTCCCGGACGCCGTCCACGCGGTTGCGCGGGTCGATGACCCGCCCTCCCCGGATGATGATCGGCTTGCTCATCCGCACGATTCCAAGATTGCCATCCGCACCGCGACTCCGTTCGCCACCTGCTCGAGGATGACGTTCGCCGGACCGTCGGCCACCTCCGGCGCGAGCTCCACGCCGCGGTTCACCGGCCCCGGATGCATCACCACCGCGTCGGGCTTCAGCGCCCGGGCCCGCCCCAGGGTGAGGCCGAAGGCGCGGGCGTACTCGGCAGAGCTGGGAAACATCGACTCCTTCTGCCGCTCCAGCTGGACCCGGAGCATCATGACCGCGTCCGCCTCGTCCAGCGCGGCGTCGATGGAGGGCAGCACCTTCGCGCCGAGCGCGTCGAGGCCGACCGGCACCAGCGTGGGCGGGCCGGCCACCACCACCCGCGCTCCCAGCGTCGTGAGGCAGTAGAGGTTGCTCCGCGCCACACGGCTGTGGAGGACGTCGCCGACGATGGCCACCGTCTTCCCCTCCAGCCTCCCCCAGCGCTCGTGGAGGGTGAAGGCGTCGAGCAGGGCCTGCGAGGGATGGGCGTGGGTGCCATCCCCCGCGTTCACCACGGAGCAGCGCACGTTCCTCGAGACGAGGTCCGCGGCCCCGGAGGCCGGATGCCGGAGGACGATGATGTTCGCGCCGAGCGCCTCGACGTTCCGCACCGTGTCCACCAGCGACTCACCCTTCGACACGCTGGAGGTCGCGGCGTTGAAGTTGAGCACGTCCGCCCCGAGCGCCTTGGCGGCACGCTCGAATGACAGCCGGGTGCGGGTGCTGTTCTCGAAGAAGAGGTTGGCCACCACGCGGCCGGCCAGCGAGCGCAGTGGGGTGCCCGCCCTGAGCCCACGGGCGTGGAGCCGGGCGCGCCCGAAGAGCAGCTCGATGTCGTGGCGGGACATCCCCTCGGTGGTCAGCAGGCTGCGGGGCGAGAAGGGGTTCACCGGATGGTCCCCTCGCGCGTGGTGCGGAAGCGCAGCGTCCAGTACCGCTCCAGCGGCTGCAGCTTGACCGTCCGTGCGTACTCGAGCGTGAGCCGACCCGACCTGCCGTCCGCCGCGCGCTCGACCTGCACGTCCTGGGGGTCGATGCCCAGCCCGGGCACCTGGACCTGCCGGCCCTCTTGCTCTTCCCAGTGGTAGCCGACCTTGGCCAGTCGGCCGGCGACCATCCTCTGTACGGCGGGGCCATCCAGGGCGGAGACCTCGGCCGTCATCTGACCCACTCCCGCGGCGAGCGTCTCGCGGACGTCCAGGTCGTCGAGCCAGAGGGGCACGTAGATCCAGGCCAGGTAGGCACCGGAAACAAGGGCGACGGTCAGGGTCACGTTGACCAGGTTCACCGCGCCGCGGGGCCGTCGCACGAGCCTGTCGGATACGCTGCCTGTCCCCCGGCGTCAATGCCCGCCGCGTCTGTCGCGGGGGCGGGGGCTCAGCCCCCCGCACCAGGGGGACGCCTGCGGAAGCGCGCAGTCGCGCGCCGGCGGTGAGGCTCAGCCCCCCGCACCAGGGGGACGCCTGCGGAAGCGCGCAGTCGCGCGCCAGCGGTCAGGCTCAGCGTACCTGCCGGAAGAAGCGCTCGGTCCGGATGCCGGTACCGCCGAAGAAGTCCGAGAGCAGCCCCCCATGGGAGAGCGAGAGCCAGATGATCATCGCCTTCCCCTTGATGTTCCCGTAGGGCACGAAGACCACGGTCCTCCGCGGCCCACCGAGGCCGAACCGGCTGTCCAGGCTGTTGTCGCGGTTGTCGCCCATCACGAACACCGAGCCCTCCGGCACCCGGATGGGGCCGTCGGGCGGGGTCTCCCGCCGGAACTCGGTGTCGAGCAGGATCTCGTGCTCCTTCCCTCCGAGGGTCTCCCTCCAGAGGTCGGGGTGCACGAGCCGCCAGGGACTGTCCTCGGGACGATCCCAGACCTCGACCCGCCGCTGCACCAGCTGGGCCGGGACCACGTTGCCGTTGAGGTACACCCGGTCCTCCCGGAGCTCGACGACGTCGCCGGGGATGCCCACCACGCGCTTGATGTAGTCCTGCCCGGTGATCGGGTTCTCGAAGACGATGACGTCCCCCCGCGCCGGTGGGCGGACGATCACGAACGGCACCACGTTCGCCCACGGGATGTGGACACCGTAGATGAACTTGTTGACGAAGATCTGATCGCCGATCTGCAGCGTGGGGAGCATCGAGCCGCTCGGGATGCGGAACGGCTCGATGAAGATGGCCCGGATGAGCAGCGCCACCGCGAGAGCCTTGGCGATGCCGATGCCCACCCCCAGCGCGTTCTGCTTCCGGAACGCGGGCAGCTGCTTTCCGGCCTGTTCGCCGAGGCCGTGGATCTCGCGATCGAGCGCGGCCGGGTCCCCGGCGGCGGCCGCTGCATCCACCCGCGCCGCGAGGTCCACCAGGCGTTCGCGGACCGCCGCATCGTGGACCGAGACGAGGCCCTGCGAGAGCTCGCTGTTCAGCTCCCGCGCCTCGTGGCGCAGCCTCCGCAGATTTGCGCCCTGGCGGTCCACGGTCCGCCAGACCACGAGGCCGACGAACCAGACGACCATCAGGAGCCCGAAGCCCTGCATCACCGGAAGCGCCACGCTCGCCGTGGAGGGGAAGGACTCGATGACGATCAGGTACGGGATCAGCGCCAGCGCCAGCACGGTGATCGGCGACCACAGGCTGGTCGCGAGGTCGAACCAGTGCAGGCGGCGGCGGCGCGCGGCCTGCGCCGCGGTGCGGCGGGCTCCGAGCTCCGTCTCGAGCGGCGGACGTTCCTGGACGCTGGTGGCCATTAGCCTTCCGTCTTCAGCACGGCCAGGAAGGCCTCCTGCGGGATCTCCACCGAGCCCACCTGCTTCATCCGCTTCTTGCCCTCCTTTTGCTTCTCGAGGAGCTTGCGCTTCCGGCTGATGTCACCCCCGTAGCACTTGGCGAGCACGTTCTTGCGCATTGCAGAGATGGTCTCGCGGGCGATGACCCGGCTGCCGATCGCCGCCTGGATTGCCACCTCGTACATCTGCTTGGGAATGACTTCCTTGAGCCGGGCACACACGTCGCGGCCACGCTGGTAGGCGCGATCCCGATGCACGATGACGCTGAGCGCGTCCACGGGGTCTCCGTTGATCAGCACGTCGAGCTTGACCAGGTCCGAGGTCTGGTATCCGGCGAGCTCGTAGTCGAGGCTGGCGTAACCCCGACTGACGCTCTTGAGCTTGTCGAAGAAGTCGAACACCACCTCGGACAGCGGCATTCCGTAGGTCACCTGCACCCGTTTTCCGGAGCTGCCCAGGTACTTGATGTCCTTCTGCACCCCGCGGCGGTCCTGGCAGAGCTTCAGGATGGCGCCCAGGTACTCGTCGGGCACGTGGATGTGGCAGGTGAGGACCGGCTCCTCCATGTGCTCGATGTGCTGCGAGGGAGGGAGCCTGGCCGGGTTGTCCACCAGCAGCTCCTCGCCCTTGACGGTGAAGACCTTGTAGACCACCGAGGGCGCGGTGGTGATGAGCGACAGGCCGTACTCCCGCTCCAGCCGCTCCTGGACGATCTCCATGTGGAGCAGGCCCAGGTAGCCGCAGCGAAACCCGAAGCCCAGCGCTGTGGACGTCTCCGGCTCGTAGGTGAAGGCGGAGTCGTTGAGCTGCAGCTTCTCCAGCGCGTCGCGCAGGTTCTCGTAATCCGCCGAGTCGATCGGGAAGACGCCGCTGAACACCATCGGCTTCACTTCCTGGAAGCCGGGGAAGGGCTGGGCGGTGGGGCGCGCCGCCTCGGTGACGGTGTCGCCCACCTTGGCGTCGTGGATCTCCTTCACGTTGGCGATGAGGATGCCCACCTCGCCGGCCATCAGCCGCGTCACCGGGCGGGCGAACGGCGAGTGGACGCCAAGCTCCTGCACCTCGAACTTCTTCCCGTTCGACATGAGGAGGATCTGCTGCTTCAGCTCCAGCGTCCCCTCCAGGAGCCGGACCAGCATCACCACGCCGCGGTAGCTGTCGTACCAGCTGTCGAAGACCAGGGCCTTGAGGGGAGCGGCAGGGTCACCCTTCGGCGGAGGCACGCGCGCCACCACCGCCTCGAGGATCTCGTCGATGCCGATCCCCTCCTTCGCCGAGGCCGGCACCGCGGTGGAGGCGTCGATCCCGATGACATCCTCGATCTCCGCACGGGTGCGCGCCACATCCGCCGAGGGCAGGTCGATCTTGTTGATGACCGGGATGACCTCCAGACCCTGATCCAGCGCCATGTAGACGTTGGCCAGGGTCTGCGCCTCCACGCCCTGCGAAGCGTCCACCACCAGGAGCGCGCCCTCGCATGCAGCCAGCGAGCGGCTGACCTCGTAGGCGAAGTCCACGTGCCCCGGAGTGTCGATGAGATTGAGGACGTAGTCCTTCCCGTCCTTCGCCCGGAAATTCATCCGGACCGACTGGGCCTTGATGGTGATGCCGCGCTCGCGCTCCAGCTCCATGTTGTCCAGGAACTGGTCTTGCGCCTCCCGCTGGGTCACCGTCCCCGTCCGATCGAGCAGGCGGTCGGCCAGCGTCGACTTGCCGTGATCGATGTGGGCGATGATGCAGAAGTTACGAAGGTGGGCGTTCTCGGCCGGCATTCTGGGGTTCTCTGACGTCGCGGCGGCTCCCTAACACCTCGGGGAGCCAGGGCGCCACCGCCCGGCCGAGATGATCGTCTTGGCGGATTCCGGTCAGGTCCTTCGGTCCCGGAACCAGCCGACGGTCTGCCGGAGCCCCTCCTCGAGCGTGACCGCGGGACGCCAGCCCAGGATCTTCGCCGCGAGGCTCGGATCGACCGAGCTGCGCATCTGCTCGCCGGGCTTCGCCGGGGCATGCTGCGCCGGCCGATCCACTCCCGCGGCCCGGGACAGCAGGGTGTAGAGCCGGTTCACCTCGGTCTCGATCCCGGTGCCGATGTTGATCGGTCCCTCGACGTCACGGGTGGCGGCGAGGAGATTGGCCCGGGCCACGTCCTGTCCATGGACGAAGTCCCGGGTCTGCTCGCCGGTCCCGTTGATGATGCAGGACTCCCCCCGGAGCAGCCGCTCGGAGAAGATCGCCACCACCCCGGCCTCCCCGTGCGGGTTCTGCCGGGGCCCGTAGACGTTTGCGTAGCGCAGGGCCACGGACGGCAGTCCGTACTGGGTCCGGTAGTAGCCGAGGTACAGCTCGCCGGCGGCCTTGGAGACGCCGTACGGCGAGACAGGCCGCGTGGGATGCGACTCGGGCGCCGGGTAGACGTCCTGCTCGCCGTAGATGGCCCCGCCGGTGGAGCTGAACACCACCTTGCGCACCCCTGCCCTCCGCGCTGCCTCGAGGACGTTGAGGAAGCCGCCGATGTTCACGTCGGCGTCGAACCGCGGATCAGCCACCGAGCGCCGCACGTCCATCTGCGCGGCGAGGTGACAGATGACCTCGAAGCGCTCGGACTCCACGAGCCGCGTCGCATCGGCCGAGCGGATGTCCGAGACCACCAGCCGCACCGCGGATCTCAAGTTCTCGCGCCGGCCACTCGACAGGTCGTCCAGGGCCCACACCTCGTGACCCGCGTCGAGGAAGACGTCGGTGACGTGGCTGCCGATGAATCCGGCGCCACCGGTGACCAGGACCTTCACGGGTTCGCTCTCCTGGCCTCTCCCGGGCGAACCCCGACCCCCGGTACCCCGCGGAAGTAGGCGATGGTCTGCTTCAATCCATCGCTCAAGCTGGTGCGTGGCTCCCAGCCCAGCAACTGCCGCGCCCGGCTGATGTCAGGACGGCGCCGCTGCGGATCGTCCGTGGGCAACGGCAGGTGGACGATGCGCCCTCCCCCACCGGCCGCCGCACGCACCGCCTCGGCGAACTGGAGGATGGTCATCTCCTCCGGATTGCCGAGGTTCACCGGGTCCTGCACGTCGGAGAGAGCCAGGCGAATGAAGCCGTCCACCAGGTCCGAGACGTAGCAGAAGCTGCGAGTCTGGCTGCCGTCGCCGAAGACGGTGAAGTCCTCCCCGGCGAGCGCCTGGGCGACGAAGGCCGGTACCACCCGGCCGTCATCGAGCCGCATGCGCGGGCCATAGGTGTTGAAGATGCGGACGATCCGGACCGAGAGCCCGTGGGTCCGGCGATACGCCGCCACCATCGCCTCGCCGTAGCGCTTCGCCTCGTCGTAGACCGAGCGCGGGCCGACCGGGTTCACGTTCCCCCAGTACGACTCCCGCTGCGGATGCTCGAGCGGGTCGCCGTACACCTCCGAGGTGGAGGCCTGGAAGAAGACCGCGCGCTTGCGCCTCGCCAGCTCGAGGCCGTGCTCGGTGCCCCGGGCTCCGACCCGCAGCGTCTCCAGCGGCAGCTCGGCGTAGTCGATGGGCGAGGCCGGTGAGGCGAGATTGAAGACGTGGTCCAGCGGGCCTTCGAGATCGAAGGGCTCGCAGATGTCGTGGGTCACGTGGCGAAAGCGCGGATTCCTGCGGAGCTCGCGCAGGTTCGCTTCCGAGCCGGTGATCAGGCTGTCCACCGACACCACCGAGGCCGCCCCATCCGCGAGCAGGCGCTCGCAGAGATGCGAACCCAGAAATCCGGCGCCCCCCAGGACCACCGCGTGCGTTCCGTTCATTCCGTCCAAATGCCTAGAGGTCCTCGAAGCTGGCCTGCCCTGGAAGCTGGGTACGGTACTTCTCGAGGACGAGGTCGATGCCCTGCCGGATGTACTCCGCCACCGGGACCTTGGTCTTCTCGTTCAGGAGCTTCAGCTGCGCGTTTTGCTCGGGCGTGATGTAGATGGTGGTGGACAGCTTCTTCCTGGGCATGGCCAGCGGTGAACGTACATGAAGGGTCACCCTGCGGCCACGTCGGCTGGGGGGATGTACCCCTGGTGCGCCGGTCGGGCCTTCGGAGACAATGCATGCCCATGAAAACGCTGGGATGGGTGCTGTCGACCGCCGGCCTGGTCCTCGCTGCCGGATGCGCCCACACGCCCCCGCCCACCGCGGCCACGGGCCCGACGGGCTCGGTGGGCAGCCCCATCCACCAGCCCTCGGGGAACGAGCACGTCCAGACCTACGACCTGCACCGCTCCGGCAAGCCGGACGTGTGGGTCTACTCGGTCACCACCCAGGACGCCTCGGGGCGGCCGGTGGAGCGGCGGGTCCGCAAGGAGGCCGACCTGAACGGCGACGGACGGGTGGACATCGTCGACTACTTCGACGAGGCGGGGCAGGTCACCCGGGAGACCCTCGACCTCGACTACGACGGGAAGGTCGACTCCACGCTCTACTTCGAGAAGGGCAAGAAGGTTCGCGCGGAGAAGGACCTCGACGGCGACGGCCGCGTCGACACCTGGAGCTTCTACGACGGGGAGGAGAAGCTCTCGCGCAAGGAGCGCGACGTGAAGGGCACCGGCAAGGTCGATTACTGGGAGTTCTGGGAGAACGGAGCCATCGACCGGATCGGCGAGGACCTCGACGGCGACGGCCAGGTGGACCGCTGGACCAAGGGGAGCGAGGCCTCGACCGCGGGGAAGTGAGCCGCAGGGGCGCGGCGCGTCCATGCTCAGGGAGTCGACGTCCCGGCGCGCCCGTAGGAGTCCTCGAGGCGGACCACGTCGTCCAGCTCGGGGGTGCTGACCTCCAGCACGTCGCAGTCGGTGAGCGCGACCATCCGGTGCTTCGTCAGCGGCTTCACGTGGTAGCTCTCGCCCGGCTTCAGCTCGCGCTCGACGAGTCCGTCGCCCTCGTCCACCACGAAGAGGAGCCGCCCGCGCTGGAGGTGGATCGTCTCATCCTTCTTGTTGTGGTACTGCAGCGAGAGCTTGTGGCCCTGGGTGATGTGCAGGAGCTTGCCCACGTAGCGGTCGGTGTGCGCCCAGATCAGCTCGTAGCCCCAGGGCTTCTCCACCCGTCGTGTCATGCTCATCGGCTGCTGCTCACCTGGTCGATGCGACGAACGCCTCCGCCTGCGTCTCGCGCTTGAAGTCCTGCAGGTACCGGGTGGCTGCGTCCTTGGTGGGGAAGCTCCCCATCCGTACCCGGTACCAGGTCCCCTTCCCGGGGACCTCCGCCGTCACGATGTATGGCGCGTAGCCCTTCTCGCGCAAGCGGGAGACCTGACGCTCGGCGTCGTCCCGGTTGAGGCTGGCCCCGAGCTGGAGGGTGAAGGCACCGGCGGCGCTCGTCGTCTCGGGCACCTTCGGCGCCGGATGCGCCGCGGCGGGCGCGGTCCGAGTCGCCACGGACTCCTTCTTCTCGGGCTCGGCCTTTCGCTCGGGCTTCGCCTCGACGGCGGCGGGCGGAGGAACGGCGGCGGGTCGCGGCAAGCTGGGCTTGCTCGCGACTGCGGAGGCTGCGGGAGCGCTGGCCGCATCCGTCGGAACGGAGGAGGCCGGCGTGGGCGCGACGTGCGTGGTCGAGCCGGTCGAGGTCGTCGCCGGCGCGGAGAGGGCCGGAGCACGCGCCACGGCCGGCGCGGGCGCGGCGGGCTTGGTCAGCTCCTCCTGGAAGGTGAGCGGCGGAGCTGCACGGGCTTGCTCGAGCGCATCGGACTTGTGGTCCAGCGCGGTGAGGAGGTCCGGCGCGCGATCCGCTCTCGGCGTGCCCGCGAGCTTCTTGCCCACCAGCACTCCAAGAACGAACACCGCGCCGAGGACGACGATGCCGCCGATCAGCAGGCTGACCACCTGCCGGCTGTCGAGCGACAGGTCGTACTTTTCCCGCATCCGGTGGGTGTCTCGCATCAAGACATGGAGAGGATTACGCCCTGCTCCGGAGGGGGTCAAATTCCCCGGTGGTCGTTCCGCGCTCCCGCGACAGCGCGTCCCACGCGCCGCAGCCCGGGCAGCGGAAGTCGAAGGTGCGGAAGCGTGCGCGGCAGCTGCCACACCGGAAGGCGAGCAGCGGGTCGCCCAGCCGCCGCAGCACCTCGCGGTACTGGTCGCGCACCGAGTCGAGCTGACCCGTCGCGAGGAGCAGCTCCCCGAGCGCGCGCCGTGCCTCCACCGACCGCGGCGTGCGCGACACGGCTGCCTGCAGCACCCCGGCCGCGTCGTCGGGGCGCCCGGCGCGGATCAGGGCCTCGGCCCGGGTGAGCGACACCGGCAGCGCGCGCTCTCCCAGCGGCTCCTCGAGCTCGCCGAGCCACTGCGCGCACGCCTCGGGCGTGGCTCCAGCCTCGAGCGCCAGCGCGAACCCCTGAGCGGCGGCCTCCGGCTCCCGCGTCACCGCCTGCCGGGCGGCTTCCCGCGCTCCCTCCGCGTCACCCGAGGCGAGCCGGGCCCGGGTGAGGGCCAGGCCGCCGTGGCCGCCGTCGGGCGCGAGCGAGGTGGCACGCTCGGCCAGCGCCCGCGCCGCCGCGGGATCCGAAGCGGCGGTGGCCAGCGACTGCTCGGCGAGCAGATGTGCCAGGACATCGTCCCCGCTCCCCTCGTGCTGGACGAGGAGCTCCTGGATCTCGACTGCCCGCGCCCACTCGCGGGTCTCCTCCAGCAGCCGCCGGAAGGACACCAGAGCTTCCGTCTTCACCGGCGGGTCGGCGACCAGCGCCTCGAAGGTCTCGCGGGCCCGGTCCTGCATCCCGGCGCGGCGGTAGTCGAGTGCCAGCTCCAGCCGGGCTCGCCGCCGCACCTCGGGCTGCAGCTGGGGCTTGAGCAGCATGTTCTGACCGAGGCGGATGGCCCAGGCCAGCTCACCCTTTCGCCGCATCAGCGCGGCGAGGGCGAAGTAGGTCTCGGTGGTGCCGGTGTTCAGCTGCGCGGCGCGCGACAGCTCGGCGATCGCCGCGTCCGGCTCGTCGGAGAGCACGTAGCGCACCCCGGCGAGGTACGCCCGGCTGGCGTCCTCGGTGCTCCGCTTGCGCGAGAGCGCGGCGAGCAATCCCAGAACCGCCACCAGCGCGGTGGCGGCGAGCACGGGAACGAGGAGACCGACGCCTTCCATCCGCGAGGTCCTCAGCCGCGCGCCAGCGCGGCCTCGAAGTGCGGCTGCAGCGCATCCCAGGTCTGGTCGAGCGTCTCGATCATCACCTTGGTCGCGCCCACCACCGGCATGAAGTTCGTGTCGCCCCGCCAGCGCGGGACGAGGTGCCAGTGGAGGTGGCCGTCGATGCCCGCCCCGGCGTCACGTCCGATGTTCATCCCGAGGTTGGCCCCTGCGGGGTGGTACACCTCGTCGACCACCTTCAGCGCGATCTGGAGCAGGTGCTGGAGGTCGTCCAGCTCCTCGTGATCGAGGGCGGCGTAGTCCCCGGTGTGGCGGCGCGGCACCACCATCAGGTGCCCGTTGTTGTACGGGTACTTGTTGAGGATGGCGAAGCTCCTCGCGGTCCGTCCGAGGATGAGGTTCTTCCGATCCGCCTCCCGCCCGGTCTCCTCCGGGTAGCGGCAGAAGATGCAGCCCTCCTCCTTCGGCGCGTCGATGAACTCGCGCCGCCAGGGGGCCCACAGGTGGTCCATCAGGGCTCCCCTGGGCCGGGCGACGGCATCAGGAGCCTGGGGCCCGGCGCGGAGAGCACCTCTCCGAGGCGCGTGGAGAGCGCGTGAACCAACGACTGCGCGTCCTCCCCGAACATCGCCCGGAACAGCGGACGGTCCCTGGTGGGGTACTCGATGCGCGGCTCGCCCTTGATCCCGGCCAGCTTCCCGGCCTCGCGGACCGCGTCCGGCAATCCGCCGAGCTCGTCCACCAGCTTCAGCTCCTTCGCCTTTCGCCCGGTGAACACACGGCCGTCGGCCACCTTGCGGACCTCGTCCTCGGGGAGCTTCCGCGCCTCGGCCACAGCCCCGATGAACTGAGCGTGCACGTCGTCCAGCATCGACTGGAAGTACGAGCGCTCCTCGGCGCTCATCTCGCGAAAGGGGTTTCCGGCATCCTTGAGCTTCCCGGCGGTGATGGTGCGCATGTCCACCCCGGCCCACTTGAGCAGCCCCGAGACGTTGGGGAACTGGGAGATGACGCCGATGCTCCCGGTCAGGGTGCCAGGGTTGGCGTAGACCTTCTCGCCGCCCATCGCGATGTAGAAGCCACCGGAGGCGGCGACGGAGCCCATGCTGGCCAGCACGTGCTTCTTCTTCTGGAGCCGTTGCATGGCCTCGAGGATCTCCTGCGAGGGCCCGACCGAGCCGCCGGGGCTGTCGATCCGGACCACCACGGCGCGAATGCGCGCATCCTCCTCGAACTCCCGCAGCTCCTTGAGGGTGGTCTTCGAGTCGGTGATGACGCCCGTCACCTCCACCACCCCGACCCGCTCCCCACCTGCGCGGGACATGACGTTTCCGCCCCGCCCGCTCTGCACGGCGATCCAGGCGAGGGCCATGAAGGCGAAGAGGCAGAGGAAGAGGCCTCCGAAGACGAGGCCCAGGATCCAGGCGGCGCGGCGGTCCATTGTGCCGCTCGCTTCTAGCCGATCCACCCGCCCCCGAGCACCTCATCCCCCCGGTAGAAGACCGCGGCCTGTCCAGGGGTGACCGCCCGCACCGGCTCCTCCGTCCGGACGGTGAGGCGCACCCGGTCCGCGGCGACGACCCGCGCCCGCGTGCCGGCATGCCGGTGCCGGATCCGCACCTGAACCGCCTCGTCCGCGGAGGGCGTGCCCTGCACCCAGGATGGCTGCAACACCGTGAACTCGGAGCGCTCCAGCCCGCTCGCCGGACCGACCACCACCGCGCCGGTCCCGGCCTCGATGCGCTGGACGTAGAGCGGCTCGGCGGCGGCCACGCCCAGCCCGCGACGCTGACCCACGGTGAAGCGGTGCACGCCGGCGTGCTTCGCGAGCACTTGCCCCCGTCCGTCCACCACCGTTCCGGAGGGCTGTGGACCGGCAACCCGCTCGACGAAGCCGGCGTAGTCGCCGTCGGGGACGAAGCAGATCTCCATGCTCTCCGGCTTCTCGCTGGTCGGCAGGCGGTGGCGCTGGGCGATGGCCCTGACCTCGGCCTTGGAGAGCCCGCCCACCGGGAACTCCAGCTGGGCGAGCGCATCCTGCCCCAGAGTGAAGAGGAAGTAGCTCTGGTCCTTCGACGCGTCCCTGGCCCGGAGGAGGCGGAATCCGTCGGCCGTCCGTTCCACACGGGCGTAGTGCCCGGTGGCGAGTCGCGCTCCGAGGGCGCGTGCCTTGGCGAGGAGGAAGTCGAACTTCACGTCGCGGTTGCAGGCGACGCAGGGAACGGGCGTCTTCCCCTCCAGGTAGGACTGGACGAAGGGCTGGACCACCCGGTGCCTGAACACCTCCTCGGCGTCGGCGACGTAGAAGGGGATCCCGAGCGTGCTCGCGACGGCACGAGCATCGTCGATGTCGTCCGGGCTGCAGCAGCTCCCGCAGCGCGCGGCCCCCTCGTAGGACCAGACGCGCAAGGTAACCCCCAGGACCTCGTGTCCCTGCTCAACCAGCAGCGCGGCGGCGGCCGACGAGTCGACCCCGCCGCTCATGGCGACGACCACGCGCATCGAGCCCCATCAGGTAGCACAGAGGGCCGCCGTCCGCTGCGCGACGGCCTGCCGGACGGCGCTACCCCATGCGCCGGAGGCCATCGGTCGGGCCGCCCCCGAGCTGCACGCTCGAGAGCATTGCCGGACCCGAAGCCGCGGTTGCCCGCGGGAGCCCGACCGCGACCCGCGTGCCCACTCCCAGCCGCGACGTCACCGCGATGGAGCCGCCCAGCGCGCGCACGTACCGGTCCACGATCGCCAGCCCCAGACCATGGCCGGGTCGTTCCGTGCTCGCCCGGAAGAACGGCTCGAACGCGCGCCGCACCGCCCTGGTCCCCATCCCGATCCCGTTGTCCTCCACGGTGAAGGTCAGCAGCTGCGGGCCCAGCGTTCCGATGATCTGCACCCGGCAAGGCCGTTCTGCAGATCGATACTTCAGGGCGTTCCCGACGAGGTTCCGCACGATCTGCCCGAACACCTCGGGCGCACAACCCACCCGCACCTCAGGCATCTCGATCTGGATCTCGGCTCGCTCGGATTCCGCGCGCAGCTCGTCGATGACCTCGGCCACGACCGCTGTCGCCGCGCAATCTCCGGGAGGAGGTCGACCCGAGCGAGAGAAGGCAAGCATCGCCTCGATCAGATCCGACATCCGCGAGGTCGAGGCGATGATCCTTCCGGCGAGACGGCGCACGTCTCCGTCACCCTGCCCTCCCCGCACCAGAAGTGAGGCGAGCACCTGCACTGGCGTCAGCGGCGAGCGCAGATCGTGGGCGACCCTCCCCGCGAACGCCTCGAGCTCCCGGTTCCTGTCCTCGATGTTCCCCAGGGCGCGGGCGATCGCCGACCGCTCCCGCTCCAGCGACCGGAGCCGTGCACGGGCCAGCTGGGCAAAGACCAGGAAGACCACCGCCGCGGCCAGGGCGTTGAGAACCAACTGGGAGTTTCCGAGGTCGACGATCTTGCTTCCGAGGGCGTCCGCCTCGGTGTGGTTGAGGGCGATCAGTCGCTCGGCGGATCCGGAGGCGCTCGCCGCGGCCCGGGTCGCCTCCGCGCCATCGGCACGCGACCAGGCATCCACCAGCTCCCGGCTCAGCCCGGACAGCGTCGACCATTCCCGCTGCTCCTCCGCCGACCTGGCCAGCTGCTCGTAAGCCCGGACGTCGCGCTGCAGGCGGAGCAGCGCCTCCGCCGAGGGAGGATCGAGGAGGATGAAGCCTGGGTAGCCGGGGTTCAGCTGCGCGAGCTGCCACCGCATCTCCTCGGCGAGCTCGACCGAACGAAGCGCGCTGGCGGACAAATCCTGCGCCGCTCGCGCAGAGACGTCCGCTGCCCACGCGCCCACGCCAACCACCACGGCCATCGCAGCGACGATCGCAGTGGCGAGCCATCCCAGGGATGCGCGCCTGGATGATTCCTCGCCCTCCACGCCCTTGCCCCCTTTACCCCCAGGGCGGCGTATGCGCCTCCGCTCGCCGGCCGTCCAGCGCGCCTGGCGGCACAATGCCCGCCACGAACGGTGTCCGTCGAAGCGGACAGCACGTCTCGAATGCTCCAGTGGGGATGCGACGCCACGGCGGCGAACGCGGCGCCTGATGCAGCGGAGAGGCTCGCTCGCCGCTCCAGGGCGTGAATCATCCCCACACTGGGCGGCAAAGTCGGGTCCGTGAACTGCGAGACGGACTCAGACGAGGCCGCGCCGGGGGGGCTCGACCCCTTGCCTCTCGCGGGTCTCGAGCGCCTGGGCTGCGGGTGCGACGTCGACCGGCAGCGACCGAGCCCAGGGCAGCCGTAGCTCCACCCGCGTGCCGACGTCGGGCTCCGAGCTGAGCCGGATCGATCCCCCGAGGGCCCGGACGTACCGATCCACGATGGCCAGTCCGAGTCCGTGGCCGGCTCGGTCGGACCTCGCCCGGAAGAACGGCTCGAACGCGCGCCGCACCGACTCCCGATCCATGCCCACGCCGTTGTCCGCGATCGCGACGACGACGTCGACCCCCTCCATCCGGCCGCTCACCTCGATCACACATCGCCGGTGGTCCGCGCGGTACTTCAGCGCGTTTCCGACCAGGTTCCGGAGGATCTGCGCGAGGACCTCCGGCGCACAGGCCACGCGGACCTCCGGGACGTCGACCCGCACGTCCGCCGACGTCTCTCCGGCCCCGAGATCATCGACGACGTCCTGCACCACGCTCCTCAGGGCACAGCTGCCGACCGGGACCGCCCCAGAGCGGGAGAAGGTCAGCATCGCGTCGATCACGTCGGCCATGCGCGAGGCGGCCCCGACGATGCGGCCACTGATCCGCTGCACCTCGGCGCCCGTCTGGCCGCCCCTGACCAGGAGCCCGGCCAGCGCCTGCACCGGAGTGAGAGGAGCGCGAAGATCGTGGGCCACGCGCGAGGCGAACGCCTCCAGGTCGCGGTTCCTCTCCGTCATCACCTCGAGCGATGCGGCAATCGCCGCGCGCTCCCGCTCCACCGCCGAGAGGTGAGACCTGGCGAGCCGGGCCAGTGCCAGCACCACCACCACGCCGGCCAGCCCATCCAGCACGAGCTGCCGCTGCCCCAACCCGGCGAGCCGGCTCTCGATGGCACCGGCCTCCTCTCGGTTCAGCGAAATGAGACGGTCTACCGACTCGCGTGCGCTTCCAGATTCGCTGGCCACCCTCTCGCCGTCCCCACGCTCGAGGTCCTCGGCCAGCCGGTGGGTGATCCGGGAGAGCGTGAGCCACTCCGGCCGCTCACCCTCGAAGGTCGCGAGCGGCTCGTAGGCTTCCACGTCGCGGCGGAGCCACACCAGCGCTTGCGCCTCGGTGCCGGGGTCCGGCGCCGCGGTCGGCTGTCCCGGCCGGATGCGCGTCAGCTGCCACCGCATGTCCTCGGCGAGCTCCACCGCACGAAGGGCGCTGGTCGAGAGGGCCTCCGCTCCCCGCGCCGTGCTGGTGGCGGTCCACGCATCGACGCCCACGACCAAGGCGATCGCCACCGTCACCGCTGCCAGCCAGACCCGCGCCCCGCGCTTCGTGAGGACGACCTCCCGCATGCTCGATTCCCTGGCCCCTCGCCTGTTTCAGGACGGTATGCGGGCGCTTCCGCGCCTGTCCAGCGAGGGCCGCCAGCGGCAGACGGGTTGCGTACCCGTTCGCGGCCCACCCTCAACCGTGATGCTCACGTCCATCGTTCGTCCCCCCCTTCTCAGCCGGGCCGTGTGCGGAGAAGCTCGCGCAGCTGGTCGGGAGTGTTCAAGTCGGGGCGATCGAGGACGCGGTCCAGGAGAAACCGCGTTGCCTCACCGACCGCGGGCGAAGGGCCCACGCCGAGGGTCTGCATGATCGCAGCCCCGTCGAGCGCGAGGTCCTTCGCCGACAGCGGGGGCCGCGCGGCAAGGATGGCGGCGATGCGCCGGCCCAGCGCACCGTCCGGGTCCACGCCGCTCGCGTCCGCGAGGGTTCGCGCCAGCTCCCAGCGCTCGGGCCCCACGCGTACCAGCCAGCGGCGGACCTCGGCGTCCGTCCAGGTCGACGCCTCCGGAGGCAACGGGTGGGCGAGCAGCGCTCCCACCGTCTCCGTCACCTTCGCCGGGAGCCGCAGCCGGTCGAGCGCCGTCTCCGGCTGCGCCACCCCGCCGAGCAACGCGGCGAGCCGGACCTCGAGCACCGGCAACGCGCGGCTCACCCGCAGGTTCCGCTCGGGATCCCGCAGCTCGTCGAGCTCGGGGAGGAGCCGGTCCAGGAGCCCGGTCCGGCGCAGCAGCTCCAGCCCCCGCCCGACCCCCGGAGCGAGCAGCAGCTTGAGGAGCTCCTCCCGGCGCCGCTCGAGCGCGACCTTGTCGAACACCGAAAGCGCCCCGGGGATCGCCGCCTCGGTCTCGGGGTCGAGCTCGAACTCGAGCACCGTCGCGAAGCGCACCGCCCGCAGCGGCCGCAGCCCATCCTCGCCGAAGCGCTCGGCGGCCACTCCCACACAGCGCACCCGCCGGCGAGCCAGATCCTCCTGTCCGCCGAAGGGGTCGCGGAAGCGGCCGCCCACCGGATCGAACGCGAGCGCGTTGATCGTGAAGTCGCGCCGAGCGAGGTCCGCGACCAGGTCCCGGTGGAATGCGACCGAGCCCGGCCTCCTGCCGTCGACGTACGCGCTCTCGGCGCGGAAGGTGGTCACCTCCACGTGGCCGCCCGGAACGAGCACCGTCACCGTCCCGTGCGCGATGCCCGTCGGCACGACCCGCCGGAACAGCTTCAGCACCTGCTCCGGGACGGCATCGGTGGCCACGTCCCAGTCCTTGGGCTGGCCCCCGCGGAGAAGGTCGCGAACCCCGCCGCCGACGAGCCAGGCCTCGTGGCCCGCCCCGAGCAGCCGCTCGAGGACGGATCTCACCCCAGCAGGAACGACCGCCCGGGAGAGGATCTCAGGAAAGGGGTGCATCGCCGGGCGAGACTGCCACGACCTGCGCTCGCCGTGCCCGTCCAGCCAGGGTCTGGAACCCGAGGGTTACCGCGAGCTGCCCTTGCTCCCGCCGGAATCGACGACCTTGCCGGTCCCGTTGAGGCGGGCGATGAGCCCGTCCATCCCTTCCTTCTTGATGATGCGATTGAAGCTGGACCGGTAGTTCTCCACGGTGGAGACGTCGTCGACCACGATGTCCACGATGCGCCAGCTCCCGCCCTGCTGCCGCATCCGGTAGTCGATGTGCGTGGGCTCGCCCTTCACCACCACCTCGGTGGGGACGATCGTGTTGTCGTCGTCTTCCTTCTTCTCGGGGAAGTACTTGATCTGGGTGGAGCGATACTGGTCGAGCTGCTCACCCGTCGCCTTGCGGAAGCGGCTCTTGAAGGCCTCGAGGAACTTCTTCTGCTTCGCGGGAGGCGTCTCGACCCAGGTCTTCCCGAGCGCCGACTTCGCCATGCCGTCGAGGTCCACCGCCTTGGTGACGATGTTCTCCAGCTTCTGGCGCGCCGCCGGCGATGGCTCCGTCCCCTGCGGTGGCAGCGCGGCGCGGATCTCTGCGTCGCGCGCCTTCAGCGCCTCGGTGGCGGTCTCCGCCTGGGCAGTGGCGGCGAGCAGGAGCGAGAGGGCGAGGGCACGCACGGTGGTCTTTGAATCTCCCGGAAAAGTGAAGTTCGGGGCGAGCTCCCCCGGCCGTCCACTCCGACGTGCGACGGGGAAAGAAAATGCAACGAGGTCGGAGGAGACCGACGACTCTCCACTATCCCGGCTGACGGCTGCTTGCACGGGCCGAATTCGCCCGGCGGCTCGCCCGTCGACCTAGGGCAGATCCTCGTCGCAGTCCGAGCCGGGCTTCACGCAGGCGCAGCGGCAGTCCATGAACGTCAGCGCCGCGAGCACGCCCGCGATTCCGAAGCAGATGCCAACCCACACGGTGTGTGAAGCGACGCCGCCGAGCACGCCGGCGAGGCCCCCCGAACCGAGGACCTGTAGGCTCTTCAGTACGAATCCCGTCGGATGGAGCATCCGTCCGGCCTCCGGCCTTTGAACTGCTTGTGCAGCCAACGTCGTCCCTCCCCGACCTTCCTGGGCCCCGGGAAAGGGGCCCCAATCCGGGGTTCTACGCGGATGTTACGCCCCAGGGAAACCCCGGCCAACCGCACAGCGCCCGACACCAATTTGGCACGCGAAGCATGTGCCGCAACAGGGACTTGGAGAGGATGGCGGGGCCAGCGTCCTCGGGCGGACGCCTGAAGGATTTCTGCGACCCTGGAAAGCTCAGTTGCTCAGTACCCCTGGATGTACGCCTGCATCTGCTCGATCAGGTACTGCTTGTCCGAGAGCATCATCTGCATCACGTCGCGCATCGAGATGAGGCCGCTCGCCGCTCCGTCTTCCCCCACGAGCAGATGCCGCGTCTCGTGCTCCTTCATGAGCGACGCGCACTCCACCTCGTTCAGGTCGGGCCCCACCACCGGGACGTCGCGCCGCATCGCCTCGAGGATCGGTGTCTGGCAGTCCAGTCCGCGCGACACGATGCGGGTGACCAGGTCGCGCTCGGTGATGAGCCCGACGATCCTGCCGTCCTGCTTCACTGCGACCGCACCGATGTGCCGCTTCGACATCAGGTCGGCTGCCTCGCGACAGGTGGCGCTCGCCTCGAGTCCGAGAATGTCGCGGACCACGTAGCTGGAAATGCTGGCCATGGCGGAATCCTCCGTCACCTGAATCCATACGCCTTTCCGCCGCCGGCTGCACGCCGCGGCCGGCCGAAAGGTCATCGAGGCGAACCGTCGCCATGCGACGCTGCGCCACCATGATCCAGGGAGTGGTGCTCGCGCTGGCGCTGGCAGCGGGAGGCTCTGAGGCACAGGACAAGCTCGGGCAGGACTTCTGGAAGTGGCGAGCCGAGACGCAGCCCGCTGGCCCCGATGACATCCCCCGGGTGGCCCGCCCACCGGGTTGGGCTCCGGACTGGTCGGCGGCGAGCATCGGCCAGCGCCGCGGGACGCTGGCTGAGCTGGAGAAGCGATTCCGCGCCCTCTCGGTGCAGGCCGACATCCCGGCCGAGGTCGATCGCCGACTGCTCGGATCCGCGCTGGCCCGGGTGCGCTGGGAGCTCGAGGTGAACCCGGGCTGGCGGCAGAGTCCTGCCTTCTATGCCGACCAGGCGCTCGCGAGCGTGCACGAGCTGCTGGTCATCCCGCCACCCTTCGATTCCCAGCGAAGCCGGGACCTCGTGCGGCGCCTCGACGCGGTGCCGGCCCTGATGGAGCAGGCCAGGCAGAACCTGGACCGGATCCGTGGGCCCTTCCTGCGTGTCGCCCTGGAGCAGCTCCGCGACGTCCGTCCACGCCTGTCACGGATGGCCGAGGCGCTGCAGCCGGTGCTGGCCAAGGATGCGGCCGGTGCCATCGGTCCCTCCGCGGAGCGAGCGGCGGCCGCGCTGGAGTCGTTCCGGGCCTGGCTGGAGCAGCGGGCGAAGACCGCCCCGGAGGAGACCGCGGTCGGCCGCGAGACGTACCTGTTCTTCCTCCGCGAGGTGGCGCTGGTACCGTTCACCCCCGAGCAGCTCGTCGCTTCGGGGCGACAGGAGCTCGAGCGTGCGCTCACCTTCGAGGCGCTGTCGCTCAACCGGAGCCGGTCGGTCCCTCCCCTCCCGCTCCTCCAGGGGGTCGCGGCGGTGGTGGACCGCGAGCGCGCCGACGAAGAACGGGTGCGAAAGTTCTACATGGACCAGCAGCTGCTGACGCTTCCGAAGTGGCTCGGTCACTACCGCTTCCGGGCGATGCCCGACTACCTCGTGCCGCTGGTCGACGTGGGGGTACCGGACGACCTGACCGGGCCGGGGCGCCTGGAACAGGACGGGACCGCCTACGTCGAGGCTCCCTCGGACCGCGCGGGCTACTTCCAGAGCGCGGCGGCGAAGGATCCGCGCCTCCAGATCATGCACGAGGGCGCCCACTATCTTCAGACCGCCCTCTCCTCGGCCAATCCGCGCCCGCTTCGCAGGCACTACTACGACTCGGGCACCCCCGAGGGGCTGGCCTTCTACGACGAGGAGATGCTCCTCCAGGCGGGTCTCTTCGACGACAGCCCCCGGAGCCGCGACATCGTCTACAACATGATGCGGCTCCGGGCGCTGCGCGTGGAGGTGGAGGTGAAGCTCGCGCTGGGGCAGTTCACGCTGAACGAAGCAGCGGACTATCTCGCGACGACGGTCCCCATGGACCGCGGCACGGCTCGAGCGGAGGCCTCGTTCTTCGCCAGCACGCCGGGGCAGGCCATCACCTATCAGACCGGGAAGCTGCAGATTCTCCGGCTCATCGCCGACGCGCGCCTCCGGCAAGGTGAGCGGTTCCGGCTCCGCGACGTGCACGACTTTCTGTTCGCGAACGGCTACGTCCCGGTCTCTCTCCTGAGATGGGAGTACCTCGGACTTCGCGACGAAGTGGACGCCCTGGAGCGGCTTCGTTGACGACGACGCCCGGTGCTGTCGCGCTCAGCTCCAGCGCATCGAGAGTGAGCGCTTCCCGTCGCGCTCGACGATCTCCCAGCGCGCCTGCGGCGCCGGGTGCGCCCGGCGGCTCGGGGGAGGCAGCGAGACGAGGGTGAGCCCGCGAGGGGAACGCTCGAGGGTGCGAGGAGCCGCCTGCGCCCGCCGCTCGACGAAGACCGCTGCAGCGACCGCTGCGGCGGCCAGCAGGAAGGCTCCCACGCGCGGGTAGCCCGCGAGGAGAACCGGCGCCGCCAGCAGCGCAGAGGACAGTGCGATTCCCCGGGCACGGGGCTCGGTTGCATGAGACAGGACGGAGGGCAGGTCCACGGCAGCTCCTTCTTGAGTGACCGTTGAGTGACGGCCACGTGCCTCCAGCGTTGCAGTCATCAGACCATGTCTCTCTGTCACGTCAAACCGGTGGGTTACGGGCGCACCACTGTGTCATTCGTGTTGCGTACCGAGCCACACCCGGAGCGCACGCTGCACCCGCGCAGGTGTGCGATGAAGACGCCTCGGTGAACACCCGCCCCATCGACGTCCTGCTCTACGGCGCGAGCGGCTTCACCGGCCGCCTCGCGGCGGCGGAGCTCGCCCGACATGCGCCGCGTGGGCTTCGCTGGGGACTGGCAGGGCGGAACCGAGGAAAGCTCGAGGCGGCTCGGGACGCAGCGGAGGGACCGTGCCGGCCCACGGAGATCCTGGAGGCGGACAGCGCGCGACCCGACACCGTCGACGCTGCGGTCTCTCGCGCGCGGGTGGTGATGAGCACCGCGGGCCCGTTCGCCACCTATGGGAACCCGGTGGTGGACGCATGCGTGCGCCACCGCGCGCACTACGTGGACATCACCGGGGAGACGCCGTGGGTCGCGGACGTCATCGAGCGGCACCACGCGCAGGCGGTCGCCGACGGCACGCGCATCATCCCCTTCTGCGGCTTCGACTCGGTGCCGAGCGACCTCGGCACGCTGCTGCTGGTGGAGCATCTCCGGAGGCGTGGGACTGGATGCGCCGAGGTGGTGTCCGCGTTCCGTCTCCGCGGCGGAATCAACGGGGGGACCGCGGCCACCGCCGTGCAGCTCTTCGAGAGCGGGCAGGCACGGCGCTCGGGACACCCCTTCCTGCTCAACGGCGCCGGGCGGCCGCGGCTGTCACGCGAGGAGTTCCTCCGCGAACGAGATCCGAAGGGCGTGCGGTGGAACGTGGATCTCCAGCGCTGGCTCGCGCCGTTCTTCATGGCCATGGTCAACACGCGGGTGGTGCGGCGGAGCGCGATGCTCTCCTCGGAAGCCGGTGCGCCGTACGGACCACACTTCGCCTATCGGGAGTACATGGCGATGCGCAGCCCCCTCCAGGCCTCGATGCTCGCTGCCGGGCTGGCCGGGGCGCAGCTCGCGCTCGCCTCGCCGCTGCGCGCGCTGGTCAAGCGGCGTCTTCCTCCGCCGGGCACGGGCCCGTCGGAGGAGGTCCGGCGGAACGGCTGGTTCCGTCTGGACCTCGTCGCACGGGGCGAGGACGGGCAGCGCGCCTTCGCTCTGGTGAAGGACCAGGGGGACCCGGGGAACACCGTCACGGTGAAGATCCTGTGCGAGTCGGCGCTGGCGCTCGCAGTGGACGGGCCCCGGCTTCCCGGGGGCACGGCGCTGGGAGGCGTCCTCACGCCGGCCACCGGTCTCGGTCAGGTGCTCGTCGAGCGCCTTCGCGCGCGGGGGATGACGCTCGAGGCGAGCGACGCCCCGCTGGATGGCGCTCCGGGACGCTGAGGTCCCGGGCTACTGGCAAAACTTCTTGCCGTTCCGCTGTCCGGTGCAGGCCTGTCCGCTGGGGCAATCGCTGTCGTGGTGGCAGGTCTTCGCGCAGCGGGTGCCCGAGAGGCAGATGTAGCCCTTGGGGCACGGGTCCTCTCCCGTACAGACGATGGCCGCGGCCGGCGAGTGCGATGCGAGATCGACGGTGGCGGCGGGCTCGTCCATCGAGCCTCCTCCACCACAGGCGAGTCCGAGCAGAATCACCGCGAGCACTCCCGCGCCGCGAAGCAGACGAGTCGTCATCGGAGTCCCTCCTCGAGAGCGCCCCGGATGGAAGACGCCGTACGCATGAGGCCCCGAGCGCGTGGCGCGGAGCAAGGGAGCGGGATTCGACTCGCAACTCGATGTCGAAAGCCCTCCGTCGGGCGCAGCGAGCCGTCACCGGGGTGCAGCGAACACGGTGCGCGCTGCGGACCTCTGTCGACCGGAGCAACGTCTTCGATGCGAGCGTGTCTGGTGCTCGGCGAGCTCAGGAGGCAACGGCGATGAAGAAGTTCCTCGTGCTCTACCGGGCTCCGATCTCGGCGAGCGAGCAGATGGCGAAGACCACCCCCGAGCAGGCGAAGCAGGGAATGGACCTCTGGAAGGCGTGGGGGAAGAAGGCGGCGGCAGCGATCGTCGACCTGGGCGCGCCGCTGGAGCGGGCCGCGACGATCGCCGGGCCGGCATCGGCGGGTCACATCGGCGGCTTCTCGATCCTGCAGGCTGCGTCGGTCGACGCGCTGAAGAAGACGCTCGAGGGACATCCGCACCTCAAGATGCCGGGAGGCTCGATCGAGGTGTTCGAGCTCCTGTCCCTGCCCGGGATGTGATCGCTCGAGGAGAGCCCGCCCCGGCGTGGGACCGTGGGCTCCGGCGGGCGGGTCGCCGTCGCTCGGGACCCGAGGCCCGACTTGACCCCGGGATCGGGACCACGTACGAGCCGAGCCCTCGGCCCCGTAGCTCAGTTGGATAGAGCGAGCGTTTCCTAAACGCTAGGTCACAGGTTCGATCCCTGTCGGGGTCACTCGCAGGTAAACCGGATCGAATGCGAGCGGCCATGGCAGGCCCCGCCCGATGGCGACGGGTCGCCGCCCGCCCATCCGGCGCGCGGCTCCGATCGTGCTGCCCCGGGAACCTAAATCCACTCGAGTGGGCGCGGACGAAACTCGAGCTCGCGCCGGGCTTTCTCGTGCGAAGCGCCCCTGAGCCTTGTCGCGTAGTAGACCGCGTCGGGGCCTGACGCCCGAAGTGCCTCTTCTTCGCTGACGCGAGGTGGCGCAGGTGCCCCTGCAGCACGCGCGAACGCCGTCAGCCACACGTGCTGAGGCGAGGGGTTTCCGTCGACGATGTTGTACGCTCCGGGCGGGCACTCCAGCGCGGCAGCGGCCGCTGCAGCCGCATCGTCGATATGCACGAAGCTGTAGACGCCCTGGCCGTCACCAATGATCGGGACCTGCTGCTGCCGCACCTGATCACCCATATCGCCCTCGCGCGTGTACCAGGTGCCGGGGCCATAGAAGAATCCGTACCGGAGAGCGACGAACTCGATCCCCGGTGTCGCCGATGCGCGCGCTTCCAGGTCCATGAAGATGCGGGCGGTGGCCTCGACTCGCGGAGACGCGGTGGAGATGAACGGGACCGACTCGTCGGCCAACCCCGCACCGGGCGCATACCAGTATCCGGCACTTTGCAGCAGGTAGCGGCGCACACCCGCAGCGCGAAGCGCCGCAAGCAGGTTGATGTTGCCTTCCACTCGGACTTTGCGATCGCGTTCCGCCGCTGCCTTCATCTCGGCGGGCGTGTAGTGCCGGGGGAGTGCGGTCAGCTCGTTGATCACAGCGTCCGGCCGGATCCGGTCGAGGGCGGCCTTCACCGCAGCTCCATCCAGTGCGTCGACGATGACCGGCTCGGTGCCAGTTTCCTTCAATGCCGGTGCGGCATCGCGCGATTTGGTCAGGGCGAACAGCTCATGCTGGGTCGCTCTCAGACGATCGATCAGCGGCCGGCCGATCGCACCGCTCGCACCGGCGATCAGGATTCTCATGGCGCTTCCTCCGTCCGGTCCCAAGACCGTCTCAAAATTCGATCACTTTGCCGAGTGGTCTCGAGATCAGTTGCCGTAGACCGTGGGCTGGACGCCGTCATCGAGGCGTGAACAGCCGTCGGCTCTCGGCCGACGCCAACGGTGGCTTCGGCGCTAGGCTCGGCCAGGTGCGTCTCGCCACCATCTCCGACATCCACGGGAACCTCCGGGCACTGGAGGCGGTCCTCGCCCGCGTTCGCGCGCTCGGCGACATCGATCGCCTGGTCGTCGCCGGGGATCTCCTCTCCGGCCCCCTCGAGCCCTCCGAGACCGCCGACGTGCTCATGGGGCTCGACGCCGCGGTCATTCGCGGCAACCACGAGCGACAGCTCCTCGAGTGCGCCACCGAACCAGGCGGAGAGAGTGACCAGTACGCCTTCGAGCACACCACCGACGCACAGCGCGCCTGGCTGGCCCGGCTCCCGGCCACGATCGAGCTCGCCCCCGACGTCCTCGTCTGCCACGGCACGCCGGAGACCGACCTGGTCTACCTCTGCGAGGAGCTCGGCACGCCGGTGACGCTCGCCGCCGACGAGGTGATCGCCCGGCGTCTGGCCGGCGCTCGCCACGCGCTGGTGCTGTCGGGGCACTCCCATCATCCACGGACGGTCCGCCTCTCCACCGGCCAGCTGGTGGTCAACGCCGGCAGCGTCGGGCTCCAGGCCTTCGTCGCGGAGCACCCCCGGCCTCACCACGTCGAGAACGGATCACCCCACGCGCGCTTCGTGGTCTGCGAGCGCACGCCGGCGGGTTGGCAGGCCGAGCAGCACCAGGTCGCCTACGACTGGGACGCGGCATCGGCCGTCGCCGACCGGCACGGCCGTCCCGACTGGGCGCGCTTCCTCCGCTCGGGGCGCGTCTGAGGCCTACGGCGGGACCGGCTTCCAGCTCGCGTCCGGATCGTAGCGCTTCATCCCCGAGGCGATCTTCGCCGTGCTCGGGCCGAGGTCCTTCTCGAGCACCACGCCCGCCTGGTTGACCACGAAGGTCATGATTCCCGTCTTCCCGTAGGATGCCGGCCACGCGACGAGCGCGAAGCCGCGGGTGAGCTTGCCGCCCTCGCGGTAGTCCAGCGCCCCGCCCTCCGCGTTGGAGCCCTGCGCGATCAACAGGCGGAAGTGGTAACCGTGGTACGGAGCTTCCGAGCCGCGCTTCAGCGTGTAGCCCTGACCCATGGCCCCGCTCACTGCGGGCCCCATCGGGCTCTCCGGCTCGCCCGCGCTCGACTTCCAGTACAGGCCGTCGCGCTTGCCCGGCGAGCTGAGAAGGCGGTCCGCGAAGTGGGGAACGCTCGCCCCGCCCGGGTTCCGCCCCTGATAGTCGAGCTGCGCCTCGACGTATCCAATGCAGGTCTGGATGACATCCAGCTCGTTCCGGCCCACCCGGCGCGCGAGGATCTCCTGCTCTCCGGCGCGGGTGTCGAAGCTCCATCCCGTCTTGCCCTTCACCAGTGGGATGGGGAACGTCCACGCATCGTCGCCGACGGCGAGGGTCCGCGTGGTCGCGTCGGGTGAGAGGAGCTCGTGGTTGTGGTCGTAGAGCTCCACGAACCGCGCGAGCGCCGCCCGATCGGAGACCGGATCGCCCGAGACGAGGAAGCTCTTCGCACGGTCGCCGAGAACGGCGAGAACGGGCTTCACCTCCCCCGAGCGCGCCGCGGCCACCAGCGCGTCGATCGCCGAGGTTTCCACGGGGTACGCCTTCGGGTCCGCAGCCAGCGCAGGCGCGGAGACGAGGAGCAGCCAGCAGAGGGTTGCGCGCCGACCGATCGTCGTTCTCATCGCCGTCGCCCCCCACCGCGTCCACCACCACCGCTGAAGCTGGAGGCGCCCCGATTGCTGGCGGCCCGGGTCTGCGAGCCGCTTCCCATCCCTCCCCACGCCGGCGCGGAGGATGCCGGTTTGGACGACGAGCCCCCCCAGCCACGGTCACCGCCACCGTATCCGGGAGGAGCGTTCGGGATCCCGGTCGAGGGGCGTGCACCGCCGGCACTCGGTGCCGAGGGCAAGGTGCTCGGGCTCGCGGGACGACCACCGGTTCCACCCGGAGTCGAGGGCAACGTGCTCGGACCCGCAGGACGACCGCCGGCTCCGCCTGGGGTTGACGGAAGCGTTCCCGCGCTCGGAGGTCGACCTCCGGGCCCTCCCGGGCCACCCACCCCGCCCCGACCTCCCGGGCCACCGACCCCCCCC
>Ga0081540_1000147_pt1 | contig 72589 bp, 63 predicted proteins | sample TabmetS2T1R1_FD_71024 | JGI IMG/M metagenome (GOLD analysis project Ga0081540, IMG submission 71024) | Tabebuia heterophylla rhizosphere microbial communities from the University of Puerto Rico - S2T1R1 | ecosystem: Host-associated > Plants > Roots > Rhizosphere ...
GGCACCCCCACCCCCCTCGCCGCCTTCGCCCCCCTCGCCTCGGCCCTCCTCCTCGGCCTCGCCGCCGACAGCCACCCCGACCGCCCCCGCCAGGCCCTCTGGCTCGCCGCTGCCGTCGCCGTCGGCGCCGCCGCCTTCCTCTCCCTCTCCCGTGGCGGCATCGCCTTCTGGTGCGCCGGACAGGTCGCCTTCCTCCTCCTGCTCGTGAGACGCCGCGACGCCCGCGGCGCCACCGGCCGCGCCATCCCCGTCGCCCTCGCCGTGGGCACCGTCGCCCTCCTCGCCGGCTACCTCGCCTTCGACCGCATCGGCTCCGAGCTGGCCACCGTCGACACCGTGGAGAAGCTCCGGCACTCCAAGGTCGACCTCTGGCCCATGTTCTCCCGGCCCGCCCTGGCCGCCTGGCTCACCGGCCTCGGGCGCGGAACCTTCGCCGTCGCCTTCCCCCGCTGGCAGACCGCCCACTCCACGCTCACCTTCACCTTCGAGTACCCGGAGAACCTCCCCCTCCAGCTCGCCACCGAGCTGGGGATCCCCGCCACCCTCGGCCTCCTCGCCCTCGCCGCCTGGGCCACCGTCCGCACCGCCCGCGCCGGCAACGGCAAGCCCCTCGTCCTCGCCGCCTGGGCCGGCGTGGGCGCGCTCGTCCTCCACGACCTCTTCGATTTCGCCCTCGAGCTCCCGGCCTGCGCCACCGCCGCCGCCGTCGCCCTGGGCATCGCCAGCGGCCCCTGGATCGAACAGCGCGCGCAGCGCCCGCTCCCCCGCGTCCCCGCGCTCGCCGGCCTCACCGCCGCCGCGCTCCTGGCCCTGCTCGGCGTCGTCCGGGGCCACGACTCCGCCTCTCGCGCCGAAGCCACCCTCGCCGCCCACAGTACAGGCAGCGCCGCGAGCGTCCGCGACGAGGCCCGCGCCCTCGTCGACCGCCATCCCGCCGACGCCGTCCTCTACCGCATCGCCGGCTGGACCGAGGCCACCTCCCCCGGCGGCCAGCCCCGCGTCGCCCTCGCCTGGCTCAACCGCGCCCTCTTCCTCCAGCCCCTCGACCCCGACACCCACCGCGTCGTCGCCCGCGCCCTGTTCCAGCTCGGCGCCACCGACCAGGCCCTGGTCGAGGAGCGGCTCGCCCTCGAGTCCGGCGCGCCCTCGGCCACCATCCTCGCCGAGTCCCTCCCGCGCGCCCGCGACGTCGACGCGGTCTGGAACCTCGTCGGCGACACCCCCGCCCACGTCGACCTCCTGGTCCCCGAGCTCTGGAAGCGCGGCCGCCAGGACGACGCCCGCGGCCTCCTCGACCGGGCGCTCCTCACCTTCGCCGGACGCCCCGAGGTCACCTCGCTCACCGTCACCGCCGCCCGCATCCGCCTCCAGACCGGAGACCCGGCAGGCGCCCTGGTCTTCCTCGACGAGGCCGAGCAGAAGGGCCAGGACGTCGCGCTCCCTCGCGCCGAGGCCCTCGCCGCGCTCGGCCGCCGCCGCGACGCCATCCGCACCCTCGAGTCCGCCGTCGCCCGAAATCCCGCCGACGCCGAGATCGCCTTCGCCCTCGCCAACCTCCTCGTCGCCGAGGGGCGGCCCGCCCTCGCCCGCGCCGCCCTCGAGCGCGTCCAGCCCTTCCTCGGCGCCGGCGCAGCCCGCACCCGCCTGGTCCTCGCCCAGGCCGACACCTACCGCGCCGAGAGCCGCTACGGCCGCGCGCTCGACCTGGTCCAGACCGCCATGCGTCTCTCCCCCGGCGAGCCCGGCCTCCACCGCCAGGCCGCCGAGCTCTACGAGTCCCTCAAGCGCCCCCGCGAGGCCCTCCACGAGGTCGAGGTCTCGCTCGCAGGACAGCCCCCGGACGCCCCCACCCGCGCGTGGATGGACCGCCTCCGCACCGCCATCGACGTCGAGACCGTCCGCGCCCTCGACCCCGCGCGCGGCCTCGACGCCCTCGAGCCTCCGGACGCCGGCTCCGAGTCACCGCAGCCCCGCCGCGCACAGGGTCGCTGACCGGAGGGCGAGCCCGCTTTCGCGTAGAGTCGACCCGGGGGGCCTCCTGGACCAGACCATCTAGCCCATGAGCACCGGTCTCCTGCTCTCGATTGGCGCGCTGGTCCTCGCCCTCCAAGATGGCGGGACCCTCGGCACCTTCCTCGTCGGCAAGCCCACCGACGCGGTGGATCAGCCGGGCAGCCCGCGCGTCGTCGACCACCTCGAGAAGGGCAAGAGCTATCCGCTCCTGAAAACCGGCGGTCCCGACCAGCAGTGGTGCAAGCTGAGCACCCCGAACGGAGAGGGGTGGGTGGTCTGCGCCGCGTCCACCCCCTCGCTGCCCACCTCGCCCCCTCCGGATCCCGGGCCCACCTGGTCCGGCGACGGCCGTTGCGCCACCCGCTGCAACGTGGTCCCCCTGTTCCAGGGAATGCCGGCGCTGACCGCCGTGGACCGCGAGGTGCTGCAGATGTGCCCGGCCCGTCCCGACGCCGCGGTCAGTCGCGGCGACGTCGAGCGCTTCTTCGGCGCGCACGTCGACGACCCGCGCCTCCAGCGTGCCCTCTCCCAGGCCGGACGCTCCGGCAATCGCGAGGAAGCCGTGGCCTGGTTCACCGACCTCTGGGCAGCCGCCGGTCCGAGGAACGCCTTCACCCACGTCTTCTGCGGGGACGACTGGAACCGCACGAAGATCGGCGGCGTCCACTGGCTGCCGCGCTACGTGCAGCTCGAGCAGGAGAAGAAGGTCTGCTACGGCGGACCGGTCAGGCGCGGTGGACCGCTCCGCGACGGCGTCTACTTCCTGAAGTTCGCCGGGGTCTCACCCTGGTCCTGCGGCGTGAAGAGGGTGGGCGGCTTCACCGAGGAGCATGATCCGGTCGCGCTCATCTCTCTCGCCACCCGGGCCTTCCTCCGCTGCTGCCCCCGCACCGCCAAGAACGCGGCCGGCGTCTATCAGGCCAGCGAGCTCGGCGGTCAGACCTTCCGGATCGCGTGCGGCACACGAAACGGCACCTACGGCATCGCGTCCTTCTATCCGGTGGACGCGGCGCCCACCTGCGGCGAGTGACCGCGGCGTCCCAGCGACGCCCGTCAGATGCGCCCCTGAGCGGTCCGGCTTGCCCGGCGGGGGGCACCCGAGAGACTCATTCGCGTCGATGACTCCGGACGCGATCCAACGACGCACGGTGAGGGAAGCCCTCCGCGACGCGGTGCGGGCCTGGTCTCCACGGGCCTACGAAGCACGCCTGGTCCTCACCGCGGTGGTCACCGGCCTCCTCGCCGCGTGGCTGGGCCTCTCCGCCCTCTGGGCGATCATCTCCGCCATCCTCGTCCTCCAGCCGGACCCGGTGGCGACGCGGCGCAACAGCCTCACCCGGTTCGCGGCGACGCTCATCGGCGGAGCGGCAAGCGTGGGCGCCGTCGCGATCGGTCTCGAGGGGACCCTGGCGTTCCTCGTCGCCCTCGTCGTGACGTGCACCGTGTGCGCCGCCCTGGCGCTGGAGGAGGGCCTCCGGGCGGGGTGCATCTGCACGGCGGTGCTCCTCGTTCATTCGGGCGGCGGACCCGTCGCGCAGGCCGACGAGCTCCGCTTCGCCATCGCCCGGATCCTCTCGGTCATCGCTGGAGCCGTGGTCGCGCTCGGGGTCTCCTACCTCCCGGGCTGGCGCCCCGAGGCCGCCGCCACTGCCCGCGGCTCCCGGCCGGCGAGCTCGGCCTGAAGGGAGAGGCTCGCGAGCCCACCTTGGAGTAATGTCCACCCTCACGGGTGCCCGATGGGGCCCGGGGGGGAATGCATGGGAACGCGCTCGGTCCTCGTGTGCGCCGTCTCGGCGCTCATGGCATGCGGCTCGAAAGCAGGCTGGCTCGACGGCAAGGTGGCGGGCAACGAGGTTCACGTGAAGGAGGCGGTCTTCATCCCGCTTCCCAACGGCGAGCTGTACGTCGCCGCCGCGGATCAGGAGAACCTCTGCGCGATCGTGAACCGTCAGCAGAAACCGGTGGACGAGATGAACGCCCTGGAGATCCTCCTCGCCAACTGGGACGGAGCCCGCCCGCAGGAGCTCGTCACCGGGAGCTACACGGCGACGCAAACCGCGAGCGGGCCGGGACTGCTGGCCTACCCGCTGCTCTACTGGATCCGGGACTGCATCGTGAACACGCAGCTCTTCCCGAGCAAGGGAACCATCACCCTCGAGCAGATCGGGGCGGCGGAAGCCGGTGCACAGACGGTGCTCTCGGTCGACCTCGCCTTCGGCTCCGAACACATGGACGGGCACCTGAACGCGACGTATTGCGCGCTGTCCGAGGGCAGGAACGGCTGTTAGCGTCGGCCACTCACCCCGGACTCTGCTGGAAGTCGTAGACGCTGCCCAGCTGGAGGATGCGGGTGAGCTCGTCCAGGGCGGTCAGCGACTCGCGCGCCAGCGCCGGGTCCGCCAGGTCGCGCACCGCCAGCCGGTCGCGATAGTGCCGGCGAATCCACGCCTCGAGATCCGCAGCCAGCCCCGCGTCGAGGAACACCCGGGCCTTCACCGCGGCGCGCTCCTCGTCGGTGAGCCGGATGCGCTGGCGGAGACATGCCGGGCCACCGCCGTTGTTCATCGACTGGCGCACGTCGAGGTAGTGCACCTCCCGGACCGGGTTGTCCTCGGCCAGCACGCGCTCGAGGAACGCGCGTGGCCTCGGCCTCTGCCGCGACTCGACTGGGGCCACGATGCACATCGTCCCGTCCGGAAGGGTGAGCACCTGGCTGTTGAACGGATACCCGTAAACCGCCTCGGAGATCGGCAGCTCTCGGCTGCTGGCCTTCACCCAGCGGAACGACCCGCCGAGGCGGTTCTGGAGCGTCGTCAGGAGCGGCTCGACGGCGACGAACGCCTCCTCGTGGAGCATGAGGAAGCCGTCGTTCCCCACCGCCATCACGTCGGTATGGAAGGCCCCCCCGTCGATGCCGGCGGGAGACTGCTGCGGGAAGAGACAGGCGTCGGGGTGCAGCTGGTGCAGCCTCGCGAGCGCGTGTGACGCCTCGAGCGTCTGTCGCGCGGGGAAGCGGTCCGGGCCCTTCACCGCGTGCCAGGTGCTCCGCCCCCAGGCGAAGAGGTGCATCGCGTGCCGACCCTCGACCGACAGCCGGATGTGATTCGCCGCGCCCTCGTCCGCGAAGTGACCGCCGCCCGGAAGGGGAGGGTGGACCGCGAAGCGCCGCTCGTCGGAGAAGATGGCGCGCATCACCGCGTGGGTCGTCTCGCCCTCCACGACCCGGTGGAACATCGCCTGGAGGTTCGCCACCGTGAGGTGCATCCGGCCGTCGCCGGTGTCACTCGACGGAGCAGCGGTGGCGGCGTTGGCGGCCCACATCGCGGCCGCGCTGGAGCAGAGCCGGAGCAGGTGCTCGTCCTCGCTGAAGGCCCGGACCAGCACCGCCTCGTCGGTCCCGACGTAGCCGAGCGCCCGGAGGGTGCGGAGGGACGGGCGTGGATGCGGCGGAAGCACCGCCTGGCCCACCCCCAGGGCGGCCACGAAGCGCATCTTGTCCAGGCCCTGGAGCGCTGCCTCGCGCGGGTTGGATGCGTCCCCCTGGTGCGACTGTGAGGCGAGGTTTCCCGGCGAGAGCCCGGCGTAGTTGTGGGTAGGCCCCACCAGTCCGTCGAAGTTCCACTCCCGCTGTGCCATATGAACCCTCGTTTCCCACGGTGGCACCTCCCCTGTCCAAGCGCGTGAAGCGAACGCTCCGCTACGGGCTCGTCCGGTCCGTCCTGGCGGTCGTCGGGCTCCTGCCTCTCCGGTGGGCTCAGGCGCTCGGCAGGGCCCTGGGGAGCGCGGTCTTTCACCTCGCCCCGGGCGAGCGGCGAAAAGCGTTGGCCAGCCTCTCGGTGGCCTTCCCGGAGATGCCAGAGGCCGAGCGGCTGGAGCTGACCCGGCGCTGCTTCCGGCACCTCGGCACCGCGGGCCTGGAGATGGCCATCGCTCCCCGGCTGGGCATCACCGGGCTCGACCGACTGGTGCATCTGCCACCCGACGCGCTGGGTGTGCTGCAGCGCGCGCAGGCGCAGGGAAAGGGCGTGGTCTGTATCGCCGCACATCTCGGGAACTGGGAGCTTCACGCCTGGTCGTTCGTCCGCCACGGGCTCCCGCTGCACGCGGTGGGCAAGGAGAACGTCGACCCGCGCCTGAATCGGCTGGTGGACCGCTTCCGTTCCCGCGGCGGGCTGCGGAACGTCTGGCGCGGACAGCCCGGGGCGGCGGTGGCGATGCTCCGGGCGCTGCGGCGGGGCGAGCTGCTGGCGATGCTCATCGATCAGGACACCAACGTGCAGAACGTCTTCGTCCCGTTCTTCGGGAAGCCGGCCGCCACCCCACGTGCCGCGGCGGACCTCGTGCTCCGCACCGGAGCCGTGGCCCTGGTGTGTCTCAACCACCGCCAGGAGGACGGCACGTACCTCGCCACCTCCGAGGAGATCGAGGTCCCGCGGACCGGGGACGCCGAGCGAGACGCGGTGGAGCTGACCGCCCGGTTCACTGCGCGCATCGAGGCGGCCATCCGGGCCCACCCCGAGCAGTGGGTCTGGATGCACCAGCGATGGAAGACAAAACCGTGCTAGGCCGTTGAGGGTGCAGGTGAGGTTTCTGCTCGCAGCCCTGACGCTGATCGCCGCGTGCGGTGCGCCGCCCCAGGAGGATGGCCCGGCGCCGCCCGAGGTCACGCTCCACGAGGTGCGCCTTCGCAGCTACCGAGGCTCCACGCTGACGGCGGTCGGCCGCTCGCAGAGCATGTCCTACGAGCGGGCCTCGGCGGACGTGCTCTCCGGGCCGGGGACGCTGGACGTGCTGTCGCACGAGTCCCCGTCGGTCGTCGGCCGCCTGCCGCCGGCGACGCGCATCGAGACGCGCGCGGCGCGCGGAAACCTCCTCTCGCGCGGCATCGACGTGTGGGGCGGGGTGACGCTGCGCACGCCCACCGGCCTCGACGGCAAGACGGAGAAGGCACACCTCGACTCGCCCACCATGCACGCCAGCGGCAGCAGCCCGGTCGAGGTTCAGGGGCCAAACGGGTACTGGCTCCGGGCGCAGGGCTTCGACCTGCACCTGCGCGAGGACGTGTACGAGTTCGATCGGTTGCAGAGCCGGGTGAGCGCGCTGTGAGCTGGCGGAGGGTGAGCGTCGACGCCCGGCCCGAAGGCGCGGGTTCTCCGCGCCGAGCAGAGCGCATGCAGCCCGTTCGCGCGGCCGACGCCGGGCCGGAGACCCGGAGAGCGCGCCGGATCGCCGCAGGCCGCGCGGTGCCCCTCTGCCTCGTGGGAGCTCTCTTTCTGGTGGTGTCCGATGGCGCGGCGCAGACGTCCTCCTCGCGCCCGCCGGCGCAGAAGCCCGTCGCGGGAAAGTCGGCGCCGGCGGCCCGTCCCGGAAAGCCCTCCGGCGGAGCTCCGAGCACGAAGGACCCGGAACGGACGGCGCTCGCCACGCCGGAGAACCCGGTGTTCGTCGACTGCGACAAGGGCCGCATGGAAGGCACGCGTCAGCGATTCGTCTGCACCGGCAACGTGAAGATGGTGCGGAACACCACCACGCTCACCTGCGACCGCTCCATCGGCCACTACCTGGGGAAGGACGCCACCCAGGTCACCCGGCTCGAGTGCTTCGGCAACGTCCAGGCGGTGGACGGCGAGCGGTGGGCCCGGGGCGACCACGCCGACTACGACACGACGAAAGAGGTGCTGGTGCTCACCGGGAATCCCGAGGCGCGCCAGGGCACCAACACCATGAAGGGCGACAAGGTCGTGTTCTACGTGGACACCGACCTCATCGAGGTGGAGCGGGTGAAGGGCGTGCTGGAGTCCAAGGGCAAGGAGCCGGGCCCGAAGAAGCCGGCGCCTGGCCCGCCGGCGAAGGCTCCCTGATGCCGGACCGGCTGCTCGCCGAGGGCCTGGTGAAGACGTACCGCCGCCGCCGGGTGGTGGACGGGGTGCGGCTCGAGGTCTCGCCGGGGGAGATCGTCGGGCTTCTGGGGCCGAACGGCGCGGGGAAGACGACCACGTTCAACATGGTCGTCGGGCTGGTGCCGGCGGAGGCGGGTCGAGTGTGGCTCGGGGGTGTGGAGCTCACCGGGATGCCGATTCACCGCCGGGCGCGGGCCGGGCTCGGGTACCTGCCGCAGGAGCCGTCCATCTTCCGGCGGCTGACCGTGCGCCAGAACTTTCTGGCGGTGCTGGAGCTGAACCGGTCGCTGGAGCGTGCGGCGCGCGAGGCCCGGGCGCAGGAGCTCCTCGAGGAGTTCGGGCTCACGACGGTGGCCGAGTCGCTGGGAGAGCAGCTCTCGGGCGGGGAGCGGCGTCGCGCGGAGATCGCCCGCTCCCTGATCCCCTCCCCGCGGTACATGCTCTTCGACGAGCCGTTCGCCGGCGTGGACCCGATCAACGTCGGTGACCTCCAGCGGCAGATCGCCCGGCTGAAGGAGCGCGGCCTGGGCGTCCTCATCACGGACCACAACGTGCAGGACACCCTGCGGATCGTGGACCGCGCCTACCTCATCGCACAGGGCCAGGTCATCGAGGAGGGGACGCCCCGGGAGCTGGCCGAGTCCGAGCGGGCGCGCACCGTGTACCTGGGCGAGCGGTTCCGGCTGCACGACTGACCGCGGCCCCGAGCCCCGAGTAACGAGGCGGGTAACGAGGTGTCTGGCACCTCGTCCCGGTCCCGAGCCATTACGAGGTGTCTGACACCGCGTTGGGACACGTCGTGGGCGGCCGGGGCGAGCACCTCGTTCGGCTCGTCCGAGACGCCCAGATAGCCCCGAGCGCGCGATAACGAGGTGTCTGGCACCTCGTCCGGGCACCTCGTCCGGGGGCGGCCGGGGCGATTACCTCGTTCGGCTCGTCCGAGACGCCCAGATGGCCCCGAGCGCGCGATAACGAGGTGTCTGGCACCTCGTCCGGGACAGTGACTCGCCCATGACGAGGTGTCTGACACCTTGCCCGAACAGCTTGCCCGGTCGTCACTTCTCACGGCGCGCGGTCACGAGGTGTCTGCCACCTCGTGGCCGCACATCGTTGCGCGCGCACGGTGCTCGCGCGGATCAGCTGCATCGGGTGGGTGGAGGTCGCATGCCAGAAACGCGCCGCGTTTCCGGAGCATGCACTCGCGGACGGGTGCGGACGACCGGCCGGACTGTCCGGCATGCGCTTGCACGACACGCGCCAGCGCCATCAGAGGCCCGGCGCGAAGTCAAGTCAGCCCGCGCAGAATCGCTCAGAATTCCTGGGAAATCTGTACACCGAGCCGGCGTTCGAGCCATCGGCGCTGGACGCCGATTCCTTCACGTTGGTAGCTTGGCACGGTCTTTGATGTAGGACCGGGGCCCCCCAGCATGGCGATGGAACTGAAGCAGAACCTTCGGCTGACGCAGACGCTGGTGATGACCCCCCAGCTGCAGCAGGCGATCAAGCTGCTTCAGCTGTCCCGGATGGAGCTCCTCGAGACGGTCCGCGAGGAGATGGAGACCAACCCCCTCCTCGAGCAGCCCGACGAGACCTCCGACGGCAACCTCGACGAGAAGGCCCCAGGGGAAGCCAGCCTCGAGGCCGCGAATGCGGAGACTCCCACGACGGAGGCGCTGGAGGCCAAGGCGCCTGAGCAGGCCGAGGAGGTCAAGGGCGACGCATCCCCCGAGATCGACTGGGACGCCTACTTCAACAGCTACCAGTTCAACGAGCCCACCACCCCGTCCAACAAGAACAACGTCGCCACCGAGGACCTGCCCAGCTTCGAGGCCAATCTGGTCGAGAAGGAGGACCTCGCCCGGCACCTCGAGTCGCAGCTGGGGTTCCTCAAGCTCAACGACGCCGAGCGGCGGATCGCCTCGCTGATCCTCTACAACCTCGACGACGACGGGTACCTCAAGCTGGCCGAGGTGGAGGGAGACCCGCTCATCCGCCTGGCGAACGAGGCTGACGTCCCGATGGGGCTCGCCGAACGGACCCTCCGGAGGATCCACCAGCTCGAGCCGAAGGGCTGCGGCGCGCGGGACCTTCAGGAGTGCCTGCTGATCCAGGCCGCGGCGCTGAAGGATGCCCGGGCATCGCTTCTGTCCGTCATCCTCAAGCGCTACCTCAAGCTACTCGAGTCGAAGAACCTGCCGGCCATCGCCCGCGAGCTGAAGATCACCCTCCAGGAGGTGGTGGAGGCCAGCAAGCTCCTCGCCAAGCTGGATCCGAAGCCGGGGCGCAACTGGTCGGGCGAGGACGCGCAGTACATCACCCCCGACGTCTTCGTGTACAAGCTCAGCGACGAGTACACGGTCGTCCTCAACGACGACGGCCTCTCCAAGCTCCGCATCTCGGCGATGTACCGGGCGGCGCTGCGCGACGGCGCGGGCAAGAACCCCAAGGCCCGCGAGTTCATCCAGGACAAGATGCGCTCGGCGCAGTGGCTGATCCGCAGCATCCACCAGCGGCAGCGGACCATCTACAAGGTCACCGAGAGCATCGTGAAGTTCCAGCGCGACTTCCTGGACAAGGGCATCGCCCACCTCAAGCCGCTCATCCTCCGCGACGTTGCCGAGGACATCGGCATGCACGAGTCGACGGTCAGCCGCGTCACCACCGCCAAGTACGTGCACACCCCGCAAGGCATCTTCGAGCTGAAGTACTTCTTCAACAGCTCCATCGCCCGGGTGGCCGGCGACGACATCGCCAGCGAGGCAGTGAAGAATCACATCAAGCAAATCGTGTCCGCCGAGGATGCCCGGAGCCCGTACTCGGACCAGAAGATCGTCGAGCTGCTCCGCGCCCAGGGAATCGACATCGCCCGGAGGACCGTGGCCAAGTACCGCGAGGTGCTGGGGGTGCTGCCCAGTAGCAAGCGGAAGCGCTATTACTGATCCCCGGCGGCCCGGGATGTGGTAGCCCCCCGGCCCCGATGCGCCTACAAGCCCTCATCCTCGCAGTGTCCCTGGCCCCGCTGGCTCCGGCCGCGGCCGCGCCCGAGAAGGTCGTCGTCCTGGTCACCGGGGACGAGAACGGTCACCTCCTGCCCAGTACCGAGGGGGACGTGCCGAAGGGGGGCGCCGCCGAGACGCTCGGCTACTGGACCTCGAAGGAAGGCCATTGCGCCGGCAAGGTTGGGAAGGGCGGCGCGCCGGCCTGCAAGGATGGCAAGACGCTGGTGCTCTCCACGGGTGACCACTTCAGCGGCCCGTCCATCTCCTCCATCTTCCAGGGTGAGCCGGTCGCCGAGGCCATGGCCCGGATGGGCTACGCGGCCAGCGCGATGGGGAACCACGAGCTCGACTTCGGTCGCGAGCAGTTCGACAAGCTCCGGGACATCGCCGGTTTCCCCTACCTCTCGGCCAACATCCGTCCCCCGGCCAGCAAGACCGACAAGGACTACGACCTCAAGCTGAAGCCCTTCGTCATCTTCCAGCGGGGCGGGGTGAAGATCGGCGTGGTCGGGCTCTCGGCGTCCAACGTGGCCAAGACGGTGATGTCGGGGCGGTTCTACGGGAACGAGGTCGTCCCGTACGAGCCCGCGCTCCAGCAGGCGATCCCCGCGGTGCGCAAGGCCGGCGCGGACGTGGTCGTCGTCATCGCCGACGAGTGCCCGACGGTGCTCGAGCCGATCATGGCCAAGCACCCGGACTGGAAGGTCGCCTTCCTCGCCGGCGGTCACTGCCACACGCCGGTGGAGCGGAAGGTCGGCACGACGCCGCTGATCAGCCCGGGCCGCTGGTGGCAGCGCTACCTCCGTGCCGAGCTGACCGTCGACTCGGCCCGTCCCGCCGGCCAGCGGCTCGTCGGCCTGGAGACGAAGGTGGTGGACGTGGTCGGCGGCCAGGGCGCGCCCGCTCCGGATCCGGAGCTCGCAGCGCGGCTGCAGACCTGGAAGCAGAAGCACGACGAGTCTCTGGGCGAGAAGATCGGCTACACCCGCGGCGGCATCGACGCGAACTCGCAGACCCTGTTCACCTGGTACGCGAGGGCGATTCGGGAGCGCGCCGGTACCGACGTTGCGGTCCTCAACCGGAAGGGGTTCCGGGGAGGGGTGCAGCCCGGGCCGATCACCGCGGCGTCCGTCTACTCGGTGATGCCCTTCGACAACTCGATCATGACGGTGAAGGTGAAGGGGAAGGACCTGGTCACCATCCTCGAGAACCCTGCGGCGGTCTACGACGGCGCGGCGAAGCAGGGGAGCGGCTGGACGGTGAAGGGCAAGGCGCTGGAGCCGGAGGGGTCGTACTCGGTGGCGACGTTCGAGTACCTGTACTTCGGCGGCGACAACTTCCCGTTCGAGCGGCTGGACCCGAACCCCAACGAGACCGGCGTGGTGGCGCAGACCCCGGTCATCGAGTGGACCCGGAAGCAGGGGACGACGCAGGACAAGCCGCTCGAGTCGATCCTCCACTGAGGAGAAGGTCGCGGCTCGCGGTCCCGCGACTCAGGACTCTCCGCCCTCGTCCGCCATCGGGGGGAGCTTCGCCCCTCCGCCCGGGGCTGCGACGAGCCGCTCCACCTTGTCCAGGAGGTGATCGAGGTCGTAGGGCTTGAGGAGCAGCTCGTCGACCCGTGCGCCGGTGAGCTCGGTGAGCGCCTTCGCGTTGGTCGTGGTCCAGAGGAACGGCACGCTGGAGGCCGCCGGGTGCTTCACCAGCGCCTGGGCGAAGGCCCAGTTCTCGTCGTAGGGCGGCCCGATGTCCACGATGGCCACCGCCGGATGCAGATCGCGGAACAGCGCCGGGAAGTCCACCTTGCCGAGGCGGATCGCCCGGACGTGGACCGTCTTCACCTCGTAGCCGGCCTCGCTCAGGGCGTCGTCGAGCGCCGCCAGGATGTCGTCGTTTCCGTTCGCAACAAGGATGCGTGGTCGGTCTTTCATCCTCGAAGGAATGGGACCGGTCCGCGCGCGGGGGAACTCCGTCCGTCTGCGACCGGGCTCTTCGCGGCGCGGGCGAGCCCGTCCTCCAGTCGAGCAGGCTCAGCCTGGCGGCCGGACCGGCCGCGACTTAGCGCGGACCGCTGGTCCGGGGCGCGGGCGGCTGGATCTCCTGGACCAGCCGGTCTGCCCCGTAGACGATCTTGAGGGCCTGCGTGAGGCCGCGGCTGTCCACCGCCACCGTGCGGTTGTTCCGGATGTCGAAGCCGTAGTCACCCCCGAGCGAGGGCAGGTTCCCGTCGAACACCAGGCCCACGATCTCCGCGTTGCGGTTGATGACCGGCGAGCCGGAGTTGCCGCCGATGATGTCGTTGGTGGTCGCGAAGTCGAACGGCGTGGTGAGGCTGAGGCGGTCCTTCGCCTTGAGCCACGAGGCAGGCAGGTCGAAGGGAGGCTCACCCGTGGCCCGGGCGTAGGCGCCGGAGAACTGCGTGAAGGGCGCCACCTGGGTCCCGTCCTCCTGCTTCCAGCCCCGCACGGAGCCGTAGGACAGCCGCGCGGTGAAGGTCGCGTCCGGGTAGTGGCTCGTGCCCTCCAGCTGGAAGCGGGCCTTGGCGATGAGCTCGGAGTTCTTCCGCACGACCGATTCCACCTGGTCCTCGTACGCGTTGCGGGCCCCGCGCATGTCCGGGTCCAGGCGCCGCACGAAGACGATCATCGGGTCGTCCGAGGCGGCCACCGCGTCCGGCCCGCCGGTCCACAGCGAGCGCCGCAGGCCCACGTCGTAGAGCTTGGTGCCTCGAACCAGCCTGGTCGCGAGCTGCCGGGGCGAGTCCTTCCCCAGCACCCTCTTCACGTAGGGGTGGTCCGCCCCGAGCTCCTCGCGCATCTTCGTGAGCCCGAGGGTGAGCAGCTCCACCTCCAGCTCGGGGTAGATGGGCGCCTTGTTGAAGGTGACCAGCTCGGTGGCGGGGAGCCGGGCGTCGGTGAACTCCCGGAAGCGCTCGATGTCCGGCTTCTGGCGCTCGGCCACGCCCCAGACCAGATTGCGCGCGATGCCGAACAGCTCCGAGAAGTACTTGTTCTCGGAACGGATCCAGGTGGTCTCCCGCTCCAGCTTGTCCTCCATCTGGGTGGCCCTGGCGATGGCGTCCCACGCCCCACCGACCTCCTTCTGAAGCGCGGGGATCTTCGCCACGCGGGCCCGAAGCGCCTGCTCCTCCTTCACCTTGGTGGCGAAGAACGCGGGATCGAGCAGCGCGTCCCGCTTGCCGACCCAGGCCTTGTACGAGTTCTCCACCCCGAACAGCGTGGCCCGGCTGATCCGGCGTTCCTCGGCCCCTCGCTCGGCGAACTGCGACACCCAGCCGCGCTCCTGGGCCAGCCGCGCGATCTTCAGGGGGATCATCTCGTCGCGGAGCGAGGTGAGCTGGGCCACCGTCAGGAGTCGACTGGTCTTGCCCGGATTGCCGGAGACGAAGGTCAGCTCGCCATCCTTGGGGCCGGTTTCGCTCCAGCGGAAGTACTCGGGGGTCTGCAGCGGCTTCCCGTCCTCGTAGACGCGGAGGAACGCCACGTCGAGGTCGTAGCGGGGGAAGTTGAAGTTATCCGGGTCGCCACCGAAGAAGGCGATGGACTCCTCGGGGGCGAAGACCAGACGCACGTCCTTCTTCCAGCGGCGGTACGTGTACAGGTGGTACTGCCCGCCGTGGTACAGGGTGACCACCTCGCAACGCAGCTGGTCCGAGGTCTGGCAGGCCTTCTCGATCTTTGCGAACTCACCCTTCTGCGCCCGGAGGAACGCCTGGTCCGAGAGCCCCCGGGTCGCGCCCTGGACGCGCTGGGTGACGTCCTCGATGCCGATCAGCTGGTTGATCTCCATCCGCGGGCAGGTCCGCTCCTCCGCCGGAGTCGCGGCGTAGAACCCGCGGGCCGTCAGGTCCTCCTGGGCCGTGGAGAGGTCCTGGATGCATCGGCGAGCGCAGTGGTGATTCGTCATCACCAGGCCGTCCGGGCTCACGAAGCTGCCTGAGCAGCCGAACGCGAGTCGCACGCTCGAGAGTCGCACGTGGTCCAGCCACGGCTTGTCGGGAGAGAAGCCGTAGGTCTTCTGGACGCGGGCCGAGGGGAAGTTTTCGAAGGTCCACATCCCCTCCTCGGCACGGAGGGCAGAAGAGGAGACGAGGACGGCCAGGAGGGTCGGAGAGAGGAATCGGGTCATCTTGGAGGGCGGGCGCGTCCCGTAGGTGGGACAGACGCTCATGTCAATGGAAACTGGCGCGCAGGCGCAGGTCCGGCAACACCCGCCTGCTCAGAGAAAACCCAGGGTCACGCTCCGTTCATCCCTCTGGCGAGGCCTCGGCCCGTCCCCTGCAACGGAATGGCCCTCGACCATGCGCTCCCTGCTCCTCGGACTCACCTTGGTGCCTGCCATCGTCCAGGCCGCGCCCCTTCTCGTTCCCTTCTCCCGCGGCGTCGAGCTGCGCACCCAGGCGCTGGCCGACCCCTCCTCGGCCGACCTGGTGGTCCAGTCGCATCTGTTCGCGGCGAAGTACGGCATCCGCTGCGTGAGCGGCGATGCCTTCGGGCTGAAGTCGCCGGTCGTGCCCGGGGCGGCCTGCGAGGTGCGCGATGCCTCGGGCGCCACCTACGAGGTGAAGGTCACCTCGGTGAACAGCGTCTCGGTCGGGCTGGAGGTGCGGCAGACCGGCACCCTGGCCCGCGCCGCCGAGCGGACCCCCTTCGAGGGGCTCCCGGCCGACCCCGAGGCCGGCGTGCTCGCCCGCTACCAGATGACCAGCTACTCGATCGACGGCTCGCCAGTGACCAGCACCTTCGCCTCGCTCGTCCTCCGGGGCGACGGGAGCTACGCCTTCGGCGAGCGGAAGGGTCGCTGGTCGGTGGTGCAGGGCCTGCTGATCCTCGACGGGGAGTACACCGCCTGGGGCCCGGGCGCCCTCTCCGACGATGCCCGCAAGCTGACCTTCCATGCCCGGGGGCCGCGGTTCGCCGTCTCGGCGGCCCTGCTGTGGATGGATCCGCAGGCGGTCGTCCTGAGCCAGGCCAGCCGCTGAGCGAACGCGTGGGCGCGGATGCCATGGAACCGCCCGCCCAACGACCCGAACCTTCGCCGGAAGAACCCGTCAAGGGGCGTCCCGGCGCTCCGGAGGGCGAGGCTCCGGGGTGGAAGCGGCCCGAACCCGACCCCTTTCCGGGCTACGGGGAGCCCCCGCCCGAGGCTCGCCGCGAGTCGCCGCCCAAGGTGCCCCGGAGGGACTGGGGCAAGCCGGGGAACACCACTCCCTGAACGGGGTTCCAGGCGGGGTTGCGCCCGGGCGCCGGGCGATCTGTCATCGTGGCTGTCATGTGACGTTTCACCCACCACCGCTGGAGGCCCCGCGCCATGCACCTCGCCATCACCTTCCGCAACTTCGAGGCGTCCGAGTCCCTGAAGGACCACACGCGCGAAAGGCTGGAGCGGCTGGCGAGGAACCTGGATCGAGCCTGCATGGCGCACGTGGTGATGAACCTGGAGCGACACATCCACCACGCCGACGTGACCTTCACCCACGCGGCGCTGGTGCTTCGCGCGAAGGTCTCCACTCCGGACATGTACGCCTCGGTCGACCTCGCGGTGGACTGCCTCGAGGAACAGCTGCGCCGGGACAGGGACCGCTCCAAGCACCACCACCGCCGCGCCTGGGTGCACCACCAGCAGGGGGTGCTCCCCGCCGAGGAGGAAGAGGCGCTCGACGGCGCCGCCTGACGGTCGAACCCGGCCGCGGCGCGATCGACCCAGGCGGTCTTCGCCGTGAACGCTGCCGGCGCGCGACGCGCGGCAGATCGACTGGACCCAGGAGGGCGGAGCCTTGCGCCTCTCGCAGGCACGGGCTATCTCGCGCGAACGCTCCCCAGTCGCGCTGGCCGGGGTTTTCTGCTGGGCGAGCGTTCGAGCCCATGAAGATCACCGAGTTCCTCAGCCCTCAGGCGGTGATCCCCGACCTCCGCGGGCAGACGAAGGGCGACATCCTTCGCGAGCTCGCCGAGGCGCTGGCCGGCGCCTATCCAGGGTTGAACGGTGGACGGGTGCTCGAGGTGCTCGTCGAGCGCGAGAAGCTGAACACCACCGGCATCGGCGAGGGCGTGGCCATCCCGCACGGGAAGCTCGCCGGCCTGCCGCGCCTCTACGCCTCGTTCGGAGTGTCCAAGGCCGGGGTGGACTTCGCCTCCATCGACGGCAGGCCGACCCAGCTCTTCTTCGCGCTCGTCGCGCCGGAGAATTCGGCCGGGATCCACCTCAAGGCTCTGGCCCGCATCTCGAGGCTGTTCCGGAACCAGCAGTTCCGTGATGCGATTCTCCAGGCGCCGGACGCGGGGCGGGTCTACGCCTTGATAGCCGAGGAAGACGCGCGCGCGTGAACCTGGTCATCCGACCGGTCCACGACGTGTTCCTCGAGGAGGTGGCCTTCCCGGCGTTCGCGGTCGGCGTGGCGGACGCCGCGAGCGGTCTGGGCAAGCTGCTGGAGTGGATCGCCGACGAGCGGGTGTCGTGGCTGCTGGGGCGCGTCCTGGACCGCACCGTCGGGGGGAGCTTCTTCGGCCTCGTCGACGATGAGTGGCTGGAGCTGGTTCACATCCTGCTGTTCTCCGAGTGGGAGCGCCGGAGGGACGGATGGCACGTGGCCCGCGAGCACCCCGGGTACGCCGCGGGCTACGAGCTCGGGCTGCACGTGGCATTGATGATCCAGGACCCGAGCTACCCCTACGGCGACGCGGCAGCCGCGGAGCGCTTCCGGGAGGAGTGGCTGGGCCGGGTCATCCGCAGCGGACCGGTGGCGCTCGTGGCAGGGATCTGGGACCCCTTCCCGCCGTTCCCGCCGGACCAGGTGCTGGTCACGGTGGGCAGGAGCACCTACGCCCCGTCGGAGAACCTGGCCATCGCCGACTGGAGCTACAGGCCCTCGCATGCGGTGAAGTCGTGGGAGCGGCGCCTCGACGAGCAGCTGAAGAATCTCCTCGGGCGCGAGCGCACCCGGCTGGGGCCGGTCAGCCTGCGGGAGTCGACGGAGCTGCTGGCCTACTGGGCAGGTGAGGTGCCCGACGCGCCGGCGCTGAGCGTGGCCTTCAGCGGCCTGGGGCCCACCGCGGGCGCCTGGGTGCGGGAGGTGGGGGAGGTCAGCCGGCTCATCCGGAACGCCGCCGCGGCGGGGCACGGGCTGACCTCGCTGGTGACGCGGGAAGGTGGGCCGATCAGCGCGGAGCCGGCGGAGCCTGCTCCAGCAGGATGGTGACCGGCCCGTCGTTCACCAGCGCCACCTGCATCTCCGCCGCGAACACGCCCTCCTCCACGCGCACGCCGAGCGCCCGCAGCGCCTCGCAGGCCCGGGCGTAGAGGCGGCGGGCCTCATCGGGCGGCGCCGCGTCGATGAAGCTCGGGCGCCGGCCCTTCCGGGTATCGGCGTAGAGGGTGAACTGGCTCACCACGAGGGCAGCCCGGTGGGTGTCGAGGAGGGAGAGGTTCATCTTCCCGCCGTCGTCCTCGAAGATGCGGAGGCCGGCGATGCGGTCGGCGAGGGCCACGGCCTCGGCGTCCCCGTCGCCCCGGCCCACGCCCAGAAAAACCAGGAGCCCGGGGCCGATCGAGCCCACCACCTGCCCCTCGACCGTCACCGAGGCCTCGCGAACGCGCTGGAGAAGGGCTCTCACCGGGGGGCGGCGGCGACGCTATCCCACCTCTGGGGCAGCAGCATCGTCCAGCGGTCGACATCCGTGGGAGCCCACGGGTCAGGGACTCGCGTCCGACCTCGGGATTGCGGTACGGGGGGTCGAGCGTTCAGTCGACCGCTCGCCTCTTGGAGGTTCCCCATGCGCCGTGCCGCCCACGTCCTCTGGTTGACCCCTCTCGCGCTGGTGGCCTGTGCGCACCAGCAGGTGGCGGAGGCCCCGCCGCCGCCCCCGGTGGTTGCCGAGGCCGCCCCGCCGGTTGCGGAGGCTCCCGACCAGAACAAGACCGACGACACAGCGGAGCTGCAGCGGATCCTCTCCGGACCCGTCGCGCATTTCGAGTTCGACCAGGCGCAGCTGACGAGCGAGAGCCGGCAGAAGCTGCAGGCGCTGGCAGCGGCGATGAAGGCCCACCCGGCGGCCCGGATCCGCATCGCAGGGAACTGCGACGAGCTGGGAACCACCGAGTACAACCTGGCCCTGGGGAACCGGCGGGCGGAGGTGGCGCGGAAGTACCTGGCTGACCTCGGGGTGGCGCAGTCGCGGGTCGAGACCGTCAGCTACGGCGAGGAGAAGCCGGTGGCGACGGGCCACGATGCGGAGTCGCACGCCAAGAATCGCCGCGACGACGCCGAGCTGCTCACCACGCGCTGAGAGGCGCTTCATCGGGGGGGCGGTCGCACGGCCCCGATCCGGTCACGTGGGCGTCGACGCCCGGGACCTCGTGTCTGGCACCGTCGCGAGGCGCGAGGTGTCCGGTCGCGAGGTGTCTGGCACCTCGTGGGCGGTTACCACCGGGCGGTAACGAGGTGTTTGGCACCTCGTGTCGGGCCGCGGTCCGGTAACGAGGCGTCTGGCACCTCGTGTCGGCACCTCGTGTCGCGCGGCGGGCCGGTAACGAGGTGTCTGGCACCTCGCGGGGGGCACCTCGCGGGGGCAGCTCGCGGGCGGGCGGGCGAACGAGGTGTCCGAACGAGGTGTCTGGCACCTCGCGGGGGCACCTCGCGGGCGGGGATCACCGGGCGGTAACGAGGTGTCTGGCACCTCGCGGGGGCACCTCGCGGGCGGGGATCACCGGGCGGTAACGAGGTGCTTGGCACCTCGTGTCCGGCACCTCGTGTCCGCACCCCATGTCGGGCGGGCGAGCGAACGAGGTGTCTGGCACCTCGCAGGGGCACCTCGCGGGCGGGGATCATCGGGCGGTAACGAGGTGTTTGGCACCTCGTGTCGAGCGCATGGCGGCCGTGCCCGTCTGCTGTCCGGCACTGTCCCGCGGGCCAGTACTTCCGGGCGTCCCAGCCGCCACCCGGCGAGGAGCCACGGAGCCTTCTGTAGCGCCCGGGACCGGAGACCCGTCGGGCCCCTCGGACAGGACGCCTGTTTGCGACCGTCCCGTCATGGGGACTGCGGTCGGCGGGCCGGCACGGCCCTCCCCGAGACAGTGCCCGGGTGTGGACCGCGGCCCCCGGACTCCCGCCTACGGTGCGGTGTCTCAGCCCGACAGCCGCGGACCGGTCCCAACGGCCGCCCGCGGCGGCTGAGGCGACGAACTGTCCGATCCGGTGCACCCCGCCACCGCGCCTGCCTGCCCGCGGATCCGCTCACCGCGTGAGCGCTCGGCCCACCTTGCGGTCCTGAAACAACGCGAGTGAAGATCGATCCAATCGGCCGATCGCCCTGGAGTGCAGCCCGTTTGTCTCCCCGTCGTCCCTGTCTCGCCGCAGCGCTCCTCTGCACCTGCCTGGTCGCCGGTCCAGTCATGGCCGCGCCGCCGAAGGCCGCCGACCGAGAGGCCCTGAAGAAGACCCTCCTCGACCTCGCCCAGCGCGCCCCGTTCCGCGACGCCCGGCTGGGAGTCCAGCTCGTCAGCCTCGACGACGGAAGCGTGGTCTTCAGCAAGGACGCCGACGCGCTCATGAACCCCGCGTCGAACGTGAAGCTGGTCACTGCCGCCGCGGCCCTCGCCCGCCTCGGCCCGGAGTACCGCTTCGACACCGAGTTCCTCGTCGAGCCCGGCCCCGGCGACCGCGTCAAGACACTCTGGGTCCGCGGCAAGGGAGACCCCAGCATCACCACCGAGCGCCTCCACGCGATGGCCTCGGAGCTCGTGCACCTCGGGCTCCGCGAGGTGGGCGACCTCGTCCTCGACGACACCTGGTTCGACCCCGAGCGCCTCGCTCCCGGATTCGAGCAGGAGATCTCCGACCGGGCCTACACCGCTCCCACCGGCGCGCTCAGCCTCAACGCGAACGCAGTGGGCGTGTACCTCCGCGCCTCGTCGGCGGGCGCCCGAGCCGTCGTGGAGCTCGAGCCGCCGTCGGAGTACTTCGAGGTCGTCAACCAGGCAGCCGGGGCGTCCAGCCGCGCGCGACGGGCTTCGGTCTCGTCGCAGTGGACCGGCAGCGCCCAGCGCATCACTGTCCGTGGCACCGTCCCCGTCTCCGGCGAGTGGGCGGTGTGGAAGCGCATCGACAACCCGCCGATGTACTTCGGGTACACCTTCCGGAAGGTCCTGGAGATGCACGGCATCCGTGTGCGCGGCAAGCCGAAGCTCGGCGTCGTCCCCGAGCGCGCTCGCCTCCTCTACGTGGCCCAGAGCGAGACGTTCGACCTGGTCCTCAAGCGGATGAACAAGCACTCCAGCAACTTCGTCGCCGAGCAATTGCTCAAGACCCTCGGCGCCGAGGTCAAGGGCCCGCCCGGGACCACCGCCAACGGCGTCGCCGTCGCCGAGGAGTTCCTCGAGCGCGAGGCAGGAATCCCCCGAGGCTCGTACATCCTCCGCAACGGCTCGGGCCTCAACGACACCAACCGGTTCACCCCCCGGCAGCTGGCCCAGCTCCTCAAGACCATGTGGGACCGCTTCCCCCTTGCCCCCGAGTTCCTGTCCAGCGTCGGCATCGCCGGCAAGGACGGCACGCTCCGCTACCGCTTCGAGGGCAGCGAGGCCGTGGGCCGCCTTCGCGCCAAGACCGGGACCCTGGAGAACGTCTCGGCGCTCAGCGGGTACGTCCAGTCGGTCGGCGGTGAGCGCTTCGCGTTCAGCGTCATCGTCAACGACCACGCCGGCCGCGCCGCTCCCGTCGTTCAGGGCATCGACGCCATCGGCGCCGCGGTCGCTGCGGTTGGCGCTCCCGGCGGTCCCGACCGCGCCGTCGCCTCGCTCATGCAGCCCTCGAGCGTCACCCCGAGCTCGAACGAGGAGGCCAAGGCCCGCATCCGGACCTACCTCGCCGTGGCCCAGAAGGCCGACCAGCGGAACCTCCCCTTTCTCCGGACTGCCTGGCGCACCGAGCACGACCCGGCGGTCCGGGCGGTGCTGGCCGACTCCATCTACCAGAGCGATCCTCGCGACTACCTCGGGACCCGCGCCCTCCTCGACAGCTTCACCTCGAACGAGGAGGTGTACGGCCGGCTCCGGCGGCTCGCCCGGGAGCTCAAGGTCGAGCTCCCCTGCGTCGGAAGCCTGACCTCACTGGCCGCGGAGGGAAACGGTGAGGCCCTCGTGCGCCTCGTCGAGCTCGCTCGGGCGTCGGCCGGGGACGCCGCTGCGCAGCGGACGATCTCCGGGTCCCTGGCCGATGCGGCCCGGACCGCCCCCGACGAGCTGCTGGTCTCGCTGCGAGGTGCCGCCGCTGCCGACCGGGACGCCGCGCTCGGGCTGCTCGCGCAGGGAGTGGCCCAACAGCAGGAGGCCGACCATCCGCTCTGGCCGGCCATCCGGAAGGTGATGGCCTCGACCGATGCCGCCGTCGCCGCATTCGGCCGCGAGCTGGACGCCACCCTGAGTCAGCGGGTGGCTGCGGAGAAGGCGCCGCGGGTCGTCCAGGCCGCCGGGAGCACAGTTCCCCCCGCGGCGCCTCAGCCGGCTGTGGCGCCGGCTCCCACCGACCGTCCGGGCGGCTAGCTCTCGCGTGGGTGTGACCAGCGGTAACTCCTCGCAACCCCTGGGGGTGGCGAGGGGCAGGCTCGTTCACGGAACTTCATGGAACGAGACCTCACTTTCCCGAGCCTTTCGGAGCGGTTCCGGGTAATTCACCGCGCCCCCGTTCGTTACACCTGGGGAATCCCCACTGGCGAGGATCGAACATTCCATGTTCCAGCCTGCTTCGACCACGACTCGCGAAGACACGAACTTCGACACCGGAGCGGGGGTGAAGGTCACGCGCCGCTCCAACCGTACGCGGTGGCTGATCGCGGGCGGCGCCCTGCTCGTGATCGTGCTGTTTCTCGCCGGCACGAAGTTCTTCCAGATCTTCACGATGATCCAGGCGGGGAAGCACATGGTGCCCCCGCCCGTGGCGGTCACGACCTCCACGGTGAAGAAGGTCGAGTGGCAGCCGCTCAAGCCTGCGGTGGGGACGCTCACCGCGATCCGCGGGACCACGCTCAGCGCCGAGCTGACCGGCACCGTCCGGGAGATCGGCTTCCAGAACGGCTCGCTGGTGAAGAAGGGTCAGGTCATCGTGCGCCTCGACACCTCCGCCGAGCAGGCGCAGCTCCAGAGCGCCGTCGCGGACGAGGGCCTGGCCAAGCAGAACCTCGAGCGTGCGCTGGTCCTGCGCAAGCAAGAGGTCAATACCCAGGCCGAGCTGGACGCCGCCCAGGCCCGGGACAAGCAGAGCCGGGCGACGGTGGTGAATCTCCAGGCGGTGATCAACAAGAAGATCATCCGCGCGCCGTTCGACGGTCGGGCGGGCATCCGTGCGGTCGAGCTGGGTCAGGTCGTCTCCCCGGGCACGCCCATCGTCTCGCTGCAGACCGTGAGCCCGATCTACGCCGAGTTCCAGCTCCCGCAGCAGGCGCTCGCGGTCGTCCAGGTGGGCCAGAAGGTCATGGTCAAGGTCGACGTCTTCCCCGAGTCCAGCTGGGAGGGCACCGTCACCCTCATCAACCCCGAGGTCGATCCGTCGACACGGAACGTCCGGATGCGGGCCACGGTGGAGAACCCCGACGGCCGGCTCAACCCGGGCATGTTCGCCAACGTCGAGGTCGAGGCCGGTAAGCCGACCGACACCTTGGTGGTGCCCGCGACCGCCGTGATCTACGCCCCCTTCGGTGACTCGGTCTTCCTCGTCGACGAGAAGAAGGACGAGCCGCCCAAGAGCGCCGATGGCAAGAGTGCGGGGGGGAAGCTCGCCGAGGCCAAGGCGCAACCGAAGAACGACCCGAAGAAGAATGGCGAGCAGAAGCCCGAGCTGGTGGCGCGCCAGGTGTTCGTCCGCCTCGGTGAGCGCCGCGGTGACTTCGTGCAAGCCCTCTCGGGCCTGAACGGCGGCGAGACCATCGTCAGCAACGGCGCCTTCAAGCTCCGCAACGGGCAGTCGGTGATGGTCAACAACGACCTGGCCCCGCCAGCCACCTTCGTCCCCGCGCCCGTCGATCGCTGAGTCCCGAGCAGGAACGTGCCATGAGCAGCGAATCTCCTTCCCAGTCCAGCTCGAGCTTCACCGACCTCTTCATCCGGCGGCCGGTGATCGCCATCGTCGTCAACCTCGTCATCATCATTGCCGGAATTCAGGCGATCCGGACGCTGAACGTCCGCCAGTACCCACGGAGCGAGAACGCGACCATCACCGTGACCACGGTCTACGTCGGAGCCAGCGCCGACTTGGTCCGGGGCTTCATCACCACCCCCCTGGAGCGGGTGATCGCCTCCGCAGACGGGATCGACTACCTCGAATCGACCAGCGCCCAGGGTCTGTCGACGATCAACGCCCGGCTCCGGCTGAACTACGACTCGATCAAGGCGCTGGCGGAGATCAGCTCCAAGGTGGACCAGGTCCGCAACGACCTTCCGCCCGAGGCGCAGGTTCCGGTCATCAACATCCAGAACGCCGACACCACGATCGCCTCCGCCTACCTGAGCTTCTCCTCCAAGTTCCTCCGCCAGAACGAGATCACCGACTACCTCGTCCGGATCGTGCAGCCGCGGCTCACCGCCATCGAGGGCGTCCAGAAGGCGGACATCCTCGGGGCCCGCACCTTTGCGATGCGGATCTGGCTCAAGCCGGACCGGATGGCAGCACTCAACGTCAGCCCGGCTCAGATCCGCCAGGCGCTGGCGGCGAACAATTATCTGGCTGCGGTCGGCTCCACCAAGGGCGCCCTGGTCCAGGTGAATCTCACGGCCAACACCGACCTCCGCTCGGTGGAGGAGTTCAAGAAGCTCATCGTCCGTCAGAGCGGCGGGGCGGTGGTCCGCCTGTCCGACGTGGCCGACGTGGTGCTCGGTGCCGAGGACTACGACACCGCCGTGGCCTTCACCGGCGAAACCGCGGTCTTCATCGGAATCTGGGCCCTCCCCAACGCCAACTCCCTGGACGTGATCAAGAGGGTCCGGGTCGAGCTGGCGGCGATCCAGAAGGAGCTTCCCGCGCAGCTCACCGCCACCATGGCGTACGATGCGACCGAGTACATCCAGAGCGCGATCGACGACGTGGTCCGCACCTTGCGCGACACGCTGCTCATCGTGGTCGTCGTCATCTTCCTCTTCCTGGGCTCGTTCCGATCGGTTCTGGTGCCGATCGTTGCCATCCCGGTCTCCCTCATCGGCGCGGTGTTCCTGATGCAGGTCTTCGGGTTCACCCTGAACCTCCTGACCCTGCTGGCCATCGTCCTCTCCGTCGGTCTCGTGGTCGACGACGCCATCGTGGTGGTGGAGAACGTCGAGCGACATCTCTCCGAAGGGAAAACACCGCTCCAGGCAGCGCTGGTCGGCGCGCGGGAGCTGGTCGGGCCGATCATCGCCATGACCATCACGCTGGCGGCGGTGTACGTGCCCATCGCCTTCCAGGGCGGCCTCACCGGCTCGCTGTTCCGCGAGTTCGCGCTCACCCTCGCCGGCGCGGTCACCATCTCCGGGGTCGTGGCCCTGACGCTCTCCCCGGTGATGTCCCGCTACCTCCTCCATGCAGGGGGCGAGCACGAGGGCTTTGCAGGGATCATCAACCGCGGCTTCGAACGGATCCGGAAGGCCTACAGTCGCGGCCTCGAGGTGGCGCTCGGCAGCAAGCCGATCGTCTACACCGCCTGGGGCGTGCTCACCCTGCTCACGGTCTTGATGTTCAACATGGCTTCGAAGGAGCTGGCTCCCAACGAGGACCAAGGCTTCCTCTTCGGGATCATCAACACCCCCGCCAACTCGACGCTGGACCAGGTGCTCGTCTCGACGAGGGCGGTCCATGACACGGTGATCGAGGTCCCCGAGTCGAAGTTCACCTTCCAGCTCACCAACCCCGGCAGCGGGTTCTGGGGCGTGGGGCTGAAGCCCTGGGACAAGCGAAAGCGGACGACTGCCCAGGTGCTTCCCGAGATCCAGCACCGGATCTCGGCCATTCCGGGGATCGAGGCCTTTGCGGTGCTGCCGCCGGCACTTCCCGGCGGCGGCACCTTCCCCGTGGAGTTCGTCATCGCCTCCACCGCCGAGGAGTCGCAGATCCTCGATTTCGCCAAGCAACTCCAAGACAAGGCGGCGGCGAGCGGTCTGTTCTGGTTCCCTCCGCCGATCGACGTGAAGATCGATCAGCCGCAGTCCGAGCTCGACATCGACCGGGAGAAGGTCGCCCAGCTGAACCTCAATCTCCAGCAGGTCGGCCAGGACCTGGGCGCGGCCGCTGGAGGGAACTTCGTCAACCGCTTCAGCATCTCCGGCCGGAGCTACAAGGTCATTCCCCAGCTCCTCCGCACCGAGCGGCTGAACCCCGAGCAGCTCGAGAACGTGTACGTCACCGGGCCAAACGGACAGCTGGTCAGGCTCTCGTCGATCGCCTCGGTCAACGACACCGTGGTTCCGCGCTCGCTGAATCGTTTCCAGCAGCTCAATGCGGTGAAGATCAGTGGCGTGGCCCAGTCGGTGGACGCCGGGCTCACGTTCCTCGAGACCGAGGCGAAGAAGATCCTGCCCCAGGGCTACAAGATCGACTACACCGGCGAGTCGCGGCAGCTCCGGGTGGAGGGGAACAAGTTCCTCCCCGCGTTCGCGCTGGCGGTGGTCCTGATCTTCCTGGTCCTCGCCGCCCAGTTCAACAGCTTCCGCGACCCGTTCATCATCCTCCTCGGGTCCGTCCCTCTGGCGCTGTTCGGGGCGATGATTCCTTCGTTCCTGAAGATGCCGAACCCGCAGATCCCGTTCTTCACCGACCGCTTCACCACCACTTTCAACATCTACTCGCAGGTGGGACTGGTGACGCTGGTGGGTCTCGTTTCCAAGAACGGAATCCTGATCGTCGAGTTCGCCAACAAGCTCCAGGAAGCGGGGAGGAGCAAGATCGACGCGGTGAGGGAAGCATCTCTGACCCGGCTCCGGCCGATCCTCATGACCAGCATCGCGACCATCGCCGGCCACTTCCCGCTCACCTACGTGAGCGGTCCCGGCGCCGCGGCGCGGAACAGCATCGGCCGGACGCTGGTCACGGGCATGGCGGTCGGGACGTTGTTCACCCTGTTCTTCGTGCCGGTCATCTACCTGCTGATCGCCCGCGACCACCGCAAGGAGGCCGCTGAGCGCCTGGCCGAGGAAGGGCGCGGCGGCGGACGGCTCACGCCTTCCCCGGCGTCACCGGAGATCTGAGAAGCGGCTTGCCGGCCACGCGGGGGGACTGAGATGATCCAGCTGGCAGCGGTGGTGCTCCTCGGAGCCGCGCCGACCTGCGGGGCGAAGACGCCCGAGGACGCCCTCCGCCGCATCGAGGACGCCTATCGGGCGAAGGATGTCGAGCTCGCGGTGGCCTGCAAGGACTTCGACCGCGAGGCCCGGTTGATGCTCGACCAGATCCGCCCCGGGACGAGCTCCGACGCCGAGCTGGTCAAGTCGGCGGCGCAGACCCTCGAGCAGGCGTATCGCGCCGAGATGAAGAAAACCGGCCTTCCGGACATGAAGGGCGTCCGCTGCACCGTCGTGAAGAAGGAGCCAGGAGCCGGAGACCTGGTCCGGCTCACCGAGCGTTGCGTCTGGCCGGGTTCAAAGGACAGCGTCGAGACGGTCACCGTCGCCCCGAGCAAGGCGGGGTGGCGGTTGGTGATGACCCCGGACTGAGCACCGCACCCGGGGCGGGCCACGCTTCACCCGCCCGGGGCCACGGGTCAGCTCAGGGCTGGCGCGGAGCCGACTTCACCCACTCCACCTTCACGTTGTCGACGATCACCCCGCAGCTGTGACCTGGCCGGACATCGGCGCAGCTGGCGAAGGCGTCCTGCGCGTACTCGAACCGGAGCTGCGCCGTGGTTCCTGCCATTCCCGGCAACCGGAGGTGCACGTGCTGGAATCCGCCGGACTCGCCGGCCCACGCGGACATGTCCTCGAAGTAGTCGGGATCGCCGTTGCGCGGGAAGTGCTTTGGATAGTGGAAGAAGTCGTCGGTCCGGAACCTGTCCTGGAAGGCCTCGACCAGGACCGAGCGCAACGAGTGCCCCGTGGTGAGGTCGGTCACCCGAAGGAAGAGGCCGTCGTAGGCCCAGACCTTCATGATCGGCTCGTCCTCGGTGTCGTAACAGACGTCGAAGTCCACCGTGACGTACTCGGCGTCCGCCGGCACGCCGAAGGTGGGGCTGAACAGCCGGTGCCAGTTCGAGCCCGCGGTGTTGATGTGGAACGCGCCGTTGGACCGCGTGCCGCAGAAGCCCGGTGTTGAAGGCGAGCCGGGCTCGATCTTCCAGTTCGGCATGTTCGGAGTGCTCTCGGCGCCCACGACGGCTCGCCAGCCGGCGGGCAGCGAGCCCGAGCCGTCGAAGTTCTCCGAGATCAGGACGGTCGGTTGCGGCGTTCCGGTGAAGAGGGTCCGGCGCAGGATGGTCCGCTGGTGGTCGTCGCTGAAGATCGTCAGCTCCAGCTCGATCGGCGTCCCCGGCACGAACGATCGCCGGGTGAAGAGGAAGAACGGGAACCGGTTCCGTTCCGTGTCCCCTGGCTTGATGTCGCGCCAGACGGAGATCCCCAGGAGCACATCCACCCCCGGCGTGGAGGTGGTGAGCGCGGCGACGATGTCCCGGACCTTGCCCTTGCTGTCCGGGTTGGTGACGTAGTTGCGGAGGTCCACCGAGAGGAGGACCAGCTCACCGGGATCGATGTGCCCGTTTCCTCCGCTGTCGCGGAACGACTCACCCTGCCAGTCGAGCGGCGCGGCCCGGAAGCGGTGGTCCGGCGCCGGAAGCACCTTCACGACGGTGTCCGGCACGGTGAGGGCGAGGTCCGGCTGGCCGTCGACGAAGCCCGCGGGCGGGCGGGCGGCCTCCGCGAACACCGGGTAATACCTCCCGCGCCGGGCGACCGACTGGTTGTAGTCGCCGAGGTTCGGCTGGCTGGTGTCGTTCCCCCAGCCGGCGTGGAAGGGTCGGTCGGTGAGGGGAAGCGGCGGGCTCCAGTGCTTGCCCCCGTCGTCGGAGAAGACGTACGAGACCTCGGTGAGGTCGCCCGAGCCGGCGATCCCCTGGTCGTAGTAGTGGACGAACACCCGGCCGGTCTCGTCGTCCACCGAGACCGCGGGGAACCACTGCGACCTGTCGTCGCCCGGCCTGCTGTTGAGCGCCACCGGTCCGATGAAGCTCTTCCCGCCGTTGGTGCTCCGGAGCAGCATGATGTCCGCCCCGTCCCGAGAATCGTTGTCCGCGTAGACGATGTAGATGTTGCCTCGGCTCTTGCCCCCCGACTTGTCCACCGCCATCGACGGGAAGCTGTGGACGCGGTCGTTGCCCAGGATCTGGTCGATGACGAAGAAGGGGGCGGAGATCTCCACCGGCGCGCCCCAGGTCTTGCCTCCGTCGTCCGAACGGGCGAAGGCGATGGAGTTGGTCGCCCCGCCGGGCAGCCTTCGCCACGCGACGTAGGCGCGGTCCTTCTCCGGGCCGAAGCGCGGGATGGAACCGGTCCCCTCGCGGACGGTGGCGCTGATGATCGTCGCCGGGGTGAAGGTGGGCGGCGTGGCCGAGAGGACGTCATCGGAGTGGGTGGCGAGGATCTGCGTGCCCCCCGGAGCGACGGAGACGTCCGTGAAGTTGGTCCAGGTCATCAGCACCCGGCCGGTCCGGCGATCGACGTCGATGAACTCCTTGTCCGCCGCGTCGACGGGCTGTCCATCCTCGATCAGCCCGCTGGGGTTGGACGCCGCCGTGACCTCGAAGGGCCCCTCCCAGGTGTGCCCGCAGTCGCGGGAGCGGTGGATGCCCATCGTCTGCACCGCCGCCGGCCCGGTCGGCAGGAAACTCGTGGCCAGGAGGATGGACGAGTAGACGAAGTTGCACCCACCCAGGTACTTCACGTCGGGATCGCCGAACACCCATGGCAGACCGAGCACGTCCGCGGGCCCGGTCGGAAGCTGGCCTCCGTCGACGAAGGTCTTGCCGCCGTCGTCCGAGTACATGAACCCGGACACCGAGAGCTGCTCGAGGTCGAATCCGCGGAAGTCGTTGAATCCGACCACGATGTGCTGCCCCGAGTCGTCGATGGCGATCGAGGTCTCGGACTGGGTGCCGCGCGGGAGCTCTCCCTCGTCGAGGCAGGCGGGGTCCTCGGTGCAGTCCGGCTCGCCCTCGCCTTCCTCCTCCTCGGAAGCGTCGGTGGGGATCGGGCTCACGCCCGGCGGATGGAGCGAGGCTGTCGCCGGCGCTGCGGCAGCGCGGGCAGATCCGGTGGAACGCGATGGACCGGGCGCCGGCTTGCCCGAGGGGATCGCCAGCCGCATCGTCAGTCCGCCCTGTGCCTGGATGCGTGCTCGGACGGCCGCGGCGCGTTTGCCCATCTCGGACATGCCCGAGCGTGCGACGCCTGCGCGGGCGACCGCGGCCGGCGGATGCTCGGCGAGCGCGACCGCACTGATGCCCAGCGACGCCGCGAACAGCATCGCTGCCACGGAACCAAGCCTGTTCATGGAGCCCTCCTCCTGGACCGGGATCCCCGACCGGGCTCCGCCGCCGCACACCCCTCGGCGGTGAAGCGCTTCGAGGTACACCCATCGAGAGGACGGCGTGCGGCGTTTCTCGACGCCGCGCAGGCGATCGTTCGCTTCCAGCGACTCGCCCTGGATCCGGGATCGCGCCGGAGCGTTCAGCGCGAACGGCGGAGCGCGTCAGCGCGCGGGAGGGATGCCGGGCTCCCCGCGGATCGCGCGGACCGTCTCGAGCGCGCGCCGCGTGTGCCCCTCCGCCACCAGTTGCGCCGCGTAGGCCAGTCGCACCTTCCCTGCGCGGTCGATGACGAACGTCGCTCGACCGTCGAGGACACCGAGCGTCTTGGGGATGCCGTACGCCTTGCGCACCTCCCCGCGCGGGTCGCTGAGGAGCACGTAGTTCAGACGCTGCTTGCGGGCGAAGGCCTCGTGCGCGGCCCCGTCGTCGGAGCTGATGCCCACCACCGCCGCCCCGGCCTCGGCGAAGTCCTCGTGCGCGTCGCGAAACGCGCAGACCTCGCGGGTGCAGATGGGCGACTCGTCGCGCGGGTAGAAGAACACCACGACCGGCCCGCCCGCCCGGAGCGTGTCGAGCGACCACGGGGTCCCCGCGGCATCCTTCAGGGTGAACGGCGGCGCCGGCTGTCCTTCCTCGATCATCGGCCCACTCGGATGCCCAAGGCTCTCCGGCGTTGCGGTCCGGTCACGGCCGTGCACGCCCCGCCCAACGACTTGCCGGATCCGTTCGTGGTGGAACGGACCAGCGAACGATGCCATCGGATTGGGTCAAGCCGGCGAACATTTGATGGGATCGCAAGCATTTATGTCGCACCGCGTTGGGTCTGCGGTCTGTAGTCTGGCGCCCTTTCACTGCGAAACGAGACCGACGAGCCCGCCGGTCCTGGAAAGGAGCCAGCACATGGGAATCTCCAGACGAAGGCTGTTGCAGGTTGCGGGGACGGCCACTGTGGGGGCCGCGCTCGGGATGGGCCGGCAGGTCTACGCACAAGGAGCGAGGAAGAAGCTGAAGATCGTGCAGTGGAATCACTTCGTCCCCGGCTACGACAAGTGGTTCAACGGCGAGTACATCAAGGCCTGGGGCGAGAAGAATGACACCGAGGTGACGGTCGACAACGTCGGCATCCCCGCGCTCAACCCCACCGCCGCCTCGGAGGTCTCGGCAAAGAAGGGGCATGACCTCTTCGGGTTCCTCTGGCCGCGCCCGGTCTACGAGAACGACGTCATCGACCACAAGGAGATCTACGAGGAGTGCGAGAAGAAGTACGGCAAGCCCATTGACCTGGCGATCAAGAGCACCTTCAACCCGCGCACCAAGAAGTACCACGGCTTCGCGGACAGCTTCGCCCCGGACCCGATCAACTACCGGAGCGACCTCTGGGGCGAGGTCGGGATGAAGCCCGACAGCTGGGACGACCTCCGCGTGGGCGGAGCGAAGATCAAGCAGAAGACCGGCATCCCGGTGGGCATCGGCCTCTCCAGCGAGATCGACACCGCCATGGCGATGCGCGCGCTGCTCTACTCCTTTGGCGGCTCCGAGCAGGACGAGAAGGGCAAGCTCATCCTCAACTCCAAAAACACCGTGGAGGCAGTGAAGTTCGTCACCGCGCTCTACAAGGAGGCCATGACGCCCGAGGTCCTGGCCTGGGATGCGTCCTCCAACAACCGGGCGATGCTCGCCGGCAAGATCTCGGTGGCCCTCAATGCCATCTCGATCACCCGCACCGCCGAGAACGACAAGATGGCCATCAGCGACAAGATCCTGCTGGCCAAGGCGGCGAAGGGGCCCACCCGGCGCATGGGCCTCGAGCACGTGATGAGCGTCTACGTGATCTGGAAGTTCGCCGAGAACATCGACGGGGCGAAGAAGTTCCTCGTCGACTACATCGGGAACTTCAACCAGGCCTTCGCGAAGAGCGAGTTCTACAACTTCCCCTGCTTCCGGAAGCAGGTCCCGGACCTCGCGCAGCTGGTCACCAAGGACGCCAAGGGCCAGCCGCCTGACAAGTACGCGGTGCTCGCCGACTCGTTCGACTGGGCGACCAACGTGGGCTTCCCCGGCTACTCCTCCGCGGCCATCGACGACGGCTACAGCACCTGGGTCCTGAACACCATGTTCGCCCAGGCCGCCACCGGCGCGGCCACGCCCGAGGCGGCAGTCAAGGAGGCCGAGGAGAAGTACAAGAAGATCTGGGAGAAGTGGACCGAGCGGAAGCTCATCTAGCCACCTCATGAAGGGACCGAATGGCCACTGTCGAGACCAAGGCACTGCGCAAGGAGTTCACCGGCCACACCGCGGTGGACGGCGTCGACCTCAAGATCAATGAGGGCGAGTTCCTGGTGCTCCTCGGGCCTTCGGGCTGCGGCAAGACCACGCTGCTCAGGATGATCGCCGGGTTGGAGACCCAGACCAACGGCGACATCCTGATCGGCGGGCGCGTGGTCAACGAGCTGCCCCCGCGCGCCAGGAAGATCGCCATGGTCTTCCAGAGCTACGCGCTCTACCCGCACCTCACCGTGTCGAAGAACATCGCCTTCCCGCTGAAGGCGCAGGGGGCGCCGCGGGGGAGCATCGCCGGCGAGGTGGAGCGCGCGGCGAAGATGTTCGGCATCGAGCGGCTCCTCCACCGGAAGCCGCGCCAGCTCTCTGGCGGTGAGCGGCAGCGGGTGGCCCTCGCCCGGGCGATGGTGCGCAAGCCGGACGTCTTTCTCCTCGACGAGCCGCTCTCCAACCTGGACGCCAAGCTCCGGAACCTGGCCCGCGACGAGCTGAAGCAGTTTCAGCGGCGTCTGGGCACCACCACCATCTACGTGACTCACGACCAGGTGGAGGCGATGGGCCTCGGCGACCGGATCGCGGTCATGAGTGGAGGCAAGGTGCGCCAGCTCGGGCGCCCCCAGGAGGTGTACGACGAGCCTGCGGACACCTTCGTGGCCGGATTCCTCGGCAGCCCGCCGATGAACCTCGTTCCCATCGAGGGAGTGCTGGTGGGTTTCCGGCCCGAGCAGCTGCTACCCCCGGGCGCCTCGGTAGGCGATGGCGGCGGGCCCATCGTGCCGATGCGCTTCGCCGTCGAGCGGGTGGAGAACCTCGGGGCAGGCCGCCTTCTCTACGGCACGCTGCCGGACCATGCGCCTGACCACAAGATCATCGTCAGCCTCGCCTATACCGTGCACTCCTCCATCGAGGCCGGGCGCAGCTACGACTTCCGGATGCTCGAGTCGAACATCAAGTTCTTCGACCCGGCCACCGGGCTCCGGATTCCAGCACGACCCCTTCCGGCGCGGAGGTCGGCGTGACCGCTCCTGCGCTGGCTCGGCCGCGCTTCGCCGAGCGCGCCGCCGGAGTGACGGACAGCGCCCGGTGGCTCGGGCGACTGATGCTCGCCCCGGCGGTGATCTACATCGGGCTGGTGGTGGCGGTGCCGTTCCTGATGGCCATCGGCTACAGCTTCTCCAGCGTCACCATCGGCACCTCGACCCCGCGCTTCGTCGGCCTGGAGAACTTCCGGAGCGCGTTGCAGGACACAGCCTTCCTGAGGGCGCTGGGAAACACGGCCATCTTCTCGCTGGTGTCGCAGACGCTGGTCATCGTCCTCGCCAGCATCCTGGCCATCGCGCTCCAGCGGAAGTTCCGGGGGAAGTGGCTGGTGCGGCTGCTGATCCTGCTCCCCTGGGTGGCGCCGATCTCCCTGGGGAGCATCGGCTGGCTGTGGATCTTCGACCCCGTCTACAGCGTCATCAACTGGACCCTGAGGCACGTCGGCATCTTCGGTCCGGACACCTGGCCCATCTGGCTCGGCCAGCCGAAGCTGGCCATGGCGTCGATCATCGGGGTGCACGTGTGGCGGACGATGCCCCTGGCCACGATCATCTCGCTCGGCGGCCTGTCGTCGATCCCCCAGGACATCCACGATGCCGCGGAGGTCGACGGGGCGGGGTTCTTCCGCCATCTCTTCGTCATCACCCTGCCGCTGGTGCTGCCCATCCTCCTGGTCGCGGTGCTGTTCGGCCTGGTGTTCAGCATCACCGACATGATCGTGGTCTACGTGCTGACCCGGGGCGGGCCGTTCGACAGCACCCAGGTCCTCGCGAGCCTCGCCTTCTTCAAGAGCATCGACGGAGGTGACCTCTCGGGCGGCGCAGCGGTGGCGCTCTTCCTGCTCCCGGTCCTCGCCGTGTGCGCGGTGCTGCTGCTCCGGCTCGCCCGACGCACCGAGGTGACGTGATGGCGGACCCGAAGAAGGTGGCCGGAGGGCTGGTCAACTTCGGGGTGATCGCGGCGTTCACCGCGTTCGCGTCGTTCCCGTTCGCCTGGATGCTCATCACGACGTTCAAGCAGACCAAGGATCTGCTCGACCCATCGCACAACCCGTTCGTCTACCACGCTCCGCCAACCCTCGAGCATCTGCGCGTGCTCTTCCAGGACACGCTGTTCGTGCACTGGGTAGGGAATACGCTCTTCGTCGGTGTGGTGGTGGTGCTGATCACGCTCGTGCTCGCGGTGCCCGCCGGCTACAGCCTCGCTCGGCTCACCGGCGGAGCGGGGGAGAAGCTGGGCATCGGCATCTTCCTGACCTATCTGGTGCCGCCCACCATCCTCTTCATCCCGCTGTCTCGGCTGGTGGCCTCGCTGGGGCTCCAGGACTCGCTCTGGGCGCTGGTGCTGGTCTACCCGAGCTTCACCGTTCCCTTCTGCACCTGGCTCCTGATGGGGTTCTTCAAGGTCATCCCCAAGGACGTGGAGGAGGCGGCGATGATCGACGGGCACTCGCGCCTCGGCGCCTTCTTCAGGGTCATCCTTCCGATGTCGGTGGCCGGCCTGCTGACCACGATCATCTTCAGCTTCACGCTGGTGATGCAGGAGTTCGTCTACGGGCTGACCTTCATCACCACCAGCAGGAACCTGACCCTCAGCGTGGGAGTGCCGACGTTCCTGGTTCGCGGAGACGTCTACTTCTGGGGCTCGCTGATGGGCGCGTGCTTCCTGGCCTCGGTGCCGATCGCCATCCTCTACAACCTGTTCGTGGACCGGTTCATCGCCGGGTTCACGGTGGGGGCGGTGAAGGGCTGAGCCGGAGGCGTCACGCCCAGAGGTCCCAGCGCCCGAAGAAGAGAACCGCCACGGCGATGCCGGCGTTCGCGAGGGCATGGGCGAGGATGGCGTCGCCGAGGCGCCCGCGACGGAGCCGGGCAGTGGCGAACGCGAGCCCGGCGAACGCGCCCAGCACCCAGTGGGAGTGGAGCGCGCCGAAGGCGAGCGAGGAGAGCAGGACCGCCCACCACGTCCAGGCGCGGGGTGGGACGCGCTCGAACTCGGGGGAGACCAGCCACCGGAGGAGGAACCCGCGGAAGGCCAGCTCCTCGACGACGGGAACGAGCAGGCACGAGCCGACGACCCGCACCGCAAGCCACGCCCACCGCTCCGGCGTGCCCAGACCCTGGAGCGCGGCCAGGAAGCGGGCTCCGGCGGCCGTGTCCACGGGGACGAGGTAGATCCACGCGGCGCAGGTGACCGCCGCGGCCACCACCGGGAACCACGACAGCGAGAACGAGGGCACTGGCAGCTCACGGCGGACCAGCCAGAGCACCGCCAACCCCGCCAGGACGCGAACCACGTACCAACGATCCAGTCCGTCCGAGCTCCAGATGCTCGTCACCAGCGCTGCGATGAGCCCGGCGAGGAGCGGGGCGACGTAGGCAGCCGCCGCCGCAGGCAAGGCGCCCGGCTCGGCGTGGTCATCGGGGCTCGTGCGTCGGAACCACGAGATCCGCTCCGCCATCGCGATGGTCCCCAGCGCGATCGCGATGAACAGGATCCACCCCAGCTTCGAGTGGAGGCCACCGGTGGCCAGCTGCACGTGTCCCGCGCCGCCCACCCAGAGCAGGGTCGCGAGCCGAACCATGTTCGCACCGAGCGCGAGGGCTACCCCCAGCGGGATCAGGAGGAGGGCGGCGCGCAGGACGAGGAGCCGCTCCCGGGCGAGCGCGATCCAGATGGCCTGGAGGAGCACCACGAGCCCGAGCCCGTCCGCGCCGGAGCAGATCGGGGTCACGACGACACCGAAATCCAGGACCTCGATGACGTCGGGCTCGGGCCCCACCGTCACCTCGCTCGAGACCAGCCGCAGGAGCTGCGCAGCGCCTCGCAGCGTGGTCCCGGAGAGGACGCCCCAGAGCTCCTCGGCGCCGGCGGCGGCTCGCCAGGCGAGCACGCCCACCGCGACCGCGAGGAGCGGGTACGCCCATCCCCGCAGGAGGGCGGCGGCGAACCAGGAGAGGGGAGCGGAGATCCAGAGGGCGATGACCGCCGTGAGCGCCGCGGAGGCGAGCACGAGCGCGATCAGGATGGGCGAGGGGGGCGGCGCTCCCTCATGCAGGACCGCGTGGGCCAGGAAGGCGGTGACCGCGAACGCGAGCGGCTGGAGGGCTGCGGCGGGCCAGGGCTTCCACGCGGGGAGGGGCTCGATGTTTGCCGGATCGGACGCGCCCCGTCTCAGCATCCATCCCGCGGCGAACGAGCCGAGGATCACCGGGACTGCGAGCCGGACGGCGTTGACGAACCGGAGCGCGGGTCCCGAGGTCGGAAAGTCGACCAGGAACGAGAGGAACAGGTACTCAGCGAGCAGGAGCGCGGCAGGAATCGCCCAGCGCAGTGCCGAGCGTGCGTGGTGCCGCGCCTGCGTCTCCCCCCAGGCAGAGAGAACGTCGGTGCTCGGCGGCGTGAGCCGACGAGGCTGGTCGGGAGCGTGGACGGCGCTCAGTGCCGACGACGCCTGGCGAGCAGGAGGCCGCCACCGGCGACTATCGCTGCGACCGCGCCGGCTGCGGCGATGTCGAACTCTGGGGCGTGATGCCTGCCGCCGCCGTTACCGTTGGAATTGCCGCCCTTGTCGGCGAGCGCCGGTGACGCGCTCAACAGAACGACGAGTGCCGAGAGCCCCAACGCTACTCTGAGAATGCGGCGAACCATCGCCCCTCCTCGCGCAAAATCGCGCAGCTGATCAACCCCCAAGGGAGCGTGTGCGCCACTGTGTTTCGAAAGCGTCCCCGAGGTCAACAGAGTTGTTTTGACATCTCCATGGGTCTGTCACGCCCCATGGGTGCATGTGACCGAACGATCACGCTCGTGATCCGTCCATTCTCGTGGACTCTCGTTGCGAGCGGTCAGATGGGCGCGAACTGCGCCGCCTGAGAGCCCTGGAATTCTCCTTTACCCTCCAGCGGATCGAGCACCTCACGCCTGGGACGAAGCGGGCTTTCCGTTCCTGCGAGCGGGTCGGCGGCGTCCCCTCCTCGCCGCCGGGCCACCTGGCTCGAGCTCGGGGTAGTGGCGGAAGACGCCTTCGGTGTTGAAGGGAATTCGTCGCTCCGAGGCGAGATACGAGGCGATGCGCGGTCGCTGCCGGACTCCCTCGCTGACGGCTCGCATCCGCGGGAAGCGTGGAGCGAGCGCGTCCATCGTTCGCGGGAAGGCGTAGGCGAGCCCCTCCATCACCTGGAACAGCGAGAGGTCGACATAGCTGAGCCTCTTCCCCAGAACCCATCGGCCGCCTGCGAGGTCGATGACTCGCTCGAAGTAGCCGAGGAACTTCGGGACGCGCTCGGAGAGGAAGTGTCGCGTGCGCCGCCGGGCCTCGGGTTTCTGCTGCGCGTAGTAGAGGTCCGTCGAGATCGGGTGATGCGTGTCGTGGACCTCCGCGACGAGGTCGGTCACGGTGAGCTGGAGCTGGTGAGCCCAGAGCCGCTCTGCGGGATCGCGAGGAACGAGCCCGAGCGGTGGCCCGAGGAAGTGCAGGATCGCCGCGGTCTGCGCGACGACGACGTCTCCGGCGCGGAGCACCGGCGGAGCGAAGGGAAGGTGCGGACCGAGCTCGCCGCGCAGCACGCGGAGGATGGCCTCCACCCCTCCGCCCTTGCTCCTCGGGACACGCCCGACGTCCACGTAGTCGGCGCCGGCCTCCTCGAGGGCCAGCCGGACGAACTCGCCTCGTCCTTGAATTTCGGGCCAGTAATAGAGCTCGTACGCGGCCTCGAACACGGGCCACCTTCCTGTCAGGTAGAGCTGCTAGAGAAGTCACTCAGCAACCGGGCCGCAACGGTCCGGTTCTCGAACGGAGGTCTCATCAACATGGCTGGAGGAGTCAACAAGGTCATCCTGGTCGGCAACCTGGGTGCGGATCCCGAGGTGCGTTTCACGCCCAGCGGGCAAGCCGTCGCCAACTTCCGCATCGCCACGAGCGAGAGCTGGACGGACAAGTCGGGCCAGAAGCAGGAACGCACCGAGTGGCACCGCATCGTGGTCTGGGGAAAGCTCGGCGAGCTCTGCGGCGAGTACCTGGCGAAGGGCCGCCAGTGCTACGTCGAGGGTCGGCTCCAGACCCGCGAGTGGACGGACAAGGAGAACCGCAAGAACTACACGACGGAGGTCGTTGCCAGCAACGTCGTGTTCCTCGGCGGTCGTGGAGAGGGCGCAGGAGCAGGCCGCCCACGGGCGAATGGTGCGAACGACTTCGGTCCGCCGCCGCCCCAGATGGACGAGCTGAACCAGGCCGCGGGCGCGGCTGAAGACGACATCCCGTTCTGATCCATGGGTGGAGCAGGTGCCGGGCCGGCGGTGTTTGTCCGCCGGCTCGACCCGGGGGATGCGTCCGTCCTCGCGGTGCTGGCGCGGGACGACGCCGACTTCGATCTCGACGGAGGAGCAGGGCGGCGGACGCCGCTGACCGAAACCTCCGCGCAGTCCTACCTCGCCGACCCGCACGTCTTGCACTGGACGGCGTGGGCCGGTGAGGAAGTGGTCGGTTCGCTCGTCTGCCACGTGCTCTCGATGCGCAAGCAGCCGGCGCGTGAGCTGTTGCTCTACGAGATCGGCGTGCGGAGCGCCTGGCGTCGTCGCGGGATTGGGCGGCGGCTGATCTCGACGATGACCGACTGGATGCGAGCCGAGGGCATCCTCACCGCCTGGGTGCTCGCGGACAACCCGGGCGCCGAACGCTTCTACCAGGCCTGCGGCTTCGCCCCGGGATCAGGACCAGCGACCTACCTCCAGCTGGAGCTCTGAGGCGGAATCCCCGAGCGCGGACCGGCGAAGCTGAATCGCCTGGTCCGGCTCACGTCACACGGCCCGGCGGTGGAGGCGCGGCTCGCCCCGGCCGTGCACCGGACGCCTCAGCGCTGCCCTCCGTCGGCTCCGCCCGTCGCCTTGCCGGGAGCCGGGGGTGACGCGACGAAGCGGGACAGGACCCGCGTGCGGAACGCCTGCCACTGGAAGGGATCCATCCGCTCGGTTCCATTTCGCTCGAGCCGGAAGCTGGTCCAGTCGTCGGAGTCGGGGCGGGACGACTCCGCCCGGGCGATGCGCCCGTCCTCGCGAGAGAACCAGGTCAGGACGCTGAAGTCTTTCCCGGCGAGGCGGACCTTGCGACAGGGAACTTCGCCGACGCGCTCGTCGCCGAGCGACTCGACCCGGATGGGTCCGTAGTCGATGAGCGGGGGCGTGGCGTCCGGAACCGGATTGGCCCCGTTCAGACCGATGATCGGCGGACTCGACGCCTTCGACAGGCACCAAGCCGAGACGTTCATGCTCTGCATGTCGAACCCGTAGGGGTGCAGAGGCCGGCCGGATCCGCGGAGCGTGATGGGAGGAGTTCCTTCCCGGTGGAAGCTCAGGGTCCACCCGTCCTCCGACAGCTCGGCCCACATGGACAGGGCCATCGCGCCGTCGCGCAGGTTCCACTGCTCGAGATGCTGGGCAACGCAGCCGGTCGGGTCGAGATCGGCGGTGACCTCCACCACCTCGCCGCGGCCCGGGCCCCACTTCAGGACGTCGACGCGCCTCGGCGAGGACACGTAGGTCGTGACCTGCCAGGGGTCCGATCCGTCGAGGTTGCTCTTCACGTAATGGTAAGCGACGCCCGGACGAAGGGCGCCCACCGGCTCTGCCGAGACGACTGCGGTGCCGAGCACGGCGACTGCGAGCAGGAGGAGCCGGCGCACGTCCACCTCGCGAGGCCGGTCGACTCGGGCTCATCCCGAGGCTCGCCGCCCCGGCGAACTCTGGCATGAACGTCCAGCGCGCGGACCGTTGCGCAGCGGCGGCCCGTGATGAAGGATGGGGGTCGAGGCCGGGTTCGGGGGGTACACTTGAGACTCGGAGCGGTGCTTGTCGCCTGCGCGGTGACGCTCGGCTGCCACGCCATTGACTACGGGATCCCGCGCGTGAACGGCGAGTGCTTCAGCCAGTGCACGGGAGACCGTGTCTGCAATCGGGAGAGCGGGCTGTGTGCGCTCAATCCGTGCTTCGCGGGCTGCGGCGAGGGACGCCACTGCGAAGCCTCGGGCGCAGTACCGCGATGCGCTCACGACGGGGAGAAGTTCTCGATCGGCGCCGAGCCGAAGTCGTAGCGCGCCCCGCTCGGCGGGTTCGGCGCTAGGGTGTCGGAATCCCTGGGAGGTGGCCGTGTCCGAGGTGGGGTCCGCGCTCGACGATCTGCTCCGGCTGCTGGATCTCGAGCCGCTGGAGGTGAACCTCTTCCGGGGGCAGTCGCGTGACCTCGGCGGGAAGGCGGTCTTCGGAGGCCAGGTCATCGGCCAGGCGCTGGTGGCGGCGACCCGCACGGTCGAGGGGCGGGTGCCGCACTCGCTCCATGCCTACTTCCTGCGGCCGGGAGACATGGCCCGTCCCATCGTCTACGAGGTCGACCGGGTACGGGACGGGAAGAGCTTCACCGCGCGCCGGGTGCAGGCCATCCAGGGGGGTGAGGTGCTCCTGAGCATGATCTGCTCCTTCCAGGTTCCCGAGGCCGGGTTCGAGCACCAGGTGGCGATGCCCGAGGTCCCTGCGCCCGAGTCGCTCCGTCCCCAGAGCGAGCTGGTGAAGGAGTGGCTCGCCGCCGTGCCGCAGGTTCCGGCCCGCATCCGCGAGGCGTTCGAGCGTCGGATCGCCGTGGAGTTCCGTCCCGTCGAGCCGCGCAATCCGCTGCTGCCGGTCGCCGACCCGCCGCGACAGGCGTACTGGGTGCGCGCCAACGGCCCCCTGCCCGATGCCCCTCTGCTTCATGCCTGCGTCCTCGCTTACGCCTCGGATTTCGCCCTGCTTTCCACCGCCCTGCGGCCACACGGCGTCTCGTGGCTCACGCCCTCGCTCGCCGTGGCCAGCATCGACCACGCGCTGTGGTTCCACCGGCCATTTCGCGTGGACGACTGGCTGCTCTACGCGATGGACAGCCCCACCGCGCAGGGCGGTCGCGGATTGTCTCGCGGGCAGTTCTTCGACCGCAGCGGGCGGCTGGTGGTGAGCGTGGCCCAGGAGAACCTCATGCGCCGCCTGACGCCTCCGCAGGCCCCAGGCGCGTGAACACCGTCGTCCGGAAGAACGACGAGCTCGAGTGAGTGCCCCTCGGCCGTGCCTCGCGGAGCTGGCGAGGTGGCCCTCACGGCGGTTAGAAGCAGCGGCCCATGTCGGACGAGCTCTTCACCGCGCTCCTTCCAGGGTCGGGCCTCCGGGTCGTTGCGGCGCTCACCACCGAGGTCTCGCGCGAGGCGCGTCGCCTGCACCGTGCCGAGCCCGGGTCCGCGGCCCTCCTCTCCGAGGCCCTCACCGCCGTCTCGCTCCTCGGTGCCCTCCAGAAGGAGAGGACCCGGGTCAGCCTGCAGCTGGAGTGCGATGGTCCGGTCCGTGGCCTCTTCGTGGACGCCGAGGGCGGCTCCCTCCGCGGCTACGTCAAGAAGCCGGGGCTGGCGGTCCTCGGAGCCGAGGGCGCGTTCCACTGGCGTCCACTGCTCGGCAACAGCGGTTACCTCTCGGTGCTGCGCGACCTCGGCGATTCCGAGTACTACCGGAGCAGCGTGGTGCTGGAGGCGTTCGAGCTCGGGCGGGACCTCGAGCGCTACTTCGCCGTCTCCGACCAGGTCGAGTCGGTGGTGCGGATCCGCACCGTCCCCTCGGGCCCGGAGGTTCTCGGGGCCGCGGGAGGGCTGCTGATCCAGAAGCTTCCGGACGGTGACGCCGGGGAGCTCGCCGACGCCGGTCGGCGCCTCACGGCCGACTCACTGGACCGAGCCTTGCTCGAAGCGAACGGGTCCGGCCCGGCGCTCCTCCGGACGCTGTTCCCCGGCGCCGAGGTGGACGTCCTCGCCAAGCGCCCGCTCGACTTCCGCTGTGGTTGCTCGCGCGAGCGGGTCCACCGGGCGCTCCTGGCCCTGGGTCGGGCCGAGCTGGAGGACCTGCTCGCCACGGAAGGTCAAGCGGAAGCCATCTGCGAGTTCTGCACGACCCGCTACGTCATTCCGGGAGACGAGCTGCGGACGCTGATCGGCGGCGCGCCGCCGGGCTAGGCTCCGCCCCCGTCCATGCCTTCGAGATCGAACCGGCGCCGTCCGGACTCCTCCCAGCTGCTCCTGTCGCCCCAGAGCGACCTCCCCCGCGGGCTCCTGGGCCAGGACCGGAGCGGCCGGCGCAACCTGGTTCGGGAGATGAGCTGGGCCCAGTTCGACGGCGCGGTGCAGGACATGGCCCGGGAGATCGCCGCGGCCTACAGCTGTGACCTCGTCGTGGGCATCGCTCCCGGCGGCCTCTACGTGGGCTCGGCGCTGGCCAGCGCGCTGGGCAGGCCGTTCCACCCGGTGCGCATCCTGGGGCGGACGCGAGATCCTCTCACCGGTCGGATGCCGAAGGTCATGGCGATGCCCCGCGAGGTGAAGGGAGCGCGCATCCTGCTCGTGGACGATGTCATCGCCTCGGGCATGACGCTTCGCCGCGCGGTCGACGGCGCGCGCAAGGCCGGGGCGCGGCAGATCCGCACCGCCACGCTGCTCACCCGGGACCAGGGCGCGAGCTCCGACTGGACGGTGCTGGTGATGGAGGGACCGCTGGTCTTTCCCTGGGATTACGGTCCGGTCACCGAGGACGAACGCTTCGACCTCGCGCCGGAGCGGGAGCCGGCGCCGCGCGCCCGGTCGCGGGCGTGATCATCGGGACCGCCGGTCACGTCGACCACGGCAAGACGTCCCTGGTCAAGGCGCTCACCGGCATCGACACCGACCGCCTTCCGGAGGAGAAGCGCCGGGGCATCACCCTCGAGCTCGGGTTCGCGCATCTCACATTGCCTGACGGAACCGAGGCCGGCGTGGTCGACGTCCCGGGCCACGAGCGCTTCGTGAAGGCGATGGCCGCCGGCGCGGGCGGGGTCGACCTGGCCATCCTCGTCGTCGCCGCGGACGAGGGCGTCATGCCCCAGACCCGAGAGCACCTCGACATCTGCCAGCTCCTCGGCGTCCGGGCCGGGGTGGTGGTGCTCACCAAGGCGGACCTCCTCACGGGTCTGGGGGACGACTGGCGGGCGTTGCTCGACGCGGACCTTGCGACCCTGCTCGCGGGCAGCGTGCTGGAGAAGGCCGAGGTCGTGCCGGTCTCGGCGAGGACCGGTGAAGGGCTGGATGCGCTTCGCGCTGCGCTCGGGCGGGCGGCGGCGGACGTTCAGCGCCGCCCCGGAGACGGCCCGCTGTTCCTTCCCGTGGACCGGGCGTTCACCATCAAGGGATTCGGCACGGTCGTCACCGGGACGCTCCTCTCGGGCGCCGTCGAGCCCGAGGCCTCGGTGTCGCTGCTCCCCGGCCTGCCCGGCCCGTTCCGGGTGCGCGGGGTGCAGACCCACGGGCACTCCGTGTCCCGCGGCTCGGCGGGGCAGCGCACCGCCGTCAACCTCCCTGGGGTGGCCACCCAGGACGTGCGGCGGGGGATGGTGTTGGTTCGCGCGGGCGAGCTCCCCGAGAGCCGGTCGCTCGACGTGGAGATCACCTTGCTGCCCGCGGCCGAGGTGGCGCTCCCGAGGCGGCGGACGCTCCTGCTCCACCTCGGGACGGCGCAGGTGGAGGCGCGCCTCACGTTGATCGACCTGCCCGAGCTCGCGCCGGGAGACACCGGCCTGGCGCAGCTCCGCCTCCAGGGACCGGTGGCTGCGCTCCCCGGCCAGCGCTTCATCCTGCGCGGAGCGCGACCGCTGCCCGGGCGCGGGGCCACGCTCGCCGGCGGCCGGGTGCTCACCATCGGGGCACCGCGACGGCGGCGGGGCGCGGCCGAGCTGCTCGCGCCGATGCGCGGGGAGGACCTGGACGCCCGGCTGGTGTGGCTGGCGCGGCAGTCCGGTTACCGGGGACTGACCGCGGCCGAGCTCGCCGTGCGGACCGCCAGCGCGCCGAAGACCGTCCAGCGCGCGCTCGAGGTGCTGAGCAGCAAGGGACAGGTGCTGCTGATGGATCGCGAGCGGCGGCTCTACGTCGCCGGCGAGACCTTCACCGCGCTCCAGTCGCGTGCGCTCGCGCTTCTCCAGTCCTTCCACGACCGGGCTCCACTGGAGGACGCGCTGCACCGCGAGGAGCTGAGGCAGCGCCTCTCACCGGACCTGGACGCGCGGCTCCTCGGGCGGCTGGTGCAGGCGCTGGTGGAGCGCGGCTCGGTGGAGGCCATCGGCGAAGGGCTGCGGCTGAAGGGAAGGGGACGGAGCCTCTCCCTGGACGAGGAGGCGGCGCGGACCAAGGCGGTCGCGGCGATCGCCGCGGGCGCGCTCGCTCCGCCGACGCTCGCCGAGATTGGCCGGATGCTGTCGCTTCCGGTGGACCTGGTGGCGGGGCTCCTTCAGGGCCCCATCGCCGACCACACGGTGGTGAAGGTGAGCGAGGAGCTGTGCTTCCACGGCTCGGCGATCGCCGACCTGAAGCAGCGGCTCATCGCTCACCTCACCGAGCACCGGGAAATCACGACCCAGCAGTTCAAGGATCTCGTCGGCGGGAGCCGGAAGTTCGTCATCCCGCTCTCCGAGTACTTCGACCGCGAGAAGGTCACCCTTCGAGTCGGAGAGAAACGGCTGCTGCGCCGCGCCTGATCACCCAGCGAGCGTCCAGGCATCCCTGAGTTCGCGTTCGAGGTGTCGCGTTCCAATTCGAGGTGCCAGACACCTCGTCATTGGACACCTCGTGATGGGGCGCCTCGTGATTGGCCCCTCCGGGTTTCGCGCGCCCGCCCGAAAAGGTGTCAAACACCTCCGATTCACCCGTGAATCCGGGTGCTTCAATTCTTGGGTTGCATGCGCTCAAGAAGTAACTTACCAGTCAGTTATATGGAGCGGCTCCAGAGCTCACGTCGATGGGAGCGTCGGAAGGAGGCGCGGCCGGCCGAGATCGTGGCCGCCGCGCTCCAGCTCTTCTCCGACCGCGGATTCGCGGCCACGCGCCTCGACGACGTCGCGACGGTCGCCGGCGTCAGCAAGGGAACCGTCTACCTCTACTTCGAGAGCAAGGAGCACCTCTTCGAGGCGGTGGTCCGCGAGGCGGTCGCTCCCAACATCGACCGCGCCGAGGCGCTGGTCGAGGGCTTCGACGGGCCCACCCCGGACCTGCTCCGCGCGCTCTTCGCCTTCATCGCCGAGGTGCTGGAGACGCGGCTCACCGGAGTGATGAAGCTCATCGTCTCCGAGTCGGGCAACTTCCCGCAGCTCGCGCGGATGTACGCGGACCTGGTGCTCCGCCGTGCGTTCGGGCTCATGCGACGCATCCTCGAGCGCGGCGTGACCCGGGGCGAGTTCCGCCCGCTGGACCTCGACGCCACCGTCCCGCTGGTCGTCGCGCCGGTCGTGCTCCTCGGCGTGTGGAAGCACTCCTTCGGCGCCCACACCGACCTGGTCCTCGACCGTCGCCGGGTCCTCCAGGCGCACTGCGAGAACTTGCTCCGCGGCCTGGCCGCGGAACCCGGAGGTCGGCCATGAAGGCGATGCTCACCCTCGGCGCCGCGCTCGTGCTCGCCGGGTGCAGTCGGCCCGAGGGCGTGTTCCACGGCTGGGCCGAGGCCGACGAGACCCGCGTCGCGCCGCTCACCACCGGGATCCTCACCCGCCTCGCCGTCGAGCGCGGACAGATCGTGGACGCCGGCACGCTGCTCTTCACCCAGGACGCCGACGCCGAGCGCGCCACCCGCGACGAGGCCGCCGCGCGGCTCGCCCAGTCCCAGGCCCAGCTCGCCAACCTCGAGGCCGGCGGTCGCGCCGCCGAGCTCGACGCCGCGCTGGCCCAGGTCCGCGAGGCGAGGAGCGCGCTCGAGCTGGCCCAGGCCGACCTCCGCCGCACCGAGCAGCTGGCCCGGGAGGGTGCCTCGACCGCGCAGCGCCTCGATCTGGCGCGCTCCAATGCCGAGCAGTCCGCTGCCCGGCTGCGCTCCGCCGAGGCCAGACTGAGGACGCTCCAGATTCCGGTGGGGCGACTTCAAGAGATCGAGGCCCAGCGCGCGGCCACCGAGATGGCCCGCGCCGCCCTCGCCTCGGCGGAATGGAAGCTCGAGCAGCGCTCCGGCGTGGCTCCCGCCTCCGGGCGGGTGCTGGACACGTACTTCCGCACGGGGGAGATGGTCCCCGCCGGCGCCGCGGTGCTGTCGCTGCTGCCCGACGGCGCGCTCCGCGTCCGCTTCTTCGTCCCCGAGCCGCAGCTGTCGTCGGTCCGGATCGGCGCCCCGGTGCGCGTCATCTGCAGCGGTTGCCCCCAGCCACTCGACGCGCAGGTGAGCTTCGTCTCACCCAAGCCCGAATACACCCCACCGATCGTCTACGCCGGCGATGCCCGCAGCAAGCTGGTGTTCCTCGTGGAGGCGCGCTCCGCCGCTCTCCAGGGACTCCATCCGGGGCAGCCGCTGGATGTCCGGTTGGCCCCGGACCACCAGCCACCAGCCCAGGTGGCGCGATGACCTCCGCCGCTCCGCTGGCCATCGACGTGCGCGGGCTCCGGAAGTCCTTCGGCGCCCGCGCCGTGGTGCAGGGCCTCGACCTGCGCGTTGCCCGTGGGCAGATCTGCGGCTTCCTCGGCGCCAACGGCAGCGGGAAGACCACCACCCTCCGGATGCTCTGCGGCCTGCTCACCCCCGACGCCGGCGAGGGCACCTGCCTCGGGCTCGACGTGCGGAAGGACGCCCCCCGCATCCGCCGCCGCGTCGGCTACATGACCCAGCGGTTCTCCTTCTACGAGGACCTCACCGTCCAGGAGAACCTCGACTTCGTCGCCCGCCTCTACGAGCTGCCCGACCGCGAGCAGCGCATCGAGGGAGTTCTGCAGCGCTCGGGGCTGGCCGACCGGCGCACCCAGCTCGCCGGAGAGCTCTCGGGCGGCTGGAAGCAGCGGCTGGCGCTGGCCGCCAGCGTCCTCCACGAGCCCGAGCTCCTCCTGCTGGACGAGCCGACGGCGGGCGTCGACCCGAAGGCCCGGCGCGAGTTCTGGGACCTCATCCACGTGCTGGCCACCGAGGGCATCACCGTCCTCGTCAGCACCCACTACATGGACGAGGCCGAGCGCTGTCATCGCATCGTGTACCTCTCGGGCGGCAAGCTGGTGGCGGAGGGCTCCGCGGCCGAGGTGGTCTCTCGCTCGGGCCTCGTCACCTTCGTCGGCACGGGGAACGGGCAGCTCGCCGAGGCCACGGCCGCGCTCGACCGCGCTCCCGGTGTCGAGTCGGTGGCGGTGTTCGGACAGACGCTCCGGGTGAGTGGCACCCGCCGCGAGGCGCTGGAGCAGGCCCTCGCCCCGTGGCGTACCCGTGAAGGCATGACCTGGGTCGAGGAGCCTCCCTCGCTCGAGGACGTGTTCATCCACCTGCTCTCCGATCGGAGGTTCGCCGGATGAACCTCTCCTTCCGTCGCTTCGTGGCAGTGCTCCAGAAGGAGCTCATCCAGGCGCGCCGCGACCGCTTCACCCTCGCGCTGATGATGGGCATGCCGCTGGTGCAGCTCTTCCTGTTCGGGTTCGCGATCAACACCGACCCCAAGCACCTTCCGACGGCGCTGGTGATGGCCGACGACTCGCGTCCGGCGCGCTCGCTGGTCCAGTCGATGCGCGCCACCGAATACTTCGACATCTCGCAGCCCGTGCCTCCGGCCGAGGCCGAGCGGGCGATGGCCCGGGGAGACGTCTTGTTCGTCCTCGAGGTCCCGGTGGACTTCGCCCGCCTCATGGAGCGGCGCGAGCGGCCCGCGGTCCTCCTCGCCGCCGATGCCACCGACCCCACCGCGGTGAGCAGCGCGTTCGCCGCGGCGTCCGGCGTGGGCCAGGGGCTGCTGGCGCGCGATCTGCCCGGCGCGACTCCCCCGACGCTGCCCTTCGACTGGCGCGTCCACCGCCGCTACAACCCCGAGGGCATCACCGCGTACAACATCGTGCCCGGGCTCATCGGCACGCTCCTGACCTTCACCCTGGTGGTGATCACCGCGCTCGCCGTCACCCGCGAACGCGAGCGAGGCACGATGGAGAACCTCCTCGCCATGCCGGTGCGCCCGCTGGAGGTGATGCTCGGGAAGATCGTCCCCTACATCTTCCTCGGGTACGTGCAGGTCGTGCTGATCCTCGCCGCGGCGGTCCTCGTCTTCCAGGTACCGGTGCGCGGCTCGGTGCTCCTGCTCCTCGTGGGCCTCGGACTGTTCATCGCCGCCAACCTCGCGGTGGGCTTCACCTTCTCCACCCTGGCCCGGAACCAGCTGCAGGCGATGCAGATGGCGGTGTTCTTCATCCTCCCCTCCATCCTGCTCTCCGGGTTCATGTTCCCCTTCGCGGGCATGCCGCAGTGGGCACGCGTCATCGGCGAGATGCTCCCCCTCACCCACGCGCTCCGGCTGATCCGGGGCATCCTCCTCAAAGGGAACGGGGCCCTCGACGTGCTGCCGCACCTTCTCCCCCTGATGCTGTTCTCGCTGGTGGTGGGCACCCTGGCGATTCGCGGCTACCGCCAGACCCTCGACTAGACTGCGGGGCGTGCTGACAGGAGCGCCGCTGACCACCGCCGGCCCGGACGACACCTCCCTCGGTCGTCTCTCGGTCCTCGACTGGATCGGCGCGGCCCTGGTGGCCATCTCGGGCCTCGTCTCTCTCGCCCTGCCGCTCGCCGTCGCGCCGATGTTCCGGCGGCTCTCGGAGTCGCTCGGTGCCGGCCCTCCAGGGGGCCTCGGCAGCGTGCTCCAGGGCTGGATCCCGGTCACCGTCGGCCTGGCCCCACTCGCCCTGGTCGTCTACGCCCTGGCAGTCCGGCAGCCGATCCACCGGCGGCGGCTGCTCCTTGTGCTCGCTTTCATGCTCACCGTGCTGGCGGGCGCGATGTTCCTGGTCGCCCTCTACGGCACGCTGTTCAAGATGGCCGGGGCCGCCGGCAGTCTCTGAGCGTCCGAGGGCTTCCTCGGTCGAACATCTGGGCGCCAGCGGCGATGAAAATTTCCGTTCATCAGTAGGACGAAGCGCGTCACCCGGTTGTCAAAGGAGGGGGGATCCGTTATTTGCGCTCCCGGGTTCGTTTGGCTCTCTGAAGAGGTTCCCCCCCACCGCTTCAGACGAGAGAGAGCGAGCTCGTCGTAGAAGGCCTGTGGCCCGGCGTCCGTCGCGGATTGCCGGGCTGCTTCTTTTCTGAGGGGTTCACAGCGGAGACCAGGCTGGTCGGTCGGATGGTCGCGCTGGGATCGCCTGCGAGGGCAAGCGAGGGCCGACCGACCAGCGTGGTTTCCGCTGTCAGCCCCCGTTCGAGCGGCGCCGGGCGCGGATCGCGTCTGCCAGCTCGTCGGCAGCGGAACGCCTCGACGGAGTCTCCGCCGGCACCGGGTCGGCGGTCAGGGGCGGGGGTCGTGGCGTCGGCGTGCGGGGCATGGGCGCCGGGCTGTCCGGCGGCTGGATGCGGAAGCGGAGGCGGTACTGCCGCTCGCAGCGGGAGCCACAGAACCACCCGGCTCCGGCGAGGAACACGCCGCCGGAGGCTCGCAGCTCGTCGTCCGTCGCTCCGGTGAGGGGCGTGCGGCAGCCGGTGCAGTGCTGCCCGGTCGGCTCATCCTGCCGGTCACCTCGAGAGCGAATCCACTTCACCAGCACGTCCGACGACTCCGTCTCCCCGCTCCTCGAAGGAGAACGATGGAGGAGTCGGCGGCCGCCGACAAGCGAGTCACCGCGCTCCCGGCGACAGCACCCCCCGGGGCGTTGACGACCCTGGGCATCGACCCAGGGGAGCAGCTGGCCGAAGACCTGAAATCCAGGACGTCAATCGCGCGACGGGGTTTCCTTCAGTCGCGGCCGAGTCCCCGTGCGGCGGCCCGACGCACCTGGATGTCGGCGTCGCTCAGGGCGGCGCGCAGGGCCGCGCGCGCCTCGGCGGACTCGAGATGGACCAGTGAGTCGGCAGCGGCGCGCCGGACATCGCGGTCCTCGTCGCGCACCAGCGCGGCCAGGCGCTTCGCCGCCGCCTCGTCGCGGGAGAAGGCCCGGAGCGCCTCGGCCGACGCGGCCCGGACGTCGGCCACAGCATCGCGCGAGGCCTCCAGCAGCGCGGGCGGAGCCGTGCCCAGCCCCTCCAGCTCGCCGAGCGCCTCGACCGCGACGACGCGGACCTCGGGAACCGCGTCCTTCGCTGCCCGGGAGAGCGCTGGTGCAGCTCGAGGATCCTCGAGCCGTCCCAGGGCTCGTGCGGCCTCGGCGCGGATCTCGGGGATTGAGTCGGTCAGCCCCGAGGACAGGGCTTGCAGGGTGCGGGCGTCCTCCATCGACGCGAGCGCGCGCAGCGCCGCCAGCCTGACCTCCGCGACCGGATCACCCAGCGCCTTCTGCGCCACCTCGAGCCCCGCTGGGTCCTCCATGCGGGCGAGCGCATGGAACGCGGCGGCGCGGACGTCCTGGTTGCGGTCGGTCGCGAGCCCGAGCAGCGCAGGAACCGCCCGGCGATCCTCGATGGACCCCAGGGCGGAGGCCACGGCCTCGCGGACGGAGGCATCCGGGTCCTGGCGCCGGGTGAGCAGGGCATCGACCGCGGCGCCGTCCTCGGTGTCCCCCAGCGCCTCGGCGGCGGCCCTCCGCACTCCGGGATCCGCGTGTCCGAGGGCTGCTTTCAGGGCCGGCGTGTTGCGGGGGTCCTCCGAGCGCCCCAGCGCCCACGCCGCCGCGACGGCCACCGCCGGCGTCCCGTCGCGCAGGGTGGCCAGCAGCCCGTCGCGTCCAGCGCCCTCCCCGTGGATCCCGAGCCCGTAGGCGGCGGCCTCGCGGGTGGGTGCCGCGGCGGAGCGCAGGGCGGCGGTGAGCCGGTTCAGGGCCTCGGGCGCCGGGCTGTCCCCGAGCCACGTCGACGCCGCGCGTCGCACGCAGGGACGAGGGTCGGCCAGCGCATCGCCCAGCACGGCGATGACAGCCGGCGCCTTCACCGGACCCCACCCCAGCTCGGGAAGCGCTTCCTCTCCGGCGAGCCGCTGATGCGACCAGCTCCACCCGCCCTGCCGGAGCCGGTCCGCCGCCAGGGTGCAGAGACGTGCGTCCCCGCTGCGGAGGGCCTCGAGCGCCGCACGCACCTCGGGCTCGGTGGGCCCGGGGCGGGAGAGCGCATGGTGGCCCCGGCGATGGTGGCGATCGTGAGAGCGTGCGCGTGCGCCCGTGCCGGCCAGCGCGGCCACCAGCAGCAACGCCATCCACCGGCGCATCAGTCCCTCTGGCCGAGCGCCTGGGCGGCGGCGCGACGGACGGTGACGTCCTTGCTCTGCATCGCGGCGATGAGGGCCTGCAGCGCCGCACCGTCGCGGATGTCGGAGAGCGCTTCCACCGCCGCCTCGCGCACGTCGGCGTCGGCATCCTCGAGGAGCCTCTTGAGCTGGGGAACCGCCTTGGCATCGCGGATCTGCCCCAGGGCCCCGGCCGCTTGCTGCCGGACCTCGGCGGTCGGGTCGCGGGTGGCGTCCAGAAGCCCTTGCGGAGCGGCCTTGAGCTGAAGCTGGCCGAGGCCTGCAGCGGCGGCGGCACGGACGTCGGCGTTCTCGTCCTTCAGCGCGGTGATGAGGCCTTCCTGCGCGGCGGGATCCTGGTAGCGGGACAGGGCGTTGACCGCCCGGGCGCGGACGTCGACGTTCGGGTCCTTCACCAGCTTCGTGAGCGGGCCGAGCGCACGGCGGTCACCCCGCTGCGAGAGGCCTTCCATCGCGGTGAGCCTGACGCGGAGGTCGGAGTCTCCGAGCAGCTTGATCAGCGGCTCGCCGGCGGCCGGCTCGTCGAAGGAGAGGAGCGCCTCGGCGGCCTCGCGGCGCACGGCCGGATTCGCGTCGCCCGCCGCCCGGGTGAGGGCGGGGATGGCCTTCGGGTCCTCGAGGCAGCCCAGCGACTCGACCGCCACCCGGCGCACGTCCGCGTTCGCGTCGCCAAGGAGCCCGGACAGTGGCTCGAGCGCCCGCGGATCCCCGAGGCGACCGAGCGACTCTGCGGCGGCCTGACGGACGCCGGGGTCGGAATCCTTCAGCGCGCCGATCAGCGCGTCGACCGTCTTGGGGTCGGCCGGGGTGCGGTTCCCGCCGTGCTTGCCGCTCCGGGCGTGTGCCCGGCGGATGGCATCCCGCGCCTGCCGCTGGGCATCGCGGGCGATGCGCTGTGCGTCGCGATGCATCCGCTCCACGTCCGGGGGCGACGGCGGGCTGGGGGGCTTCGGAGGTGCCGGCGCGCGGGGAGCGGAGGGAGGAACGGGCGCGGCGAACGCGAGCGGCGCGGTGGTCCAGGTCCGCGGCACGGCCGCCACCACGGGTGGGGCCTCCACGGGAGGCGTGGCCGCCACGGCGGGCGTGGGCGGGGTGGGCGGAGTGGCGGGCACCGCCGACGTCCGGTCGGCGACGGCCACCAGCGGCATCACCGACGGAGCCTGACGGAGGAGCTCTGCGCGCGGGTCGCGCTGCTCGGTGGAGCGCGGCCGAGGGGCGGGCTTGGAGCTGTGGTTGGACGCCGGGGGTGCCGCGTCGGGGGTCCGCTCCGGCGTCTTCGGGGAGGGCGTCGCGGGGGACTCGGGTGCCCTCTCGTCCTTGCCGCCTCCGGCGGTGTCATCGGTGCCGCTCTCGAGCACCTCGCGGTCGAGAGACTGGACCGCGATCACCGCGCGGGACTGGTTCGTGAGCACGCTCGTGTCGGCACCCGGACCGGGTTGCGTCGACCCGGCTCCGAGAGCGACGCGCTCGGGGGCGGCGCGCACCCCGGGAGCGAGGAACACCGTCAGGAGGAGCAGAAGCGCCATCCCTCCGACGTGCCACGGCCGGAGCCGCTCCACCTCGTCGGTGCCTCGATCCAGCAGCCGGGTCACGCGAGCGAGGAGCTGACTGGGGTGCTCTGCCATCCCCGCGAGAGGCACCGTGGTGGGCCGCCCGTCGAGCCAGGCCGCGACCGAAGCCAGTCCCCGGGCGACGTCGAGCCCCGAGCCATTGCGGGCCGCTGCCCAGTCATCGCAGAGGAACTCGGCCACCATCTGCATCCGAGCGCGGGCCAGGCGGTTCAGGGGCTGGAAGAAGAAGAGCTGCTCGAGCACCGAGCCCATGACCAGCCACACCGGGTCGAGGCGGCGCAGGTGCGCCAGCTCGTGGGCGAGCACGCTCCGCTGCTGGGCGGCATCGAGCTCGAGGAGCGCCTCGGCGGGGAGGCAGATCTCCGACCACCCGAGCGCCACCGGACTCTTCAGGCCCTCGGCGGTGGTGAGGCGGACCGGGCGCACGTGCCCGACGTCGCGGCAGAGGCCCTCCAGACGGGCGCGGACCAGCGGGTCCATGACCGGGGCTCGCTCGCCGAGGGCGGTGAGCAGGCGCGCCCGGAGCACCGCCAGCCGCAGCAGGAAGGCGCTGGCGACGACGGCCCATCCGAGGAACGCCAGGCCCGCGGGCGAGAGCCGAGGGACGGCGACGGTGTGCGGGTCCGGGAGGGCCGGGCTCTGGCTGGCGGCGACGGGCTGCTCCGCGACCGGAGGAACCGGCGGCACGGGAGGGACTGCGGGAACGGGCGGAACGACGGGCACCGCGCTGGCGTTCGGCTCCGTCCTCGAGTGGCTGCGGACTGCCGGCGGGGGAGCGGGGTGATGCTTCCGGACGATGGCCACCCGCGGGGCCTCGGGACTCGGAAGCGCGGGGGCAGGCTCGGGGGCGGTGCTCAGCTCCGGGAGCGCCGGTGCACGGAGCTCGGCCGTGCCTCCGAAGGGAGTCAGCCCGGCGGCCAGCTGGAGCGTCGCGGTGACCAGCCCTCCGACGAGCGCGGTGCGCCAGGCGAGATCCCGGAGTCGGAGCGATCGGAGGAGCCCGGCCCGTTCGGCGAGCCAGACGCCGCCGATGAGCGCGGTGCTGTGGACGGCGTAGGTCAGGAGCCAGGCGACGCCGAGCGTGGCCAGGAGAGAGAGGAGCGTCCCCACGATGCCGGCGCTCATCGGCCGCCTCGCTTTCCGCTGCGGCCCTCGGCCTCGGCGATCAGCGAGCGCACCTTCTCCAGATCGCCCGGCCGGACGCTGCCCGCATCGAGGAGGTGCGTCATCAACGCCGCCACGTCACCCCCGAAGAGCAGGTCCGTGAGCCCGCTCACCATCGAGCGCCGGACCTCGCCCTCCGAGACGCGCGCCCGATAAACGTATTGCCTGCCCTGGGAGGTATGACTCACAACCCCCCGTTTTTCCAGGCGGCTCAGCAGGGTGGCGATGGTGGTGGGGGCCAGGTCGCGGGACGGGCGAAGCGCCTCGGCGATCTCCGCGACAGTGGCCTCCCGCCGGTCCCAGAGCACGCGGAGGAGCGCGATCTGGAGGTCGGTCAGCTGGGTGGCGTCGGGCATGGGATGCTCCTCGGCTTCGTCGACAGGTGTAATACTACTCTTGTAGACGAGTCAAGGCCCGGGTCGATTGCGCCGGTCCCTCCGAAACACGGCCGGCGTGTGGCGGGGTCCGGTCCCTCAACGAGGTGCCAGACACCTCGTTACGGCCGGCATGTGGCGGGGTCCGGTCCTTCAACGAGGTGCTTCAACGAGGTGCCAGACACCTCGTTACGGACACCTCGTGACGGAGCCACGAGGACGGATGGCCCCTAGCGGCTTGCGCGCACGCTCTCGAGGATCGCCTCGATCGCCGGCGCGGCGTCCGCGAACGACTCCTCCGGCGCCTCGCAAGCGAGAACGAGCAAGCCACGGTCGAGCATGACCGCCAGGGCGACCAACCGCTGCCGGACGCCCTCCTTCGTCCCACGGTAGTCGAGCCGGTAGGCCGGTCGACCGGCGGACTCGACGTCGCGGGATGCGAGGCGCTCGAAGCCGTCCACCTGCGCCTTCGCCGAAGCGTCCATGGATGCCCTTATCCCGGCGACGGACACGCCCTGGGGTTCGGCCTCCAGGACCGTGACCTCCGCTCCTCGCGGGCCGGTCATGATCACCGAGATCGTCGGAAGGGGCGTGTCCGTCGTCGCGCTCCAGTCGCCTGCCGGCAACGCCAGCTCGACCCCGAGGTGCGGAAGCCGAACGATGCGCCCGTCGACCGCGGCGCTGCGGCGCGGTTTCGAGACGCGGGGGCGCTCGATGTCGACGCGTCGAGCGGGGTAGTCGATGTGCAGGGTTCCGGTTCCGAAGAAGTCGAAGCCCAGCACGCCGTCGATCTCTGCTCCGATCCTCGTCCCGAGCTCGCGGAGATCCATCACCATACACGCCATATCGCGCTCGACGACCCCCGCAACCGACAAGGAGTCGACCCGGACGACCGTCATGGGGACGTCGCCGCCCGCTCCGAACCCCGCCGATTTGTCCGCTGCCTTCAGTCCGAGCCGATCCGCGAACGCCAGCGCGAGAAGGGTCGCGCCCGCCCCCGTATCGAGGAGGAACCGTCCGGGGACGTCGTTGACGGCGACGTCGAGGACGATGAGGTTTCCCTGCAGGGAGAATTCGCACGTCGCGCGATCCTGAATCTGGGTCATGGGTGTCTCCTCCGTTTCGCGCCGGACCTGGGAACCGCTGCAGACTGCGTCTTGATGAGCGGGACGAGGAGCGAGGTCCACACGTGTTCGCTCCCCGCGGACTGCTTGCTGGCGCTCACGAGGAACGCCTCGAATGCATCGAGCCTCCGGCGAGCCTCGGCGGCATCCGCCTCGCTGAGCCAGACCCGCTGGCGCCGGCCCACGACGAGGCCGTGGCTCACGGCTCCGGTGTGAGCCAGGGCTTCGAACTCACGCCCGGCCTGTCCAAGGATGGAGCGCAGCGTCTTGACCGCAGTCGCGACGCTGACCGGGCGCCGTGGATCGAGAGGGACGGCGATTCGGTCCGCGATCGTCCGATAGACCGCTTCCGCGGCCCGGCCCTGGCCGCGACTCCCTGATTCGACGAGCAGCCGAACTCTTTCGAGCTTGCGCACGTGGAAGTACATCGAGGCGACGGGCCGTCCGAGCCGAGCGGCGATCTCGCTCACCGAGAGCTCGTGTCCTGACTCGAACAGGCCGACGATCTCGAGCCGCAGCGGCGAGGCGAGCGCCCGCAGTTGCGTGCGGTCCTTGACCACGTGTGTCGTGGGACGGCGCGGTCTCCTCATGCCAGACGACTTCATTTGACTATGTACAAAAAGTCAAACGATGCGCTGAACCGCTGTCAGCCGCTGAGCCGTCGCGTCCAGCGGCGAGACGCTCGTCGCCTGCGCGACCCGCCTCGAGGTGCCCGAACGAGGTGCCAGACACCTCGTTGCCGGACACCTCGTTACCGGCCCTAGGTGCCAGACACCTCGTTACGGCGGATCCTCCAGGTGAGCAGAAGAAGCGCGAGGACCGCACCCCGGACAGACTCATCGCCTCCCCGAGTGATTGCACAGCCCATCGCCCTCGCCTGCGCCGAGGCCGCTGCAACGGCAGTCGCCGGTGGGCTCACGGTGATCGTCGCCGTCCCCGTGCTGCCGAACCCATCGACGACCCGGATGACGTCGGTCACGCCACCCCGGGGCCCCGCTCGGTAGTCGCCTGAGGTGGTCAGGCTTCCTCCCGACGCGTTCTCGACAAACGACCAGGCGCGGTCGAGACCGTTCAATCCTCTCGCCGTAAACGTCAGGCTGGCCCCGGTGGCGAGCGTCGCGTCGGAAGGAATGACGACCAGCCCGGTGACCTCCGCAGTGGCGCCCGGGCCTCCGGCGACCAGCACCGCTCCGGAGCGCAGGAGCGTGGCGGTGTGCTCGAACCTGGACTCGATGGTACAGCCCGCGTCGCCCCAGGCTTCCAGGTCCGGATCGAAGCGCTCCGCCTTGATGGACTGACCCACGACCAGCACTTCACCCGAGGAAAGCCGCGTCGCGGTATGGAGGAAGCGCCTTTCATTGAGCTGGCCAGTGGGACGCCAGGTTCCGGCGCGTGAATCGAAGATATCTGCCTTCGTATCCCCGCCTCCGACGGCCAGGACAGAACCTGACGAGAGCAGGGTCGCGGTGTGCACGTATCTCGGGATCAGCATCGGCGCTGCGGGTGCCCAGGTGCCGTCCGTCGGGTCGTAGATCTCTGCAGAGGACGCCGGTCCCGCGTTGGTGAGCCCCCCGGTGATCAGCACCTTGCCGGAAGGCAGGAGCGTCGCCGTATGAAACCTTCGCGCATCGGCAAGCGTGCCGGTGGCCTCCCACTGACCAGTTGCCGGATCGTAGAGCTCTGCGCTGGCGAGCAGGCCGCTCTCTCCGAGGCCGCCGACCACCAGGACCCTGCCGTTCGAGAGCAGCGTCGCCGAGTGGTACTCGCGCGCATCGTGCGGCGCCCCGGTCAGGCTCCACTGGCCGGTATCGGCGTCGTAGAGCTCTGCTGGAGCCGATACAGTCAGTCCGCTCGAGCCCCCGCCCGCGACCAGGTACTTGCCGGTCGGCAGTGCGGTGAGAGTGTGGTACCCGCGCGGGATGCTCATGGGCCCGGTCGGGGCCCAGCGACCCGTCGCCGGATCGTAGAGCTCGGCGCTGGCGATGGCTCGCTCGCCGGAGTCCACTCCTCCCGTGACCAGGACCTTGCCGGAGGAAAGAAGCGCTGCCGCGTGCCAGCGGCGCGCCGTGGTCATGCTCCCGGTCGAGACCCATAATCCTTCGCGACACCCCTGGTTCCCGGCGCCAAGAGCCTCGCCTGCCGAAAGAAGCACGAGCACGAGCCCAAGCCCGATCCCGTGACGCATCGCCCACCTCCCCACCGTCCCCCCACTCCGGACGCGCTCCGGAAGGTGTCCACGGGCGGACGTCAGGGCAATGCAGGCCTCACCCGAGGACGTCTCCAGCGCCGGACTCCAGGCGCTCCCCGGACGAGCCAGGACGTTCGCCTGGTCATGGCTCCGAGTCGCATCTCGGACTTTGCCGCAGAGATGGATCAGCCCGCGGAGTTGGCGTCACCCTGCCGGGGCGAAGATGCTCCGGTGGACGCGCCAGGTGCCGTCCTCGATCCGCCTGAGGATGCGCATGACGTGGAAGCGGCTGGACGTGACCGTCCCCGTGGCGCGGTCCCGCTCGCTGCCCTCGATGTGGCCCCACTCGACGGCGGTGTCGCCGAACACCAGCGTCTCCTCGAACACCTCGCGGTAGTCCAGCACCTCGAGGCCCCGGGCGGCATCGGACATCCTCTCGAGGTCGCGCCGGAGCTCGGGCCCGCGCCTCACCGGGCTCCCCGGCGGAAGGGCCACCGCGTCGGATGTCCACAGCTCGGCCAGGGCCTTCACGTCATACGCCTTGCTCGCCGCCTCGTCGCGGCGGCGGAGCGCCTCGATGCCGCGCATCGCCTCGTCCATCCCGGTCCTCCCGTGGGCTGGTCGCCCGTGCTGCCGAAGGCGACCACGGAACGCCGCGCCTGGGGAAGGGGGCCCGGTGGCTACCCGCGCCCCGGGATGAGCTCGGAGAACACCAGCAGGTGCCCGTCGGGATCGCGGATGGCGAACTCGGTGTCCCCATAGGGTCGCCGTGAGAGCGGCTCGGTGATCGAGACCTGTCCGGCCTCCACGAGCTGCCGGTGCAGGGCGACGACTCCGTTCATTCGCAGGTACGCGCCGGCCTCGGCCGCGGTCGTCGCGGTTTCGGCCAGGACCGCCTGGAGCATCACTTCCACCTCGTCGCGGACGAGCACGGCGAAGACGTAGGGGGGCGCCCCGGGGAAGAGGTGCGCGCGAAAGCCGAGCACCTCCGAGTACCAGCGCGCCGTCCGTTCCACGTCCCGGACCGGCAGCATCGGCGCGACGCTCCGGAGGACGGTAGTTCCGCGCTCCGGATCTTCGGCGCCGCTCACGACACGCTCACCGCCCGAGGAAGACGCTCCCACCCCGCGAGAGCCACGGTCCGGTGATTGCCGGGAGCACGCCCAGGACCACCACCGCCGCGGTACTGAGCGCCAGCGCGAGCTCGGTGGCCATGCTCCGCTCCGGGAGCGCGCCGGCCTCGGGCGACGGGCGCATGTACATGTAGACCACCACGCGCAGGTAGTAGTACGCGCCCACCGCGCTGGTGAGCACGCCCACGATGACCAGGCCGACCAGCCCAGCATCCACGGCCGCCCTGAAGATCAGCAGCTTCCCCATGAAGCCGGCCATCGGCGGGATGCCGCCGAGCGAGAGCATGAACACCGCCATCGCCACCGCCCACGCCGGCTTCCGCTGCGCCAGACCCGCGATCCGGTCCAGGTCCCACGCGAAGCCCCGCACCTCGTCGTCCTTGTTCTCCAGCGCCCCGAGCACTCCGAACGAGCCCACCGTCGTCACGGTGTAAGCCAGCAGGTAGAAGATGATGCTGCGCAGCGCCCCCGCGGTGTCCGGCGCAGCGCCGGCCGCGAGCGCGGTCACCACCCCCAGCACTCCGCCCTTCGTCGTCCCGCTCTTCACGAACAGCGACGCCACGCCGACCAGGAGGTATCCGGCGTGCGAGATGGACGAGTAGGCCAGCATCCGCTTCACGTTCCGCTGCGGAAGCGCGAGCAGGTTGCCGATGATCATCGTGAGGAAGGCGAGGGCGGAAAAGCCGGTGAGCAGCGTGTCGCCCGGGATTCCGCGCCCCAGCACCAGGAAGACACGCACCATCGACGCGAACGCCGCCGCCTTCACCGCCGCGCTCATCATCGCGGTCACCGGCGTCGGCGCGCCCTCGTAGACGTCCGGGGTCCACATGTGGAACGGCACCGCGGCGATCTTGAAGCCGAAGCCCGCCCCGATGAGTGCCAGCCCGCAGTAGGCCAGCGGCCGCCGATCGGACAGGGTCGGATCGGTGAAGATGCGGGCCAGCTCGGCCCCCATCTGCGTCAGCTGCGTACTCCGGGTGGCGCCGAAGAGGAGCGCGGCCCCGTAGAGCAGCACCGCCGAGCTGAAGGCCCCGAGGATGAAGTACTTGAACCCCGCCTCGGCCGGCCGTGGCCCGCGGCGTAGATAGGCCGCGAGGGCGTAGGTGGCGATGCTGAGGATCTCGAGGTTGATGAAGAGGAAGATGAGCTCGTTGGACAGCACGAGCAGGCTCATCCCCGCCCCGCCAAAGAGCAGCAGCGCGTAGAACTCGCCGCGCTCGGCATGCCGTCCGCGGAGGAAGGCGGGCGCGAGCAGTGCCGAGAGACCGATCCCCAGGCAGATCACCAGCGAGACCAGGCTCCCGAACGGGTCCAGCACGGCGAATCCGCGGAACACCTCGGTCGGCGTGGAGAAGACCGTTCCCGCGGCCACCAGCGCGCCCAGCGCGGTGGTGACCACCGTCACCAGCGGCTGGAAGCCCCTCGACGCCGAGGAGAGGAACACCTCGGAGAGCAGGACCAGGCAAGCACCGGCGGAGAGGATCAGCGCCGGCCAGAGCGGCAAGAAGTCGGTGGCGGTCAGCGTGGGCAGAGTGAGCATGGGGGCCTAGCGCTGGTCGGAGGCGCCGGCGGGCAGGGCCGCGACCGGCGTGGGAGTGGAGAGCGGGAGCACGGTCACTCGGGTCTCCTCGTCGCGCTGTTGCACGTCGAGGCCCACCTGGGCCCGGGCCACGAGCCGTCGGGTCGATGTCTCGAGGCGGTCGAGGAAGAAGCCGGGGAGGACGCCCATCACGAGCACCATCACCACGAAGGGGAGGCTGGTGGCCAGCTCGCGGCCATTCAGGTCCCGGAGGCGGGCGTTCTCCACCTGGACCAGCGGGCCGAAGAACACCCTCTGCACCATCCACAGCATGTACGTCGCGCCGAGGATGACGCCGGTGCTGGCCAGGACAGCCAGCACCATCGGGACCTTGGTGGACTTGAAGGTCCCGAGCAGCACCAGGAACTCGCCGACGAAGCCGTTGGTCCCGGGCACGGCGATGCTCGCGAAGGTGATGATGAGGAAGAGCGCGGCGAAGACCGGCATGCTCTTCGCGACTCCGCCGAAGTCGATGAGGTTCCGGGTGTGGCGGCGCTCGTAGAGGAAGCCGAAGAGGCAGAACAGCGCCCCGGTCGAGACCCCGTGGTTCAGCATCTGGTAGGCGCTGCCCGAGGCTCCCTCGGCGGTGAGGGCGAAGATGCCCAGCATGCAGAACCCGAGGTGGCTCACCGAGCTGTAGGCGATGAGCCGTTTCACGTCCGTCTGGGCGAGGCACATCATCGCCCCGTAGACGATGCCCACCACCGCCAGCGCGGCGAACGCCACTCGCATCTGTTGCGCCGCGACGGGGAACAGCGGGACGGCGTAGCGCCAGAACCCGAACGTCCCCATCTTCAGCATCACCCCGGCGAGGATGATCGACCCGGCCACGGGCGCCTCGGTGTGCGCATCCGGAAGCCAGGTGTGAACCGGGAACATCGGGACCTTGATCGCGAAGGCGATCGCGAAGGCCAGGAACATCCAGGGTCCGTAGGTGCTCAGCGCGTGTGCCAGCGGCGACATCGCGGCACAGCTGGCCGCCTTTCCGGCGACGCACGCCGCGAGCTCACGGTTGGCCGGAGCGAGCGAGTTGTAGAACGCCGCGTAGTCGAAGCTGCGGTTTCCGGGCGCCTGGGCGAGGAAGTACACCGCGAGGATCGCCACCAGCATCACCAGCGACCCGGCGAGGGTGTAGAGGAAGAACTTCATCGCCGCCATGATTCGCTTCTCGGAGCCCCACATCCCGATGATCAGGTACATCGGGACCAGCATCGCCTCGAAGAAGACGTAGAAGAGGATGACGTCCAGCGAGGCCAGCGCCCCCAGCATCGCGCTCTGGATCAGCAGCAGCGCGAGGTGAAAGCTCTTCACCCGGTTCTCGATGAACGACCAGCTGGCCAGCACCACCAGCGGTCCGAGGAACCCGGTCAGCAGCATCAGCGACACCGCGAGCCCGTCGACGCCCACGTGGTAGCTGATGCCCAGGTCGGCGATCCACTGAGCGCGCTGCTCGAGCTGGAACTCGGGTCCCTTCGGATCGAACAGCCCGTAGAGCAGCACGGTCAGCCCGAAGTTGAGGAACATCGCCAGGAAGGTCCAGGCGCGGACCAGCCGCTTCTCGTTCTGGGGCAGCGTCGCCACCAGCAGCGCCGAGATCAGCGGCTGGAAGACGGTGGCGGTGACGATCCAGGTGGTGAGCGCCGTCATCGGAGCACCCAGGTCAGCACCACGCCGATCGAGACCAGCAGCCCCACCGCCATCACCGTGGCGTAGTTCTGGGCGTTACCGGTCTGTGTGTAGCGGAGCCAGCTGCCCACCTTGCGCAGCGTCAGCGCCGTCCCGCCCACCGCAACCTTGTCGATGAGCCCCGCGTCCACGACCTTGAAGAGGCCCTTGGAGAGGACGGTGAACGGCCGGATGATCAGCGCCTCGTACACCTCGTCCACGTAGAACTTGGCCCTCGCCCAGCGCCAGAAGACCGCGATCGGCTGGGGCAGCGGTTTCCCGGCCCGCGCCGGCAACCACGAGCGGTAGACCAGCCAGGCGACGGTGCCGCCGATGAGCGCCAGCGCCCAGGCGACTGCGAAGCCCGGCAGCGGCGACGATTCGGTGTGGGTCACCGTGTCGTAGCTCGCGGCGAAGCGGTCGGCGAGCTGCATCGCCGGCGCGAGGTACCCCTCCATCAGGGCCACGTTCCGCCCACCCGGACCGGGGACGAGATCCGGGATGCCCCAGACCATCCCGGCGATCGACAGGAACGCCAGCACCACCAGGACGGAGACCATCCGGAATCCGCTCTCGTGCGCGTGCGGAATCCTCGCATCGGCCGCCCTCTTGCCCTCGAAGGTCAGCACGTAGAGGCGGGTCATGTAGAACGCGGTGCACAGGGCTCCGAAGAGGCCCAGCCCGTAGACCAGGTGGGTGATCCTCGGGAACCCCTCGATCTCCGAGATGTGGGCGCCATGGAGGATGGCGTCCTTGGAGAAGAACCCGGCGCTCAGCGGGAAGATGCCGGTGATGGTCAGGGTGGCGATGAGGAAGGTCACCCAGGTCCAGCGCATCTCCTTCCGAAGTCCGCCGAGCCGGGTGAGGTCCGTCTCGTCGGCGTTGCCGTGCATCACCGAGCCGGCTCCGAGGAAGAGGCAGGCCTTGAAGCAGGCGTGGGTGATCAGGTGCAGCGCCGCCGCCCAGAAGAAGCCCACCCCCACGCCCATGAACATGAAGCCGAGCTGGGACACCGTGGAGTAGGCGAGGATCTTCTTGATGTCGTTCTGCGCGAAGGCGATGAGCGCGGCCCAGACCGCGGTCAACGCGCCGATCATCGCCACCCAGGCCATCGCCGTCGGTGAGAGCACGAGCAGGAAGCTCAGCCGGCAGAAGAGGTAGACGCCCGCGGTGACCATGGTCGCGGCGTGGATGAGCGCCGAGACGGGTGTGGGTCCGGCCATCGCATCCGGCAGCCACACGTAGAGGGGAATCTGGGCGCTCTTGCCGGCCGCGCCGACCAGAAAGAGCAGCAGAGCGGCGGTCAGCACGTGCCCGAAGGTCTTGCCCTGGAGTGGCCCCTCGGTGGTGATGGTGGTCCCCAGGGTCATCCCTTGCCGGTTCTTCGCGGTCTCGGCGGGCATGCGGATGGCCCACTCGCGGAGCACCTCGATGTTCAGCGGCCCCTGGTCGTGGAGCGAGGTCACCCAGGCGCGCGCCCGGCTGATGTCGGTGAAGTTGGCCCGGCCGAGCGCCGTCTCCCGTCCCATCTTCTCGGTCGCCCCGAGCAGGAGCACGAGCAGGAACATCCCGATGAGGAAGGCGCAGTCACCGATGCGGTTGGTGATCATCGCCTTCCGACCGGCGAAGGCCTTCTCCGTGTCCTGGTACCAGAAGCCGATCAGGAGGTAGCTGCAGAGGCCCACGCCCTCCCAGCCCACGAAGAGCAGGACGAGGTTGTCGGCCATGACCAGGGTCAGCATCATGGCCACGAACAGGTTGAGATAGGCGAAGAACCGCCAGTACCCCTCGTCGTGCTCCATGTACTCGGTGGAGTACAGGTGGATGAGGAAGCCGATGCCGGTGATGACCATCAGCAGCGCCGCGGTCAGCCGGTCCACCAGAAAGCCGTAGTGCGCGCTGAACTCTCCGGCGGAGAACCAGCGCCCGAGGTCCAGCCACAGCGCCCACCGCACCGGCGCTCCGCTGGCCGGGGAGATGAACTGGGTGGACTGGCTCCCCACGGCGTAGAGCGCGATCGCCGAGAGCAGGAACGAGCCGGCCACCGTCGCGCAGGCGATGAAGTTGACGTTGGCCCGCCCCATGAACCGGCCGAGGACTCCGCAGATGAAAGCGCCGGCCAGGGGCAGGGCGACGATCACCCAGAGGAGATCCGCGATGGCCTGCGGGTTCCAGGGGTATTGGGCGGACAGGAATTCGAACATGAGCGCGAGCATCTGTCGGTCAGAGCCTCATCGTCCGGATGTCGTCCACGTTCACCGTTCCGCGGCTCCGGAACACGGCAATGATGATCGCCAGCCCGATCGCGGCCTCGGCTGCGGCCACGGCGATGACGAAGAGCGCCGGCAGGTGCCCCACGTCCATGCCCGAGTCGCGGGCGAAGGCGAGGAAGGTGAGGTTGGAGGCGTTGAGCATCAGCTCGACGCACATGAAGACCACCAGCGCGTTGCGGCGGACCAGCACGCCGAACACGCCCAGGCTGAAGAGCAGGGCGGCCAGGAAGAGGTAGTGCTGCAGGGTGATGCCGTCCACGGTTCCCCCGTGTCAGACGCGCGATTTGGCGACCACGACCGCACCGACCATGGCCACCAGGAGGAGCAGTGACACCGCCTCGAACGGGGCGAGCCACTGCGTGTAGAGCTGTGCTCCGATCGACTGGAGCGTTCCGAAGGAAGGCGGGGCCGGGGCGGCGACGGGAACGAAGGGCCGCGCGGCGACCACCAGTAGCGCGAACAGCCCCGCCGAGGCGATTCCTCCCACCACCCGAGGGAAGGTGACCTTCGCCGGCCCCACCGATTCGCCGAGCGACAGGAGCATGATCACGAAGAGGAACAGCACCATGATCGCGCCGGCGTAGACGAGGACTTGCAGGACCGCGATGGTGTGCGCGAGCAGCAGCGCGTAGATGGCCGCCAGGCAGAAGAAGGTCCCCACCAGGGACATCGCAGAGTAGATGGGGCTGCGCGCGGCGATGACGCCCGCGGCGGCGACCACGGTGAGGATGGCGAAGAGATAGAAGAGGAAGGTGGTCACGCGGTCATCGCTCCGTAGTGGCCCCAGGGCTGGTCGCCGAACGGGCACTTCCCGAGCCGGATGTGGTCCTCGAACTCCTGACGGAACTTCACGATGAAGCTGTGCACCGGGAGCGCCGCGGCGTCCCCGAGGGCGCAGATGGTCTGTCCCAGCCCCATCGGCGGATAGGGGGCGATACTCTGCGCCACGTTGAGCAGCGTTTCGAGATCGCCCTGCTCGCCGCGCCCCTCCTCCAGCTTGCGGAGGATGCGGGTCATCCAGGGCGTGCCCTCACGGCAGGGGGTGCACTGGCCGCAGGACTCCTCGGCGTAGAACCGGGACACCCGCCACAGGCTCCGGACCATGCAGGTGGCGTCGTCCATGACGATGACCCCGCCCGAGCCGGCCATGTTCTGGATGTGCTTCAGCGCCTCGAACTCCAGCGCCACGTCCATCTCATCGGCGGTCATCACCGGGGCCGACGAGCCTCCGGGGATGACCGCCTTCACCTTCCGGCCGGGGGGCATGCCCTGGCCGAAGTCCGGGCTCTCGATGAGCTCGCGGACGGTGGTGCTGAGCATCACCTCGAACACTCCGGGGCGGTTCACCGAGCCCGACAGGCACACCATCCGCGTCCCGCCGGACTTCTCGGGCCCGAGCTTCGCGAACCAGTCCGCGCCCTTCTGGAAGATGGCCGGCACCGCGGCGAGCGTCTCCACGTTGTTCACCACGGTGGGGCAACCGAAGAGGCCCACCACCGCAGGGAAGGGGGGCTTGAGCCGGGGCCAGCCCTTCTTCCCCTCGAGGGACTCGAGCATCCCGGTCTCCTCGCCGCAGATGTACGCCCCGGCTCCGCGGACCACGTAGCAGTCGAGGGCGAAGTCGCGGCCGAGCACCTTCTTGCCGAAGATGCCCGCGCGGTACGCCTCGTCGATCGCCTTCTGGAGCCGCTCGGCCTGGAAGCGGAACTCGCCGCGCACGTAGACGTACGCGGTGTGCACGCCGATGCCGAAGGAGGAGATGGCGATGCCCTCCAGTAGCATGTGCGGGTCGTACTCGAGGATGTAGCGGTCCTTGAACGTGCCCGGCTCGGACTCGTCGGCGTTCACCGCCAGGTACTTGGGCTTGGGGCTGTCCTTGGGGACGAAGCTCCACTTCATCCCGGTGGGGAAGCCGGCGCCGCCGCGTCCGCGGAGGTTGCTCTTCTTCACCTCGTCGATGACGTGGGCAGGCTGCATGCCCAGGACCTTCTCCAGGGTCGCGTAGCCACCCGTGGACTTGTAGGCGGCCAGGGTCCAGGAGTCGGGTCGCCCCCAGTTGCGAGTGATGATCTTCTCGACTGCCAGCGGCATCGACGGACTCCCTAGGAGGCCGGCTTGAGCCGGGCGAAGACTGCGTCCACCGCGGCGCGCGACCGGAGATTCTCGTGGTGGACCTCGTTCACCTGGAGGCAGGGCGCGGTGCCACAGGAGGCGAGGCACTCGGCCTCGCGGAGGGTCCAGGTTCCGTTGCTCTCGCCCGACTTCACCCCCAGCTTCTGCTCGAGGTAGGACAAGAGCTCTTCCGCTCCCCACAGGCTGCACGAGAGGTTGGTGCAGACGTCCACCACGTACTTGCCGGGCTTCTTCGTGTGGAACATCACGTAGAAGGTGGCCACCTCGTACGCGCGTTCCGGGGACACCTCGAGCCTCTGGGCGACCATCTCCATGCCGTCGGGTGGGAGCCATCCCTTCATCGACTGCAGGAGGTGCAGAGCGGGAAGCATCGCCGCGCTCTTCCGGTCCGACGGGTAGTGGGCGAGAATTTCGGCGAGCCGGTCGTCGAAGACCCGCTGCTCTTCGGCCGTCAGAAGGGGCGAGGCCATGGGGCCCGCGCTTCGTAAGGGACGACCGAACCGCTTGTCAACGATAGGGATTCTTGATGGCCAGGGAAGAGATGAGAGCCGATCCACGCGCTCCCTTCGTGCTCCGGGTGAACTTCCGGGACCGCACCGATTGCATGGACGCCACCGAGAATCTCTCTCGCGGGGGCCTCTTCGTTCAGACGATGGAGACCTTCCGGGTGGGGCAGATCGTCCACCTCTCGGTGGGCTTCCCCGGGCTGCTCGAGCCGGTGGCCCTCAAGGGTGAGGTGGTCTGGGTCCGGCCGGCGCGGGAGGAGGCGGTGGGCGGGGTCGGGATCCGGGTCCCGGAAGAGGCGGATCGGCGACGGCTCGATGACGTGCTCGGTGGACGGTCAGGCCGGGTGATCCACCCCCCCGAGGGCGGGTTCAAGGTGCTTCTGGTCGAGGACAACCCGCTGGTGGTCGAGATGTACAGCTACGTCCTCAAGAAGCTCGCCACCGCCGAGCTCCGCGGAAAGGTTCCGATGGAGGTCCACTTCGCGGCCGACGGGCACGCAGCCCTTCGAGCGCTCGCCGAGGGCGGCTTCCACTTGGTGCTCACCGACCTCTACATGCCGGTCATGGATGGGTTCGTGCTGGTGCAGAAGATGAGAGCAGATCCGAAGCTTCGCGACATCCCTGTCGTGGCGATCAGTGGAGGTGGGAAGGAGGCGGAGACGCGCGCCAGAGCAGAAGGTGTGGAGGTGTACCTCCGCAAGCCAGTGCGGTTCGCCGAGGTCCTGGAGACGGTGAAGCGCCTTCTGCGGATCAGCTAGAGTTTCTCCCTCGTCTCACACCCGGGTAACGAATGACGACGGCACGAGCAGTCCTCAACCGAGACACGGTCAGCGGTGAGGCGCTCTTCATCCTCAAGAACCTGCGGGACAACTCCAAGCAGGGCCGCTCCAACAAGCTGGCAGAGGTGAAGACCGCCCTGGAGCCGGCGGTGAGCCTGGAGTTCGACGCGTACTTCTTCTTCCTTCGCAAGTTCCACTACATCGCCATGGATCGGGAGGCGCAGCTGAAGCTCACCGACTCCGGTGAGCGGGTGGTGGAGGGCGCCGACCTGGACCGCTTCTCGGGTGAGGTGGGCGAGTTCTTCAGCGAGCAGCTGGCCCCGGTGGACGAGCCGATGGATGGCTCGGTCCCCTTCGAGACTGACAGCAGTGCCGACGACCTCTCCGTGGAGACCGCCGACTTGAGCCCGCCCCCCGCCCCCCCTCCTGCTGCCGCTCCCCGCCCGATCCGCCGTACCGCCGCACCGGCCGAGCCCGGCGTGGACCTCGACGGCCGTTACACCCGCGGCGATGCCATCGGGGGTGGCCCGCTCGGCTCGGTGCACCGGGGCAAGAACCTCGCGCTGGGGACGGACGTCTGCATCAAGGAGCTGAAGGACATCTTCGGCTACTTCTCCTTCCTCCAGCGGGGCGACGTGCTGAAGCGGCTCAAGCGCGAGCTCTGCGCGCAGGCGCAGATCCGGCACCCGGCGGTGGTTGCCATCCTCGATCAGTCCGTGGACGGGACGCGGCCCTACGTCGTCATGGAGCTGCTGAGCAGCTCGCTCCGTGACCGGCTCGAGCGCGCGGGAGGGAAGAGCCTCCCCGTTGGCCCGTCGATCCGCACCTTCCTCCAGCTGTCGTACGCCCTGCGCGCGGCCCACGCCTCCGGGCTCACCCACCACAACGTCAAGCCCGAGAACGTCCTCTACGACGCCTACGGCAACGCCCGGCTCGGCGACTTCGGCCTGTCCCGGGTCATCGAGGTGGAACCTGGCAAGGGCCTGCCCCAGGTCTTCGTGGGCACCGGCTCGCTCAGCTACCTCGCGCCGGAGCTCATCACCCGGAAGGACGCCGGCCCCGCGGCGGACGTCTACGGCCTGGGCATTCTCCTCTACGAGATGCTGACCGGCGGCATCCCCGGCCGGCGCTCGCCGCTCCCCTCGGAGGTGAACTCCGAGGTGCCGAGCAAGCTGGACCCCATCTTCGACAAGATGACCCAGGACCGGCGCGAGTCGCGCTATCCGGACTTCGACGCGATGCTGGACGAGTTCTACGGCGCATTCAGCGACGGCGAGTTCCTCCACCGCGGCGACCTGGTCCTCTCCTCCGAAGCGCCGGGGGCCTGACGGCGGAAAACGAGGGACGATGGTCGACTCCGAGCTCCTGGTCGGTGCGCGCCTCCTGGCCTCCGGGACGTGGCGCGCCTCGCACGAGGCGTTCGAGACCGCCTGGCGCCGGAGCAAGGGCGAGGGGCGGGACCTTCTGCAGGCGCTGGCCCAGCTCGCCGCCGCTCTCTTGAAGTGGAGCGAGGGTCAGCTCGAGCCGGCCGCCACCATCCTCGGGCGCGTGCGGCAGCGGCTGGAGGGATTGCCGTCAGAGGTGTCGCGGGTCGATGTCGAGTCGCTGGAATCGACCGTGCTCGAGCTCCAGGAAAGACTGGCGCTTCGCGAGCCGGCGCCGACGCAGCTCAGCGTTCCGCTCGGAGAGAGCGCGGCGGCTCCGGCCGACCGGGTCGGTGTCGGCGCCCCCTGCCCCTACTGCGGCGAGCGGGTCATGGTGCACGTCGAGCCCACCGGGATGTCCCTCGAGAAGTACGTCGAGGACTGCCCGGTCTGCTGCCGTCCCTGGGTGGTCCACGTGGAGCGCGCCACCGGGCTGCCCACGGTGACCCTCGCCCGAGAGGACGACTGAGCGCGGCCTGGACGCCGGACCCCCTCGAAGGCGTCAGACACCTCGCGTGAACCCGACCTCCCGCGGCCCGGGGAGTAGAGTCCGGCCGTGGCGGAGCGAACCTCATCCGAGGGTCTGTCCGGGACGCTGACCTTCGGTCCATCGGGGCCCCGACCGGCGGCCGGAGTCACGGTCTCGCCGGGAGATGTCCTCGAGCAGCGCTTCGAGGTTCTTCGCATCGTCGCTCGCGGAGGAATGGGCGTCGTCGCCGAGGCCGAGGACCGCGTCCTGGGGACCCGGGTGGCCCTCAAGTTCATCCAGCCCTCGCTGGCCGGCGACCCGGTGGTGCGTGAGCGTTTTCGTCGCGAGATCCTGCTGGCCCGGCGAATCACTCACCGGAACGTCTGTCGCATCTTCGAGCTGTTCTCCACCCAGTCGAACGGGACACAGGTCCTCTTCCTCACCATGGAGCTGCTGGAGGGAGAGACGCTCTCCGATCGCGTGCAGCGCGGGCCGCTCGCTCCCGACGTCGCGCTTCCCCTCGTCCAGCAGATGGTGGACGCCCTGGAGGCAGCCCACGCCCAGGGAATCGTCCATCGGGATTTCAAGAGCTCCAACGTGATGCTCGTTCCCGAGGGGGCCGCGGAACGGGTGGTGGTGACGGACTTTGGAATCGCCCGGGCGCTGGAGCGCGAGCGAAGCCGCGATCCGGAGATGACTTCCGAGGGATTGCTGGGGACGCCGGGCTACATGGCTCCCGAGCAGGTCCTCGGGGGCCACGTCACCCCGGCCACCGACATCTACGCCCTGGGGGTGGTCCTCTTCGAGATGCTCTCCGGGGAGCTCCCGTTCCGGCGCGAGACTCCGGTGGCCACCGCGCTCGCCAGAGTCTCGGAGGCGGCACCCCGCCTCTCCTCGCGTCGACCCGGGGTGGACCCCACCTGGGACGGGGTCGTGGCCACGTGCCTGGCCCGCGAGCCGGTCTTCCGCTACGCCGCCGTCCGCGACGTCATCCGGGGCCTCCGGGGCGGAGCGCCGTCACCGAGCCTTCCGCCGGGATTGATGGAGACGTTGCCGGCCGAGGTCAGCTCCTTTCTCGGCCGGACGGCGGAGATCCCCGCGGCGGTGACCCTGCTGCGGAGTCGCCGGGTTCGGCTCCTGACCTTCACCGGCCCGGGAGGCACCGGGAAGACCCGCCTCTCGATCGAGGTCGGCAGGGCCCTCGTGAATGACTTCGCCGACGGGGTGACCTTCGTCGGCTTGGCCAACGTGACCGACCCCGGCCGCGTGCCCAACGCCATCGCCGCCGCACTGGGGTTGAAGGAAGTGGCCGGTGTCTCCATCGAGGAGGTGGCGTCCGCCTTTCTTCGCCCGAGGAACCAGCTGCTGATCCTGGACAACTTCGAGCACGTCCTTCCGGCGGCGCCGGTGATCGGGAGACTGCTTCGCGCAGCACCGGGTCTGGCGGTCCTGGTGACCAGTCGCGCCCTGCTTCATCTGTCGGGAGAGCACGACATGCCCGTGCCGGGGATGGGCGTCTCGAGCTCGACTGCGACGACCGCCCAGGCGGCCCTCGGCAACGACGCGGTGCGACTCTTCGTCGAGCGAGCGCAGGCGCTTTCCTCCAGCTTCGAGCTCACCGACGACAATGCCGGTGACGTCGTGGGGCTCTGTCAGCGGCTCGACGGCCTGCCGCTGGCGATCGAGCTGGCGGCGGCTCGCATCAGGCGAGACACCCCCCGATCGATGCTCGAGCGGCTGTCGCAGTCCGGTGCGCTCCAGATGCTCGGGCAGGGCTTTCACGATGTCGAGCGCCGGCAGCAGACGCTGCGAGAGACCATCGCCTGGAGCGACAAGCTGCTCTCGGCCGAGGAGCGAGATCTGTTCCACGCCCTCGGCATCTTCGTCTCCGGTGCCACCCTGGAAGGCGCCGCGGCCGTGGCCGGGCTCACCCCGGACGGAGCGCTCGAGCTGCTCGGCTCGCTCGTGGACAAGAGCCTCGTCCAGCGAACGCAGACTCCGCGGACCGAGGATCGCTACGTGATGCTCCAGACGCTCCGCGAGTACGCGCTCGCGGAGCTGAAGGCGGAACGTCTCGGCGTCGCCCGGGGCCGTCACGCAACACACTTCCTGGCGGTCGCCGAGCGTGCCTCGGCGGGCCTTCGTGGCCCGGACCAGGGTCGCCTCCTGGCCGAGCTGGAAGCGGATCACGAGGAGACGCGCATCGCGCTCCACTGGCTTTCCCCCCGGGGGCG